>ERZ779705.1508-NODE-1508-length-14873-cov-2.196450_pt1 | contig 14873 bp, 14 predicted proteins | sample MGYA00511385_ERZ779705 | MGnify/ENA primary metagenome ERZ779705 (study PRJEB29588, sample SAMEA2145301) | human gut metagenome | biome: human gut; feature: human-associated habitat; material: faeces | place: Denmark | collected 2008/2010 ... | reverse complement strand
AAAAGTATCCGGAGAAGTTTGCGCCAAATTGGCGCAAACTTCTCCGTTCGTTGGCAAGTCAAGAAAATCAGATATTTTATTAAGTAGTTCTTTCACCGAATTTAACTCGTCAATCGGAACCAATTGAAATAAATTCTCTTTTCCATCTACTTTTGCATAGATGTTCCATTCTCCACGAATAAGTTCTTCAGCAAGCTCCTGTTTCAAATTATATTCAGTTCCTTTCTGCAATTCTGAAACATAGAGTTCTATAATTTCTCTGTTAAATGAACAATCTGGCTGCTCTAAGAGTGCAATAATTAAGTTTGCATCAATATTGCTTTTGGACGCACCCTGTAATGTTTTCAAATATTCTTTGTCCATCCCTGGAGTGAGCAAATAATATTTTAAATACTTTTCTTCATTTGAACAGCCTTCCTGCAATAGCTCTAAGACATTTGCTTTTCGTTCATTATCATATTCTACAGCCACTTTTTCCGGGGATTTTTCTTTGTTTTTTTTCCAAAATAGTAAAATATTTTTCAATGTGCAAATTGTATTACTTACATTTTTATTTCTTATATTTTCTCTAGACAATTGTTTTTTCAAAGGAGTATACCAAGAAGGTCTTTTTCCACCATAAATTCCCGGAACAGTAGAAACTGTTTTTTTTAAAGATTGCGCCAAATTGGCGCAATCTGATTGTATATCAATATTTTGAACATTGTTTGTATCTGTTCTTACATCTGATACAATAATTTCCTGATTCACTTGATTTTTAAATTGTTCCAATAATTGCCAAGCTGAAGAATTCATTTTATCCAGTTGGGATTGCAATGCTTTGTTTTCAGCTTCAAGCTCTGCATTTTCTTTTGTAAATCTTTGCATATCAGATATTATAAGTCCAAACTCATTCATTTTTTGTGTGTGGATTGTATTCAATTGTTCATACAAAAATTTATAAGTTTGATGTTCTTCATTTTCACATTCAGACAAATCTACTATAATCTTGTCCGGATATTCTCTATGCAATATTTCAATAATTTCTGATAATTCCACATTCTCACCTCCTACAGAGACATGCTAAGAATATCCAAAATAGCAATAAGGTTTGTTATGTGAAAAGAAACAATTTACACATTAAATTGCATTCAATAAACTTTGCGCCAATTTGGCGCAAAAGCAAAGATTAAAAAGCCCATCCCTTTCAAAAAATGCTTATAAAACCCCAAATATTTATGTAACAGGATACGCATAAATGCACACTCTTTCCGCCAAGCTTCATTCGGAGATTTATGCAACCACACCGCCAGGCGGATGTGCAGCAAGGGGACACCCCTAACACCCCAACCTCAAAACAAACAAATAGTAAAGAAAAGTTTGTGCCAAATTAAGTCTGCGCCAATTTGGCGCAAAAAAAAAGAACCATCCATTTTTAGGATAGTTCTTAATTTAAAATGTTCTTATCATCTTTTTCTGTGCTTCACAGAAGGAATTAAATCTGAATTAGATTCAGGTGTAAAACTCAGATTCCACCCAAAAAGGAGTAAAAAATAGCCCCTACTTTCATAGGGGCTTACCGATGAATCGCCAAATTCACCACAACTGAATCAATTTTTACCAGTTAGTCGCCAAACTAACCATAACTGTATGGATATTGTAATTATCATTAAATTTTGCGCCAATTTGGCGCAAAATTTATTATAACATACTTAACGAAATTTTTTCATCGGTTTAGTATGAGCAGGATTGTTCACATTTAACAAACAATTTTTTAATTTGTCAAAATTATAATATTTGTACAAATTATCATCCTGATTTACAATAGCTACTTCCTTACCATATTTATGCATTTGCCAGTCATTATCGCCAGGATGAATAATAAATCTTCCGCATATCTCACTATCCGGAAATTTATCTTTTAAGGCTTCATCTACTTTACCGTTAACAATAGACCAATTTTCATTATATACGTTTATCTTATATCGGTGTTTACACTCAAACAAATAAAACTGTTTCTTGCGAGAATCATCATTTGAAGAAATCACGATATCAATCTCATAATTATCAGCTTCTTTCGATTCAATATAATAAATTGTATCGGCAGCCTGTTTTTTAAAATACATATCTACCATGCAATTAGCTTCGTATACTAAACCTAAAATACTGCTCATATTATCATAATCCGGAAATACCGTTTTTATAAACTGGCAAGTCAAAGAAGGGTTAACTATATATGTTTTATACCCTTTAAACAATTCATCCTGAATGTTTTCCATCTCATTTAGTAAATTAGGAATTTTCACAAGTACACCAACACTACATAATAAATCTGCTACAACTCTAATATCATTAACGCTGATTTGCGTACTTTCCAAATCAATTCCTAACCTTTCTAAAGCCATCTGCGTATCAATATTATCTTTGCTTTGTAAAAGTTTTGGATCACAGCGCATCAAGTCCCAAACTGCTCTATACAAGAGTGTATATATAATATTTGAAATTTTTGTTTCATCAAATAGTGCTCTGTAGTCACGAACATATCCCTTTAAGTTTGCGATAATTGCTTCTTCAATGTAATTCGCCATTGTATGCTCATTTTTTATTACATAACTTTCAAAGATGCCGCCCTGTGTAAGGTATATATCACATGCATTCTGATCCATTGGCTTATCATATAACCTGCAATACTCAGAAAAAGACATATGAGTTGTATGAAGTGTAATTGCACGATGAATTAAAGGTCCCGTCTTTAATGCTTCTAAGCATAATGATTCTGTTCCTGTAATGATAACTCGTTTTCCATGGCTTGCAAGTGTGTAGAGAAATCCATCTAATTCAGACTCTTTTCTATTTTGAACCCATGTATATTCGTCCAAAACAATAATATCTTCTTTTCGTGATGATAAAACCTGTATTACATCTTCTGCAGATGTATGAATTCCCTGTTCCATTATAATATATACAGCATTCCGTCCCTGCATGGCCTGCAAAACACCAATACTTTTACCGGTGCCCCTCAATCCACTTACAAGCAGAACTTTATTTAAAGAAGAATCCATATATTTTTCTACCTCTGAAACAAAATCACGTTTTTTCCATGTAGAATCTACTTCATTGTCTGAAAGATATTTTTCATAATTATTCTTATCAACTATTATCATATAATGCTCCTCCTATTATCTTCCTCTTTTTCTATTTATTCGAGCAGTTTCAATAGTCTCTGTTTCATCTGCGCCAATTTGGCGCATTTTTGCTTCTAATCCATCTTTGACACGTTCAAGTATCAAATCAAGACCTCCTTGACTCTTAACTTTATATTTTTCATCTAATAATCCAATCAATTCAATAGCCTGGTCGTCATCTAAAATAAGACGTTCAACATAAGTTACTAATGCAAAATACGCTGCTTTTTTTCCGACTGTACTTTTCTGTAATGCCAAATTATCAATTAGTAAAGATATGTTTGAAAATACCGTATTTCCATATGATGTAAAAGGAATTTGATGAAGCACTGAAAAAAGTTCTACATTAAAGGTTGTAAATTTGCCAAATAATCTTTGATATAGTCTTTCACGTCAATTCCACAATATTCAATATAGGAATAAAGTTGCTTATTTAAACCGCTTCGATGTGTTGTTTCATTTAATTGAATTCTATCCAATTTTGCCAAATTTCTAATTTCACGACAAATGCCCACCATCTTCATTGAGATTCCATTTTGCTCTGCTTCTGATACGTTTATTATATTATCTGCATTACTTATCATGCTTTTCCACCTATCTCACGATCTGCGTCATACAGTCCATGAGTATATCCCCAGTAAGCTTCTTCCTCACTAATATTATGTTCTTTTGCAATTTTTTCTACTTCCTTCACAATCATTTTTGCAGTGAAACGTTGTTGAGTTGATGACATTGCTTTCATATTCTCTTTTTTTGTAAATTCAAATGCTTTCATATTTTCCCCCTAGTCTTTTAAAATCATTTTAAGCATACATAGCTTTTTATTTTAAGATATTTAAATTTTCATCATACACCATAATAGCACTCTTTGACATTAAACTTACATTTGTAGATGCCATATATCCTGTTTCTCCCTCAATTGGATAATATAAGTATTCCATACCATATGTTCCGTCTTTTCTCAGCACTTTCTTACACTGAAAATAACATGCACCATTACAATTCAATTTTACATCATCCATATGATTTTGTGGGATGTTAGAATCATAAACCCTAAAAACTAGTTCTCCTACATAATTATAGTAATAATCGTATACTGTAATCGTATGACCGGAACCATTTTTCAGATACAATCCTACATTCAAAATCTTGCCTTTGTTTAAATAATCCATCATATGCTCGGCAATGCTCCAATCAGGAGTCCATCCCTTAGATAACATATATTCATTCATACATGGAAGCTTATCGTTATCTTCCTGATATCCAGCACCAATCATTTTTATAAATTCCTTTTCTCCTGATGACAACTTGTCGGTACTGATATAATTATCAAACGCTGAAGAATGATCGTCAACAAAAGAATTTGTTTTATAATCATTCAACCCTGGATTCATCAATGTTGCATTATGTTTATCTGTCCCAAGATTCCATTTTATTTTTCCGTATTTGCCTTTTCCCGGATAAGAGCCGGTATTAAACAAATAAGAAGTTAAACGAGCAATGCCGGCACAATTTCCATTATGCCCATATTGCGAAGCAAAATTTTGGAAAGGAAGTTCATCAACATATGGATCAAATTTTGTATGATAATTTTTATAAATAACTTTTTCAGTGTCATTACTGTTTTTAACGCTACCACTTGCATCAACAGTAATTCCGTCATCAATAAGTTGATAACCGAATAAAGCAAGTAATTTATTTCCTTTTCCATTCTTATCATATACTAATCCATCCTTAGTTTCCAGTTTTGGGAACATATCATGTAATTTTTTATATTTTTTCTGGATTTTGTCTACAGATAAGGGAATAAAATTTATTTCATCTGTATCTTCCTTCAGATTATATAATTTAATGGCTCTTTGTTCCATTTTTATATTTGCCTCATCATCATTCTGCTCTGTATAATATACATCCACCTTTGTAAGTCCCAAAGAATGTAATATAGGCGACTCCTTTAATAGGAAAATTGCCTGTTCATCCTTAGAGCAATTAAGCTGCGTCTTATGCGAAACTGATGAAAAAATTGAATTGAATATGTTTTTCTTTCCGGTAACATAAATATAATACGATGTGTCTGCTGTAAATTTGTCCGAAATAATTGCTTGATTTCCATTCATTTTATAGTTGCATTTTTCCAAGTCCGATAAACCATATGCAATAAAATCACCCTTGTAAATCCAAATTCTAATATCCGACTCTGAAATTTTATTTTTTGAAAACACCTTATCCAAATTTAATTTAACAGTTCCTGAATAATTACTAATCCAAAATCCTTTGTATATCTTATCAATGCCATAATCTGTCAATGAATATCGTTTTGTAGCATCCTCCACCACTGCATTTAAAGCTTCAGCATTATCTGCAGTTAATATAACTTCTTTGCATTTATTATTTGGGAATGATTTTTTCTTCATTTCATATGATTTTTTTACATCCATGTTATGTGTAACTTTATAACCGTCTGTATATAAATCTCCTGCTGTAGAACTTTTTAACGGGTCAGTATTATATACTTCAATTTCTTCTTTATCAGTCAATCCATCATGGTCAGAGTCTGAACCATCATGGTAATCCAGTCCCATCTTATATTTGTCATATTGTGACATTCCCTTAATATCAGACTTCTTTCCTTTCAAACTTTTTGAAAAGTCAGTTTCGTCTTGTACCTCAAGCCCTCCTAAAAGATTATTTTTTTGATTTATATTATTCACATACGTTTTTATTCCAAATATAACAAGTAAAATAGAATAGATAATTACTAATCTGCCTATCTCTTTATTTTTCTTAAATGAAAAAAAATTATTCCAATATATGTTTCGTTCAAGTTTATATACGTTTTTTACTCCCTTTTTCATTTTTTTATCCATATTCTATCCTCCTCAGACTTCTTCTATCTTGTTTATATTGTAGCATTTTATATTCATTTTGTCAACCGCTTGTAATAAAGAAAAGGCTCGATTTTTTAACCGAGTCTTTTCTTACAATTTATTGAATTGCTCTACTTCTACGATTGTTAATACTTACTATCTCTATCTGCGCCCTCCTCTGCGATAAATTGGCTGCGGTATATTTTTTTGTTCTTCAGCCTTTTTTTCAATCGCCGATGCGTTCTCAAATGCCTGACAAAACATTCCTGCTATTTGTTTTTCATTATTGTCAAATGAACCATTATCATCCATGACTGACATTACACGTTCCCAAAAGTTATGAAACTTGTCTGTTTTAAAATCTTTAGCATATTCTTTTGGAATATCCAATGTTATTTTTAATGTCTCTGGAACGTTTTCTCCCGCGTTTGGCTCTGTATAAGCTTTTTGAACATCTTTTTCCTGACGATTTTTCTCGCAATTGGACAATTGTGTTTTTTTGTCATTTACCAAAATACACAGTGTTTTTAAATTATCCATTTCCCGTGCTGTCATAATTCCATCAAAATCCAAATAAAGTTGATGCATATTTTTCTCTGTATACTTAAATCCATTCTCGTCCACCAATGAAAAAATGTCCTCAGAATTATCAGCTATATAGAATTCTGTAATTTTATCATTTTCTTTCAATAAATGGATTTTTCTTGTTTTATTATCATACTGTTCTACTGCTTCTTTCACGTCAGGCGCCAAGTTTGAATCTTCCATAAGCCATCGTGCACAATCTCCATACCCATCAGATAAATATGTACGTCCCGTCGAATTTGTATATTTTACCGTTGCCATCTCTTCACCTGGAATAATATCCTGTTTGGTATACCCGCACATATTTAGCATTTTTTCATAAAATTCAGATACATAAGATTTATTATCTTTATGATACGACAATTTTACTTCCGATTTATGAGTTTCTTCTTTCTGCTCTTCCAAAATCTTAATCATTCCTTTTTGTTCGAGTAGTGATTCATTAAAATCTTTTCCTACCGGCGGAAGCTCAACCTTTACTTCATAACCTAAATTTTCATATTTTTCTTTCAATCCCGGCTTATATTCTCCACTATTCAACTTCTTACCATCATAAATTGCTCCTTGGCCGGCTTTATCATTATCCAAACAAAAGGAAATTCGTTTAATATGTTTATAATCCTGTAAAAAACGCATCAATGGATGATCATCTACCATTCCTAGGATAATCATATTTGAAGAATAATCATTATATATATCAATATAAGACATACAATCAATTACAGATTCAAATACCTTGAGTTCCGTACTTTCTTTCCGTACAATATTTACTCCGTAATTTTTGTCATTTCCCGGAACGTCCATTTTGAACTTTTTACCATATCTATCCGCCGTTCCGCGCATTCCTGCGTAACGAATGTTTCCGTTCATATCATAACCACAAAAAACGATATTATGATGAACAGAGTCTTCATAAATCAGCTTACGATGCACAAAATCAGATACAACTTCTGCTGAAAGCCCTCTGGTTTGAATCAGATATGCAAACAACCTTCGATAATTAGCATTTCTTGGCGGCAAAATCATATTGTTATGTTTCGGTTGCTCATCCGGAATAATCGGATTATGTTTCATATAATTTAGCTCTGCCGGTGAACCCTTAAAATTCAAAAGCCATTTAATTGCCTGTTGCGGAGTATCAATTTCACCAAAAGCCATTAAAAAATCTATTTGTGTCCCTCCAGTAATATTTCCTTTGCCACTCCATCGATTCCATGTCCTGTCATTATAAATTATTAAACTGTCCATTTCTTTCAATGAATAATGTCTGCCAGAACGAAACGGAGTATATCCAAGATGAGAGGCAATTGAGCATAAACTTACTGTCAACGCTTGCTGCCTTTCTTCTGTTGAATATCCTACAGGATTTCCCATATCGTCTACAATCACTCTCTTAACACCTCCAATCACCATCAGTATATCTTTTTTGTTTTTTCATTGTGTTGTTATAAAAGCAACATTGTTTGTGACTATATAACATATAAATACAAAATATTAGAATTTTACCTTCTTTTTTATTTGTTAATTTAATTTAACTTAAGAAAAGTAATGCAAATGCAGAACTTATTTAAATAGAAGGTAAAATTATTTTTTTGTCAAGATTACTTTATTTTCTAACTTTTTAACCATATTGAAAGATGTAAAATTAGAATAAGAAAATTGCCGGTGGACGTATCATTGGAATGCTCTTTCATGCTTGTTGGACGGAATATTTGAATACAACGCATATAGATGGACGCAAAATTAGAATAAAAAATCTTTATAGGCGCTAAAAAAAGAATACACCTGATTTTTTATCATCCGATGTACTCTTTTTCATTGATTTTTTATATAATTTCACCGATATGTACAATTTTAAATAATTTTATGCAACGACCTAAAGCCGGATATTATTTCATATCCAGCTAATTGTATTAAATATTGTATTTGCTCATAATATGCTGCTGTAGAATTTCTCCCAAACATATATTAACCAGTGCTGCATTTAATTTAGGTTCACTTTTTCCTTCATCTTTTTGACGTTTAAAGCTGTTTTCTACCGCTTTTAAGAGAAAAGACGGAAAATTAACGTACTTTTTAACACGTCCTGCCTCTGACAGCTTTGCAATGTCTTTGAGTATCCTATCTTTGTCTCGTTTATTCTCCGGCATTCTTTTAGGAAAATTTCTCTCAATAAGTTTTTCAATATTCTTTAGAAAAGTCTGTTTTTCGTGCGGAATCTTCCCCTTTTTTAAATGTAACACTGTACTATTCTTCATCATCATTTCATAATTTTTGGCTTTATTTCGTTTTATAGATGTAAATAACAGAAATTTCTTTTTTAAGTCAGTCATCCATGTTTGCAAACATTTTTTTCCTACAGAGAATATCTTACTGAATTCTTCATAAAAATTTTGTACAAGCATATGCTTTCCACTGGTAAAACGCTGCATATACAAATAAAGCAGTTTAGCTCCTGCTTTTAATTCCTGAAACTTCTTTGCACCAAAATCGGTTTCTGCTACTTTTAAGTATCCCTTTTCGAAATTTCTGTTGCTAAAATCATTTCCAAGTAATGTTACTTGAATGTCAGCTCTGTGCTTTTTTTCATACGAAATCATATTCTTATCTCTAAGAGAATTAAGAATGTTATAAAATCCTTGATTTGAGACACCTATTGATGTACAAATGTCTTTATAATATACTGATATAACACGACCGGTATCATCCTGATACATAGCAATATGCAAAATAAAATCAATTTCTTTGCTGGTTAATCTATTGCTAACCATGCGATCAATATATGTATTCTTTAATTTGTACATCTTATGTCCCTCCTTCTTATATTCATAGAAATCAAGGGATAGAGAGGAGTCGAACCTCTATAAGTCCAGGAAACAGTTAGGAGAAAAAATCCTGAATTAGCTCTGCCAATTGAGCTACTATCCCATTTTAGGGGAATATATCACCTATTCCCCTTGTAAATTAATCGTTTAAATCCAGTTCGCCTTTTTTATACTTGCTCAATAATTTTTTAATAATAACTTCCATTTCATCTGCACTAGTCCCATGTTCAAAATAATCTTCTAATTCCTTAGTCTTAAATGTGACTTTAGTTTTAAGTTTTGTCTTTGGCGGTTCGACAAGTAAAGATACAACACGTTCATATGTAAGAGGTTTTCCCTCCTGTTTAACCGTATCTCTAAGAATTTTTGCCTGTACAAGATTCGGAATGATATTAAACTGTTCAATATACTTATATAAAGCGTTCTGACTTGTACTATCGAGAAATGCAAGTTCAACGCCAACTTGAACCGTAAGCTTTTTTTTATCTACTAAATCTAAAAAAGCATCTGACAAATAAGATAAACGAACATATCTTTGCACCTGTCGTTTTGAATCCTTTCCTGCACCAACATTTTCTGCAGCATCAGTCCTGTTATTTCCCAGTCTTTTTTCTTCATCCAAGCACATACGATATGCTTTTGCCTTTTCGCTTAGAAGAATTTCATCTCTGCCATAGATGTTTGTGTGAGTCATAAGCTTCGTTGCAGTATAGTCATCAACATCAACTACAAAAGCCGGCACTTCATCAAGTTGATTTCGTTTTGCTGCTTCTGTCCTGCAATGACCTGCTAAAATTTCATATTTATCATCATTTATAGGACGTACTAAAATCGGTTGAATAATTCCATTTTCTTTTATACTGTCCATCAGTTCTAAAAACTTTTCTGATTCTATATCTATACGAAATGGATGATTTTTAAAAGCTACAAGTTGAGATATTTTCAATGTTTTTGGTTTGTCATTCTTGACATCAATGTCTTCTGTATTCAATTCTTGTTTTATGGATGGGTCCAATAAATAAGATGTATCCATTTGCTGCAAATTATGAAATATATTTTTACCTGGCATGCTGTCCCCTCCTACTCTGATGTTATTTCTTCCATTGTTATAAACTCATCAACAAAGTCACCAAATACCATTGCTGAGGCTGTTTTTGGCGCATATTTAAAAATGCTCTGTCCCTCTCCATCAGATTCTGAAAACCTTACAGAATTAGGAATATACGTATCAAAAATATTTATTTTTCCTTTATATCCCTCACAAAAATATGACATAAGTTCTTTATCATTATTTGTGTTTATTCTTACCATTGTAAATAAAATGCCTAATATTTCCGGCTTTGTCATGGTTCCATTGAGCTTTCTTATCTGATTAAGATAACTAAATAAATTCTGCATAGCACCTGCACCTAAAAACTGCGGTTGAACCGGAACAAGAACAGCATCAGCACAAAAAAGAGCATTTGTCACATAAAGACCAAGTCCTGCCGGACAATCAATAAATACATAATCATATTTATCTTTAACTGTAATAACATATTTGCGAAGTGTAATTTCACGTTGCATCGCATACATAAGTTCATTCTCAAATGCATGTAAATCTGTTGTACTGCAGATAACATCTATACCTTCCTCCTGATGCACTATGGCGAAATCTTCCGGAATAGCTTCACATTCCTTCTCAGCTTTCAAAATGTCCATAATCGTCGGCTCGTCATGCTGTAAAAACAGACCTAAAGACGTGGTCAGATTCATAGATGGATCAAGATCAATTGCAAGAACCTTTTTCCCTCTTGCAGCTAATCCAACTGCTAAATTTTTTACTGTTGTCGTCTTTGCGACACCACCTTTTTCGTTTACACATGCAATTATTTTACTCATAATCTTTTCTCTCCTAACTGTAATTTTAATATTGAAAACATAACCGTTTTGTGTTATTATTTAGCCAATATGGGTGATTAAGCATATAAATTCATTCGTTGTGTTGGAGAATTTTACTTAATTTCCTTGAGGTCTTGTTTTGCAGAACAAGACCTTTTTCTGTCATAACTGATTATTGAATGGAGGTTTACTATGAAAAACATAGAATCTACTGCATCACGTATAACTTACCTTAGAAATAATATTCTTCATATGACACAAGCTGAATTCTCATCTGCTTTAAACATAAGCCAAACTTATCTCTCACTTATAGAGGCTGGTAAAAAGAATATTACTGAAGCAATCATATCTAATATTTTGATAACATTCCGTGTTAATTCAGATTGGCTTATTTCAGGTATTGGCTCTGATGAAGATATATTTTTGGACAACACAACTCCCAAAAAATATATGCCGTCACAAGATTTACAGGTCACATTGCACGAACTTCAAAAACTCTATCAGCTTTCTGATAATGAAACAACTTTTGTATCATGGTTTATTTCTTTGCCATCTAAAGACCGTGCATTATTTTTATCCTGCATAGAAACCTTTTCAGCCTTTGCCAGGTCTTATCCACCGTTTTCTACATGATGTGCTTGATTTTTCTCACGTTTTTTTTCATAATGCCAAATATTCTGAACATAGTTCGAAATATCTTTGAGTACATTTGGATTTTCTATCCCTTTAATACAAAATCGAATGGAATTCCTATAGGCTTCTATTTCTTCATTTTTACATTCACACGACATTTCGTTCCTCACCTCTCAATCGTTCTAACTCATATTCTATGTTTTTTCCTGAATATTCACCTAACAGCTTAGGACTAATATTATATGTCCATTTATTACTACTTGGCATCTGCATTGCAATACCTATATTTAATATTCCACGTTGCATTGCCACTCGCACAAATTGAGGTGATGCATTTAATATTGCCGCTGCTTCTGCTGTTGTAATCTTGCTCTCTACGTGGTTGTTCGACTGTTCATTGACCGGCTCAGCAAGTGCCATAATCTTTTCATCATCCAATGTGTCAAGAAGTTCCTTCCCTTCCTCAAATTTGCCCTCTGAGAATAATCTAAAAACTTCATCCTCAACTTCTTTTCTATAATCAAGCTCTTTCTGAAATTCCTTAGTCCTTAAAATCATTTGATCTAGACGATTAAGTTCCTTTTGTGGTGATATATTCAATATTGCTGTTGCGACATTAGCCATATTAAAACCTCCTCGCTATCTGCTTTTTGAAATATTACTTTATCAACTTTACTATTTACACTTGTTATATTCCTAGTGTTTTATGTATATTAGCCGTTATCCTAATAGCTTTTGCTTTTCTTTCTTTTTGTTACTTGCCATCTCTTCTATCATTCCAAGAAGATAGCCTTTTTTAAAATCTGACATTCTAGGAAGTTCTTCTTTAAGAAGTTCAATAATCTTTTTCTCTTTATCATTCATTGTTCTCACTCCTTTATGTTTGACTTTGTGTGATTATAATAGCATACATAGTGATACTGTGTCAACCCGTTTCTGCAAAAATGTTTGACTTTGTGTGATAAAAATGTTATGTTATATACAACAAGGAGGTAAAAAAATGAAGGAACGTATAAAAGAATTACGAAAGACTTTGAAAATGTCACAAGATACTTTTGCCGAAAAATTAAGTTTAACAAAGAATTATATTTCATTAGTTGAAAATGGTAATAGAAATTTATCAGAACAATCCATAAAAGTTTTATGTTCAATTTTTAATGTTAATGAAGAATGGCTACGGACTGGCAAAGGAAAAATGTTTATAGAAAAATCCAAAGATGAGCAAATTTCCGATATGTTAGATGATATACTAAAAGGTGAGGAAACAGATTTTAAATATCGTTTAATATCTGCGTTATCTAAATTGAATGATAATGATTGGGATAGCTTAGAAAAAATAATACGGTTATTATCAAATAATAATTCCGATATTTTTTCATATGATGAAATTCCGACAGCGGCAGAAATTGAAGCAAACTATTCACCTATATCTGCAGATGACTTAGAAAAAGGAAAAAATATCGGATAAATGCCCGGCTTATTGTTATTTAAATTGTATTACTATAAGCCGTATATCGCCTTTACAATTAAGATTGAAATATAATGTATTATTGCTTTTGCAATAAATAGCATATATATAAATGTTTCCATAATATATGTACTTTCTTTTCATACCTTTTCACAACCTTCCTGCTATAAGCCGGGCTTAGTGAAAAGTATAAATTTAAAAATATATAAAAAGCTATAGATTCAAAAAGAAACCTAAAGTTAGACAATGTTTAGAAAGAAGGTGGATTTTATGAAATTACCAAACGGCTACGGTTCAATTTATAAGTTATCCGGAAAACGTCGCAAACCCTGGATTGTTCGTAAAACAGTCGGTTGGAAAATAGATCCTGTTACTCATAAATCTAAACAACAATATATAACAATTGGTAATTATACGACACGTGCAGACGCAATGGCAGCACTCACAAACTATAATGAAAATCCGTATGATATAAAAACTAATTCTATAACTTTTTCCGGTGTATATGAATTATGGTCTAAGGAACATTTTGAAACTATTGTCCCTTCTGCCTGCCGTACTTGGAAAAGCGCCTACAGTTATTGTAGCCCACTTTATAATATGCGATTTAAAGATTTACGCGCCTCACATTTAGAAGGTGTAATAAGAGATGCTGATGTAGGCTCACCAACAAAGTCTAGAATGAAAAGTCTTTTCAACATGCTTTACAGATATGCATTAAAACACGATATAGTTGATAAAAATTATGCAGAACTTTGTGATTCTGTAAAAAATGGTGAAGCAAAAATAATACGTATTCCATTTTCTGACAAAGAAATAAAATTATTATGGGATAACTTAGATTTTCCTTTTGTTGACATGATTTTAATTGGAATTTACTCCGGCTGGCGTCCACAGGAATTGGCAATCCTGAAAGTTGACGATATCAATCTTGAGGCAAAAACATTTTACGGAGGACTGAAAAGTGATGCCGGAAGGAATAGAATTGTTCCAATACACCCAGCTATATTCAATCTTGTTAAAAATAATTATGATTCTGCAATAGCTATAGGGTCTAAGTATCTTTTTAATGCCCCAAATAGTCGAAATGGAATCCATATGACATATGATAAATATCGCGGTCGTTTTAATAAAGTTAATACCAGATTTGGTATGAAGCATAAACCACATGATACCCGACATACTTTTATTACTGCTGCTAAAGCTGCTGGCGTTGATGAATATATATTAAAAATGATTGTAGGACATTCAATAACTGATGTTACTGAAGCCACATATACACATCGTACCATCGAGCAGTTATATAATGAAATTTGCAAAATTTCAAAATGAAATAAGAAAAAATCAAAGACCCCCATTCCGATAGAAATATGTAGAATGGGGGGGTTTTTTTGATATTTCACGGCGTCTATTTGTTAGTTACCGTTGTTAGTTACCTGTTAGTTACTTG
>ERZ779705.1498-NODE-1498-length-14921-cov-2.674896_pt1 | contig 14921 bp, 14 predicted proteins | sample MGYA00511385_ERZ779705 | MGnify/ENA primary metagenome ERZ779705 (study PRJEB29588, sample SAMEA2145301) | human gut metagenome | biome: human gut; feature: human-associated habitat; material: faeces | place: Denmark | collected 2008/2010 ... | reverse complement strand
TGCCACTGTATAAAGAAAGTTCATCTTATTGGCACGTCGTATCTTTCTTTGCTGTTCCCGTTTTCTTTTTCGTTCTTCCTCAAGCTGTTCAATACTTGTCGGATCATTGGAATAAGGTTCTGCTACCTGCAGTTTTCTTACCGTATTTCCCTGAACATAACCGGTTCTTTTTTCATACTTTATGGTGTTTCCATAACTTTTGCGCGCCATTTACTTTCCTCCCTGCTGATTTTTTTTTACGTTTGTAAAACGTTACACACTTTTAAGCTTATCTCCTGCGTTCAAACACACGCAGCTTTGCGCTTTTTGCTCTTTTATTTTCTTCAAGCTCTTCTTCTGACGGAAGAATTGGCTTTCTTGTAATTACTTTTCCCTTAGATTTTTTCCCACATACGCACACCGGGAAATCCGGTGGGCAGGTACATGGATTTTCATTATTTTTAAACTGCACCTTTACAATCCGGTCTTCTAACGAATGGAATGTAATAATGCAGAAACGTCCTTTGTCATTTAAATGTTCAATCATGCTGTCAATTGAATTATTCAATACGTCCAGTTCATGATTCAGTTCAATCCGTATCGCCTGAAATGTCTTCTTAGACGGATGTCCTCCAACAGCCCTGCATTTCATTGGAATCGCCGCCTTGATAATTTCATTTAACTCAAATGTAGTTTCTATCGGCTTTTCGCTTCTTGCTGCCACAATATGCTTTGCGATATTCTTTGCAAATTTATCTTCACCATAATCCCGGATAATGCGGTAAAGTTCCATTTCGCTGTATTCATTCAAAATATCTTTTGCCGTCATCTGCTGCCGTCTGTCCATACGCATGTCAAGCGGTGCATCCGTCTTATAGGTAAATCCTCTTTCTGCGGTATCTAACTGGTAAGAAGACACGCCTAAATCCAAAAGAATCCCATCGACTCTTTCAATTCCTAAGTCCTTCAATACCATATCCATATTACAATAATTATTCCGTACAATGGTGACTCTGTCTGCAAACGGCTTTAACCGTTCACCGGCTGCTGCAATTGCCGCCTCGTCCTGATCAATGCCGATGAGTCTTCCTTTGGATGAAAGCCTGCTGGCAATTTCATAAGAATGTCCGCCACCGCCCAGCGTTCCGTCCACGTAGATTCCATCCGGTCTGATATTTAAATTGTCAATCGTTTCCTGCAATAATACAGACTTGTGTTTAAATTCCATGTTTTTCTCCATTTTCAAAACGCATCTTTTTACGGGCAGTCTAAATAGAAAATCCTAAACTCTCCATATTCTCTGCCACTTCATCCATATCGTCATCATAGCTGTCAATACATTCCTGCCAGCGTTCTTTACTCCAGATTTCCACGCGGTTGGCAACCCCGACCATCACAACTTCTTTTTCAAGTCCCGCAAATTCACGAAGAACCTGCGGCAGAAGAATTCTTCCCTGTTTATCAACTTCACAGGATGCCGCTCCTGCAAGGAAAAAACGTGCAAACTGTCTGGAGTTTTTATTGGTCAGCGGCAGCGACTGAAGCTTTTCTTCAAATGCCTGCCATGCATCCGGCGGATAAACAAAAAGGCAGCCGTCTAATCCCTTGGTTACGACAAAACCGTCCCCTAAGGCATCGCGGAACTTTGCAGGAACAATGACTCGTCCCTTACCATCAATTGTATGGTTGTATTCACCCATAAACATGATTGTTGTTCCTCCGTCTACCACTTTTTACCATTTGCCACCACTTTCCACCACTTTAGAGTCAATTCTATACTTATTTGTGGAAAAATACAAGTGTTTTTTTAGAATTTAACGCATTAAATTCACAGTTTTTCCGCCTGTCTGAAAGTTATCCACCGGATTTGACATCTTCCGCGTATTCTGCACCCTGATGACTGCTTTTTTGTTGTACCTGCCTATCGGAAAGATTTCATTTTTTTCTAAAGTTGGCACTACCATGTTGAATTCAATGCTTTTTTATAGTAAAATATACGGTTGTATCTGACATTTTTAAAAATCAGGGGAAATCCCCATAAAAACAAAGGAGATAGAGATTTTATGAAACTCGGTATTGTAGGTTTGCCAAATGTCGGCAAAAGTACGCTTTTTAACTCATTAACAAAAGCTGGCGCTGAATCTGCCAACTACCCGTTCTGCACCATTGACCCGAATGTAGGTGTCGTTGCCGTTCCGGATGAACGTTTAAACAAGCTTGCAGCATTATACAATTCTGCAAAGATTACCCCTGCCGTCATCGAATTCGTTGATATCGCAGGGCTTGTAAAGGGGGCTTCTAAGGGTGAAGGTCTTGGAAACCAGTTCCTTGCCAATATCCGCGAAGTTGATGCCATTGTTCACGTTGTCAGATGTTTTGAAGATTCCAATATTGTCCATGTAGACGGTTCTATCGACCCGCTCCGTGATATTGAAACAATTAATCTGGAGTTAATCTTTTCAGATATCGAAATTCTGGAAAGACGTCTTGCAAAACAGAAAAAAGCAGCTTACAACAATAAAGAAATTTTAAAAGAATGTGATTTAATTGAACGTCTGATTGCTTTCCTTGAAGCCGGAAATCTGGCTAAGAATTTTGAACTGGAAGACGATGATGAAGCAGCACTCATGAAAGAATATAACTTATTAACAGCAAAACCGGTCATCTTTGCTGCCAATGTTACAGAAGATGATTTACCGGATGACGGTGCTTCCAACAAATATGTAGCTTCTGTACGTGAATTTGCAGCAAAGGAAAACTGCGAAGTTTTCGTTATCTGCGCGCAGATTGAACAGGAAATCTCCGAACTGGATGATGACGAAAAGAAAATGTTCTTAGAAGACTTAGGCATCAGTTCTTCCGGTCTTGATAAGCTGATTGCCGCAAGTTACCGTATCCTCGGTCTGATCAGTTACTTAACTGCCGGTGAAACCGAAACCCGTGCATGGACAATCGTTAAAGGTACGAAAGCGCCGCAGGCTGCCGGAAAAATCCACAGCGATTTTGAACGCGGCTTCATCCGTGCCGAAGTTGTCAACTATCAGGATTTATTGGACTGTGGTTCTTATACAGCCGCCAAGGAAAAAGGACTTGTCGGTCTGGAAGGAAAAGAATATGTCGTAAAAGACGGCGATGTCATTTTGTTCCGCTTCAACGTATAAGCAAAAAAATATGCCTGTCAGATACCCGTGTTACTTGACGCATCTGACAGGCATATTTTTTGCTTTTACATCAGTTCCTTGAATTTTTTTACGTTTTCGGCAGCATCGCCTTTAAAGACGGCTGAACCGGCTACGATGATGTTGGCACCGGCATCAAGGGCGGCTCTGACGTTGTCGGTGTTGATTCCACCGTCTACTTCGATGTCTGCATGAAGCTGGTTTTCATCGAGCAGTTTTTTGATGCGGCGTATTTTATCGAGGGATTCCGGGATGAATTTCTGTCCGCCCGCGCCCGGTACGACACTCATCACCAGTACCATATCAACCTGATTCAGATACGGTTCTATGGCTGATACCGGAGTATCTGGATTTAAGGTGATTGCAGGCTTTACGCCGAGCTGGCGAATTGCCTCTAAGGTTGCTGCAACGTCTTTGCAGGCTTCGACATGTACAGTGATGATATCTGCTCCGCAGTCTGCAAAGTCTTTGACATAACGGATGGGTTCATCTATCATTAAATGCACATCAAACACCCTTTTGGTGCATGAACGGATGGATTTGATGACCGGCATGCCGTATGAGATGTTTGGTACGAACTGTCCGTCCATGACATCTATATGCACGTACTCCGCGCCTGCTTTGTCGATAGCTGCAATTTCCTCTCCCAGTTTTTTAAAGTCCGCCGATAAGAGCGATGGTGATAAAATATTCATGTTTCTTTTGATTCCTTCTTTAATACTTTTTTTGTTCTTTTAATTCCTGATACATTGTAGTATAACTCTCATAGCGCATTTTATGAATCTTTCCATCAGAAACTGCCGCTTTTACGGCGCAGTCCGGCTCATTCATATGCACACAGCCGTTAAACCGGCAGCTGCCCTCAAGTGGTTCAAATTCTGGAAAATAAAAACGCAGGTCTTCTTTTTCCAACTCCGGCAGATTCATTGAAGTAAATCCCGGTGTGTCCATCAGATACGACCGTCCGCTGATATGAAATATCTCGGAATGTCTTGTCGTATGGCGTCCTCTGCCGATTTTGCTGATGCCGCCTGTTTCCATCCTTGCATCAGGAAGTAAAAGATTGGTCATAGAGGACTTTCCCACACCGGAAGGCCCTGCAAGTACCGTTGTTTTACCTTCAAGAATCTCACATACTTTATCAATTCCTGTTTTTTCATAGGTACTGGTAAAAACAATCTGGCAGTCCGCGCCTGCGTAAATCTCCCGCAGATGCTCTTTTTCATCTGCTCCGATTAAATCTTCCTTATTAAAACAGATCACGGTCGGTACGTTCTGATAATCCATCATCACCAAAAAGCGGTCCAATAAATGAAAATTCGGCTCAGGATTTGCTGCCGCAAAAATAACCATTGCCTGGTCTACGTTTGCTGATGCCGGACGGATTAATTCATTTTTTCTTGGCAGAATCTCCGTAATATTACCTTTTGCCTGTTCTTCATCGAGTACTTCAATTGCAACCAAATCGCCGACCAGCGGCTTTACTTTGCGGTTTCTGAAAATGCCCTTTGCCTTACATTCATAAATGGTATCCGTTTCTTCCGCATAAACATAATAAAATCCTGCAATGCCTTTAATAATCTTTCCCTGCATACACGCTCCTGTTACTGTGCCGTATTACTGCCGGAAGCTGCCGTTGTCTTGACGGCTGCGGTTGTAGACTGGCTTGCTGCCGTTGTTGCAGGTTCTGTTGCCTTCTGATAGTGGCTGACTACGATTGTTACGGTTGTACCGCTCTCTAAAGATTCGCCTGAATTGTAACCCTGTGCCGTTACCAGTCCGTAGGTACCGGAGGTGGACTGATATGTTACAGACGGAACGAGTCCCTGGTCTTTGATTGCCTGCTTTGCAGCATCTTCTGTCAGACCGATAACATTTGGCATCTTTGCATAGCTGACCTTTTTACCCTGACTGACTGTAATTGTTACGGTATCTCCTTCTGATGCCGATGCATTTGCAGAAGGCGACTGGCTGATAACATTCCCCTGTTCTACAGAATCGCTGTAATCATATTCCACATCTACCGAAAATCCTGCACTCTTTAATGTTGATGTTGCCTTTGACTCAGACATACCGACAACATTATTGACCTTTACGCTGTCAGGTCCTGAACTGATGGTTAATGTAATCGTTGTATTTTTTGCAACGGATGTACCCTGCTTTGTACCCTGGGAAATGACATTGCCTTTTTCAACGGTTGAGGAAGCCTGATAACTTGCCTTATAGCCGAGTCCGACCTTATTTAATTCTTCCTTGGCTTCGTCTTCTGTCTTGCCGACTACGTTTGGAACAGAAACCTTTTCGGAAGAGGCTGTTGTAGCATTTGCCTGTGTCGTCTGCGCTGTTGTTTTTTCACTCTTTCCGCCAAATGAAACACCGCCTACCAGCTTTACAATCACAAATACAGCAATAATTAAAATAACCGCAATGATACCGACACCAATCCACTTTGTCATCTTATCAAGTTTATCGTTATTCTCATCGTCAATATCCAGTGTTTCATCATCATCGTCGTCATCATCTTCATCATCTGTAAGTCCATCTGATAAATCATCGTCATCATCATTAAGATAATCATCTTCAATGTCGTCTTCCTCATCGGAAGAATTCTGTGGCTGCTCTGTCTGCTGTGCATACATCGGTGCAATTTTAACAAAGTCTTCTTCCGGCATGACAAGGGACTTTTTCAAATCCGCAATCAGATCAGACACCGTCTGGTATCTTCTCTCTGTTTTTTTCTGTGTACATTTTAAAACAATCTTATCCACGCTTAACGGTACATCTTCCGCAATCTCCGACGGCGCAGGAATTGCATCCTGAATGTGCTGTACGGCTACCGCGACGGTTGTATCACCGTCAAACGGCACTTTTCCGGTAAGCATTTCATACAGTGTGATACCAAATGAATAAATGTCGCTGCGCTCATCCGAATATCCGCCTCTTGCCTGTTCCGGTGACATATAATGCACAGAGCCCATGGCTGCTGATGAATTAATTGTACTTGAAGTTGCTGCTTTGGCAATGCCAAAATCCGTTACCTTAACCTTGCCTTCTTTGGAAATAATAATATTCTGTGGCTTAATATCACGGTGTACAATATGGTGCTTATGTGCTGCTTCCATACCGTTAGCAACCTGAATGGCAATGCTGACTGCCTCTTTATAAGGAAGCTTTCCTCTTTTTTCAATATATTTTTTCAGGGTAATTCCCTCAACCAGCTCCATGACAATGTAGTGAATTCCGTTTTCTTCGCCTACATCATAAACATTGACAACATTCGGGTGTGAAAGCCCTGCTGCCGACTGTGCTTCGACCCGGAACTTGGATACAAAACTGGTATCCTGGCTAAATTCCGGCTTTAAGACTTTAATGGCAACATAACGGTTCAACTTATGGCATTTTGCCTTATAAACATCAGACATGCCGCCGTTTCCGATTTGCTCCAGAATCTCATATCTGTCCGCTAAAAACATTCCTTTTCTTAACATCCTACCATTTACCTTTCCTGTTACGGTTCTATAATCATTACAGTAATATTATCTTTTCCGCCGTTTGCATTGGCTGCTGCGACCAGATTTTTCGCAGCGGTTTCAATATCCGGGGCAGACTTTACAATCTTTAAAATATCCGCATCCTCAACCATATTGCTCAGTCCGTCCGTACACATAAGAATACAGTCATTTGGCTTTAAATCAACGGAAAACATTTCGGCCTCCACGGTATCATACCCGCCAATTGCCCTTGTAATAATATTTTTCTTTTCATGATTGCGTGCCTGTTCCCTGTTAATCTCACCCATGCTGACCATTTCTTCCACTAGAGAATGATCCCTTGTAATCTGTGTAATTTCATTTCCTAAAATATATAACCGGCTGTCTCCGACATTGGCAACCCGTAAAATATTATCATACACGGTTGCCGCTACCAATGTCGTTCCCATTCCTTCATAATCCTCTGATTCCGCTGCCTTTTGTAATAACCTGCGGTTGACCTGTGTTACGGCATTGTTAATAATCGAAACCGGGTCTTTTAGCGTTGAATCCTGCACAAGCGATACAAATGTTTCTACTGTATATCTTGATGCCATGTCCCCCGCCTTATGTCCTCCCATTCCGTCTGCTACCAGAAACAGATTCGGCAGACTGCCGGTTTCAGTCAGCGAATAATAAACGTAGTCCTGATTGACACTTCTCTCCCGTCCTACATCCGTAACTGCCTGAACCTTCATCATTTCCTCCATTCCGCTGTAATTCATTATTGTTGTGATTCCATATAGCTCTTTCTTAATTGTCCACAGGCACCATCAATATCTCTGCCCATTTCCCTTCTTATTGTAACATTTATTCCGTTTCTTTCAAGCTTATTTTTAAAAGCCGCTATTGCCTGCTTTTCGGACTGCCTGTAATCGCGTTCCTTAATCGGATTGACCGGAATCAGATTCACATGGCAGTTCATGCCATGTAAAAGTCCGGACAACTGTTCTGCGCACTCCTGTGTGTCGTTGACACCTTTGACAAGACTGTACTCAAAAGAAATGCGTCTTCCAGTCTGTTTTAAATAATACCGGCAAGCTTCCATAATCTGCTCAATTGAATATTTATTGGCAATCGGCATCATGGTCTTTCTTAATTCATCATTCGGTGCATGAAGGGAGATTGCCAGCGTAATCTGTAACTGCAGGTCTGCAAGTTCCCGTATCTTATCCACCAGTCCACAGGTCGATACCGTTATATTTCTTGCGCTGATATGTAGCCCCTTGTCTGAATTGATTAATTTTAAAAACTGTACCACATTTTGAAAATTATCCATCGGTTCTCCCGAACCCATAATGACAATGTTGTCAACCCGCTCCCCGGAAATCGTCTGGATCCGGTATATCTGGTCTAACATTTCCGACGGTGCCAGATTACGCACCATGCCGTCCAGTGTCGATGCACAGAAGCGGCAGCCCATGCGGCAGCCCACCTGCGTGGACACACACACCGTGTTGCCGTAGTGGTAGCGCATCACGACGGTCTCGATGCAGTTGCCGTCCGCCATGCGCAGCAGATATTTTACCGTGCCGTCCTTTGCTTCCTGCCTGCGCTCGATCTTGGGCGCGGCAATGTAGAAGCTTTCTTCCAGCTTTGCCAGCAGGGTCTTGGGCTGGTCGGTCATGGCAGAAAACTCGGTGACCAGCTTCTGGTGCACCCAGTGGAAGATCTGCTTTGCCCGGAAGCCCGGCTGACCCATCGCTTTCAGTTCAGCGGTCAGCTCTGCCAGCGTAAAGGAAGAGATACAGCGTTTTTGTTCCATTGTGTTCTCCTATTGTTTTTTACGAACAAGCCACCTGTTTCATTGCAGCTTTTCCCCGTTTTTCTGCATGGCGCACAGGAAAAAACCGTCCATGCCGGTACGGGTGGGCACCGAAAGCGCGCCGTGCTCCCCTGCCGTCATCCCGGCGGGCAGCGCTGCGGCAGGCTCCACCACCGTAAACTCCGGGTGGCGGGCCAGAAATGCCGCGATCTGCTGCTGGTTTTCTGCCGGGTCGATGGTGCAGGTGGAGTACACCAGCCTGCCGCCCGCTTTCAGCAGCTGTTCCGCCGTATCGAGGATGGCCGACTGCGTGACCAATAATTCAGCTTCGCGGGCCGGTTCCAGCTTTTTGTAGCGCAGATCCGGCTTTTTTGCCAGAATGCCAAGGCCGCTGCAGGGCACATCCGCTAAAATGCGGTCTGCCTGCGGCAGGGCCGGGTTCACCTTTGTGGCATCGTTGCACAGGGCTTCCACATTGGTCAGTCCCATGCGCTGCACTGCCGTGCGGATCAGGCCCACGCGGTTCTCGGCGGCATCGCAGCTGTAAAGCCTGCCGGTGCTGTGCATCTGCTCGGCCAGCAGGATGGTCTTGCCGCCGGGCGCGGCGCACAGGTCGATGACTGTTTCTCCGGGCTGTGCGTCCACGCAGAGCGCCGCCAGCTGGCTGGCCTGCCCTTCCACATGGAAGTACCCCTGCCGGAACAGCTCATTTTCCGCCGGGCTGCCCTCGAAGCGGGCCAGCACACTGCCGGGCACAATGCCCCGCTTTGCTTCCTTTGCGCCGGAAGCCAGCAGCTTTGCACAAAGCTCATCGGCGCTGCCTTTCAGCGGGTTCGCCCGCAGGCTGGTCATGCCGCCGTCGGCCTTGTAGGTAAGGATATCCAGTGCTTCGTCCGGGTAGTTTTTGTGCAGAAATTCCGCCACATCCCGCCCGGCAGAGCCAAGCACCATGAGCCGCTCCACTTCGTTTTTGAAGCTTGCGGTGCTCAGGTCGTAGCTGCACGCCTTGCGCAGCACGGCGTTGACCAGACCGGATGCGCTGGATTTTTTGAAGGCACGGGTCAGCTTGACGGCTTCGTTCACCGCAGCGGACACCGGCACCTGCATATAGCGGGCCTGCGCCAGCGCCGCGCGCAATATTTCGCGCACCGGTGCATCCAGCTTGGCAAGGCCCTTGGGCAGGAACTGGCACAGGATGTAGTCCAGCGTGCCCCGGTGTTCCAGCACCGTGTAAAAGATGGCGCTGGCAAAAGCTTTATCGCGGCCTTCCAGCTGCTGGCGCTTGAGTTCGGCATCCAGAACAAGGTTGGAAAAACCATCCTGCTCCTGCCGCACCAGCGCCGCCACTGCCGCCGCGCGGGGATTCGCCGCCATCAGAGGATATCCCCCGTTTTCAGGCGCTGACCGGCCGCAAAGGCGGTGCCGTCCATGGGCTTTTTGCCTTCCGGCACCACATTCAGCAGCTGGACGGCACCCTCACCGCAAGCCACCGTGAGCGGCTTTGTGGCCAGCACGGTGCCGGGCGCTTCGCCGTGAGCTTCCACGGCACGGCACTCCATCACCTTGAGCTTTTTGCCGCCGGAGGTGACGAACCATGCACCGGGCCACGGGTTCATACCGCGCACCCAGTTGTGGATGTGGGCAGCCGATTCGGTCAGGCGGAACTCTGCCATCTCCTTGTTCAGCATAGGTGCAAGGCAGGCGTTCTCATGATCCTGCGGCTGGGGTTTCAGCGTTCCGGCGGCGATGGCGGGTACCACCTCGCACAGCACCCGTGCACCCACGGCTGTCACGCGGTCAAACAGCTGGCCGCTGGTCTCCTCCGGGTCAATGGCGATCTTCTCGCAGCAGAGCACATCGCCGGTGTCAAGGCCCTCGTCCATCTGCATGATGGAAACGCCGGTCTCGGCATCGCCGTTCAGCACAGCCCACTGCACCGGGGCGCTGCCGCGGTACTTGGGCAGCAGGGAGACATGCAGGTTGATGCAGCCGTACTTCGGCGCCTCCAGCACAGACTTCGGCAGGATGCAGCCGTAAGCCACCACCACGATCAGTTCCGGGGCCAGTGCGCGGATGTTCTCGTCCTCGCTGCCGTCCCGCAGGGTGCGGGGCTGGAACACCGGCGTGCCGTGGGCAAGGGCCACTTCCTTGACCGGGGGTGCGGTAAGCACCTGCTTGCGGCCAACCGGCTTGTCCCGCCGGGTGTACACCGCACAGATGTCATGCCCGGCGGCATACAGTGCTTTGAGGCACTCTGCGGCAATATCCGGCGTGCCCATGAACAAAATGCGCATTACTTGTTTCCTTTCGCTTCGCGGGCAGCTTTTTTGCCCTCTTCGGTATCCTCATAGAAATACTCGCTGGACTGCATGATGGTAATGCCGTCCAGATGGTCGTTCTCGTGCTGGATGCAGCGGCCCAGCAAATTCTCAGCTTCCAGCTCGAACCACTCACCGTGGCGGTCCTGTGCGCGCACCTTGACCGCGGCGGGGCGGGTCACAGCGCCGTTGTGGCCCGGGAAGGACAGACAGCCCTCGTAGGCGGTCTCCTCTTCCTCGGATACAGCCAGAATTTCCGGGTTGACGAAGTCGATGAACTTATATTCGTAATCTTCGGGGATCTCCTCGGGCGCATCGGTGGTGTCCCACACCACGAACAGACGGCGCAGCATGCCCACCTGCGGGCCGGCCAGACCCACGCCGTCGGCGGCGATCATGGTCTCGTGCATGTCGTCCAGCAGGGTAGCCAGACGGTCATCAAAGGTGGTGACGGGGCGGCAGACCTTGTTCAGGATGGGATCGCCCTCTTTTACAATGTTGCGGATTGCCATTTATGGTACCTCCAAATCAGATGTCACCGTCCGAGTGCAGGTCCACCGCAACGGTGGCCTTGGACGGAAGTTTTTCCTGTTCGTATCTTTCCAGTGTGCTGCGCACGAGGTCGCGGAAGCGGCGGTCGTTGCGGCACTTGATGGTAAGTTTGTAGCGATAAGTGTCGTTGATCTTCTCAATGCTGCCGGGCGTGGGGCCAAGCACCCGCAGCGGCAGGTCCGGCTGTTTTGCCGCCTGCTGGCCCAGCAGGGCCGCAAAGCGCGCCGCCGCCCGTGCCACCTCGATCTCCTTTGCGCCTGCAAAGCCAATGACGCACAGCCCGCAGAAGGGCGGGTACAGGCCCAGCTTGCGGTAGGCGATCTCCTGCTCAAAAAAGGCATCGTAGTCCTGCGCGGCGGCAAGGTTCAGCACCGGGTTATCGGGGTCGGTGGTCTGGATGATGGCAAAGCCGGGGTCTCTGGCCCGTCCGCTGCGGCCCACCACCTGCGTGATGAGGCTGAACACGTTCTCATACGCGCGGAAGCCCTGCGCAAACAGCAGCGAGTCGATGCCCAGCACGCCCACAAGGGTCACATCCTCAAAATCCAGTCCCTTGGCCACCATCTGGGTGCCCACCATGATGTCATATTCGTGGTTCGCAAACCTTGCCAGCAGCTTTTCGTGGGCATCCTTTGCGGCAGTGGAATCCTGATCCATGCGCAGCACCCGCGCATCCGGGAACAGCTTTGCCAGCTCTTCCTCGGCTTTCTGGGTGCCGAAGCCCCGGTACTGCGGCTCGATCTTGCCCGTCCCGCCGCAGGTGGGGCAGACGGTGGGCGGTTCCATCTGGCTGCCGCAGTAGTGGCACAATACCTTGTGCGCCGCTTTGTGGTACACCATCGGCACGCTGCACTTTGTGCACTTGAGCACCTCGCGGCAGTCCTCGCACTGGGCCATGGTCTGGTAGCCCCGGCGGTTCAGCAGCAAAATGGTCTGCTTGCCTGCATCCAGATTGCGGCGGATGGCATCTTCCAGCGACAGACTGATCTCCCGCGGGTTGCCTGCCGCCAGCTCTGCGCGCATATCCACGATCTGCACCGTGGGCAGCGGGTTGCCGCCGTAGCGCTGGGTCAGCCGCACCAGCTGGGTGCGGCCATGCTGGGCCGCGTAAAAGCTCTCTGTGCTGGGGGTGGCGCTTGCCAGCAGAAGCAATGCACCGTTTTCCGCCGCGCGCTGCCGGGCCACCTCGTGGGCAGAATAGCGGGGCGCGGATTCCGAGCGGTAGGTGTGCTCCTGCTCCTCATCGATGATGATGAGCCCGATGTTTTCCAGCGGCGAAAAGATGGCGCTGCGGGTACCCACCACGATGTCTGCGCCGCCGTCCTGGATCATCTGCCACTGCAAAAGGCGTTCGGTGTGGTTGAGGGCAGAGTGCTGCACCGCCACCCGGCGGCCAAACTGACTCTTGAGCCGCAGGATCATCTGCGGGGTCAGGCTGATCTCCGGCACCAGCACCAGCGCACGCCTGCCCTGCTCCAGACAGCGGGCAATGAGCTTTAAGAACACCAGCGTTTTGCCGCTGCCGGTCACGCCGTAGAGCAGCGCCGAGTGGGGTGCATCATCTTCCAGCTTTGGCAGCAGAGCATCGTAAGCCGCCTGCTGCTCCTGCGTGAGGGTGATCGGCTCGTTTTTCAGCGGAATGGACGAATACAGGTCGATGGATTTATTCACCTTGCTGCATTCCAGCACGCCTTTGGCGCATAGGTTATCCAGCACGGCACGGCTGATGCCCTTGTCTTCCAGCTCGTTCAGGGTGCGCGGCCCGCCGCCCAGCAGCGCCACTGCCGCCAATTGCTTGGCTGTCGGCTTCGGCTTTGGCGGCAGCCCGCCCACAAGGCGGTAGGAGTTCTCGGTGTGGCGGGTGAGCTGCTTTTGCAGCACCGGCGTTACGCCGTCCGCCGCCACGGCAGGCTTGTACTGTGCACCATAGGGAATGACCGCCTTGACCGCCTCGTAATAGGTGCAGAAGGTGCGCTCCTTCAGAAAATGCACCAGCCGCAGCAGTTCCGGGGTCAGACAGGCGGATGCCGGGGCCACGTCGAAAAGATATTTCAGCTTTGCACTTTCCGGTTCGGCATCGCAGGCCAGCACCACGCCCATGCGGGCGCGGCTGCCGCGGCCCAAGGGCACCAGCACCATGCTGCCAAGTTTTACCGCATTCTGCTGGTCCGGCATGACGGCATAGGTATAAAGCTTATCAAAGTGGAAGGTCGCATTGCTGACGGCAACGCCTACCGTTTTGGGCATTCGTCCAGCTCCTTCAAAATGTTATTCTGCGGCACCAATGCGCTGGCAGATGGCCTGATACAGTGCATCGGCGCAGGTATCGACCTGGTCGTTGACCAGCTTCAGGGTGAATTTATCCTGCTGGGCCAGCTCCTGCCGGGCGGTGGCAAGGCGCTCCTGAATGCTGTCCTCGGTCTCGGTGCCGCGGCCCCGCAGACGGCGCTCCAGCTCCTCCACCGACGGCGGCAGCAGGAACACGGTGGTCGCGCCTGGGAACATGCGGCGGATGTTCGCTGCGCCGTGCACATCGATGACCAGAACGACCACCTTCCGGGCTGCAAGGCGCTTGTCCACTTCCTCGCGCAGGGTACCGTAGTAGTTGCCGTTGTAGAAGTTGTGCTCCACCACCTGATCGTTCTCGATCAGCTGCTGGAACTGCTCCCGGGTGCGGTAATAATAATCCACGCCCTCCTGCTCACCGGGACGCGGTGCGCGGGTGGTGGCGGAAACAGTCTTTTCGATCTCCGGGTGTGCTTCGCGCAGTGCCTTCACCACGCTGTCCTTGCCGGTACCGGCCGCGCCGGAGACCACAAACAAATATTTATCGTTCGCCATGGGTCTGTTCCTCCTCTGCTGGTGTTTTGCCCTCCTGCCCTGCCGCACGGTTGGCCACCGTTTCCGGCTGAAGCGCCGAGAGCACCACATGATCGGAGTCCATGATAAGCACTGCACGGGTGCTGCGGCCATAGGATGCATCGATCAGCATTCCGCGCTCCCGCGCTTCCTTTACAAGGCGCTTGACCGGGGCGGAGTCCGGGCTGACCACTGCCACCACACGGCCTGCACTGACCATATTGCCAAACCCGATGTTGATGAGCTTCATAAACCCCTCCGAATTTTCTGTATCACTCCAGATTCTGGATCTGTTCGCGGATCTTTTCGATCTCCGCCTTCATATCCACCACGATGCGGGTGATATCCAGATCCTGACACTTGGAGCCGATGGTATTGGTCTCGCGGTTCAGCTCCTGCGTCAAAAAGTCCAGCTTGCGGCCCACCGGCTCGTCCAGCTTGAGGATATCGCGGTACTGCGCAATGTGGCTGCGCAGGCGCACCGTCTCTTCATCCACAGCGGTCTTATCGCCAAAAATAGCGGCCTCGGTCAGCACGCGGGCATCGTCGATATCGCGGTCCTCCAGAATGACCTTGAGTTTCTCGTACAGGCGGTTGGTGTAGTTTTCCACCCGGCCTGCACTCAGGCTCTCAACTTTGCCGACGCACTGCTCCAGAAACACAAGACGGCTTTCCACGTCTGCCTTCATCTTGGCGCCCTCGGCGGCACGCATCTCCACAAAGCGATCCAGCGCCTGCG
>ERZ779705.1490-NODE-1490-length-14986-cov-1.952314_pt1 | contig 14986 bp, 8 predicted proteins | sample MGYA00511385_ERZ779705 | MGnify/ENA primary metagenome ERZ779705 (study PRJEB29588, sample SAMEA2145301) | human gut metagenome | biome: human gut; feature: human-associated habitat; material: faeces | place: Denmark | collected 2008/2010 ... | reverse complement strand
TTTGACCTCGCAGAGCTTGTTAATGACGCAGACCATCTTGCTGCAAATTTCAAAGCATATCTGCAGAGCTTTTCACCTAATGTTCAGGAGATTATCGTATCTGCTGAAAAGGGTCTGGATTTCTATAAGCAGATTGACAAGATGGATAAGAACAACCGTCTTCTTAGTGTTGTTAAGGCTTTCTCTGAGTTAGACCTTAATCCGCGTACAATTGATAATGTAAAGATGGGATACATTTTCGAGGATTTGATTCGTAGATTTTCTGAAAATGCTGAAGCTGGTGACCACTACACAGGCCGTGACATCATCAAGCTTATGGTAAATATCCTTCTTGCTGAAGGCTGCGATGATATTTTTGATGACGGAAAAGTTATAACTGTATTAGACCAAGCTTGTGGTACTGGTGGTATGCTTTCTACAAGCTATAACTTCATCAAAAGATATAATCCTACAGCTGATGTGCGCCTTTTTGGTCAGGAAATCAATCCGGAGTCTTATGCAATCTGTCTTGCAGAGATGATGATTAAAGGACAGAATGCAGAAAATATCTGCTATCAGGATACTATGAAGGCAGACTGCTTCAAAGATACCAAGATGCGTTTTGTAATTGAAAATCCTCCATTTGGTACTCCTTGGGGAGGTAAGGACGCTGCAGAAGGTGTTGAAGATGCAGTAAACGACGAGTATAAAAAAGGATTTGATGGTCGCTGGGGCGCAGGTCTTCCGGGTTCTGGTGATATGCAGATGCTTTTCCTTCAGTCAGCTATTGATAAGATGGATGATAATATTGGACGAGCTGCAATTATTGAGAATGGTAGTCCGTTATTTAATGGAGGGACAGCTTCAGGTGAGAGCCAAATTAGAAGATGGGTTCTTGAAAATGATTTAGTAGAGGCGATAATAGCACTCCCAACTGAATTATTTTATAATACAGAAATTGCAACATATATATGGGTTCTGTCTAAAAATAAAAGAGCTGAAAGAAAAGGAAAAATTCAACTTATTGATGCATCAAATATATATCACAAGCTTCGTAAAGCTCTCGGTAAAAAGAAAAATGAAATTTCTCCTGATGATAGGTCTAAAATTACGAAGTTGTATTTTGATTTTATTGAAAGTGAAGAAAGTAGAATATTTAAGAATGAGGACTTTATTTACAGAGAATATACAATTATGCAACCTTTGCAAAGAAGTTATGCAATTACAGAAGAACGGGTTCAGTATATGCTTCAATCCGGTGCTTTAAGTACATTATATGATGAAGCAAAAGTCAATGAGTTGGAGAATGCAGAGGAACTTACTGGAAAAGAACAGAAAAAACTTGAAGGCTATTTAGAAAATAAACCTGTCTACGATGCAATAATCGAAGCTTTAGAAAACTCGTTATCAGACAAAAAATATATGTCTGAAAAAGAATTTTTACCAGTATTAACTGATGTTTTAAAGAATGCAACAGCTGACAAGAAGATTATTTCAAAGATAGCATATGGTTTATCTGAAATGGATAAAAGTGCAGAAATCCAGAAAGATAAAAAAGGAAATATTATTTATGATAAGGATTCAAAGGATATAGAACTTGTTGCTTATGAAGAGGATATTCAGGATTATATGGATAGAGAGGTCATTCCGTATGTACCTGATGCAAAAGCCTTTTTTGAGGAGAATTTAGGAGCAAAAAAACCGGTTATAAAAACTGGAGCAGAGATTCCGTTTACAAGAACTTTTTACAAGTATCAGGCTCCACAGTCAAGTGTAGAACTGGCTGATAAATTTGTTGAACTTGAAAGAATGGTATCAGAAAGTATAGAAAAGTTATTTGGTTAAGGGGGAATAGGAATGAGTGAAATGAAAGACACAGGCATTCAATGGCTTGGCGAGATTCCATCCTCGTGGGAGTTAAAAAAGATAAAATATGTTTTACGAGAACGAATAGAAAAGAATAATCCTATAAGAACTTCCTTTATTTTGTCACTGACAGCTAAACAAGGCGTTATTCCATATAGCGAAAAGGAAGGTGGAGGAAATAAACCGAAGGAAGATGTGTCTGCTTATAGATTAGCGTATCCGGGAGATATTGTTATGAATAGCATGAATATCCTTTCAGGTTCAGTGGGGCTCTCTAATTATTTTGGCTGTGTTAGTCCAGTGTATTATATGCTTAGGCCCAAAGAAACCGAAGACGATGTGCGATTTTATAATTATATTTTTCAAACTACATTATTTCAGAGAAGTCTATTTGGGCTTGGCAATGGTATTCTTATAAAGGAGTCTGGTAACGGAAAACTGAATACTATTAGAATGAGAATACCTATGGATAAATTTGGTGGACTATACATCCCGATAGCTCCTGCGAATATACAGCAACAAATTGCAGATTTTCTTTATGAAAAGTGTAAAGAAATTGATACATTGCTTGCAAATATACAATGCGAAATTGATGTATTAGAAAGTTATAAGTGTTCTGTAATTTCAGAAGCTGTAACTAAGGGATTAGATTTTAATTCTAATACTAAAGAAAGTGGCGTATTCTACGTTGGACCAATTAATGAAAATTGGAGTATGTCAAAAATTGGGCATATTTGTACGAAACTTTCAAGAACATTTGAGGCTGAGGATACGGCATTGGTTTGTTCTAATAAGGGGAAGGTGTTAGTACGAGATGAAAACGCTGTTGGAAAAATGGTAAGTGAAGATAATGCTATGCAAGGAATCCGAAAAGGAGATATTGCAATTCATGGTATGGATACGTGGCATGGCGCGATTGCATTATCAGATTTCGATGGGAAAATTACAAGAGTTGTTCACGTATGTGATAGTACTGAGGATAAGAGATTTGTTGTTTATTATATGCAATATCTTGCTTATCAAGGTGTATACAAATTGATTTCAAATGGTGTACGTGGTAATACAAGTGATTTCCGTAGTTGGGATAAAGTGAAAGATATCTATATTCCATTGCCAAAATCAAAAGATGAGCAACATAAGATTTGCGATTATTTAGATAAAGTATGTACAGAAGTAGAGAATGCAATAGAGAAGAAAAAAGAACAATTAGATATACTTGAAGAGTATAAAAAAACTTTTATTTATGAATATGTAACCGGAAAGAAGGAGGTGCCAATCAATGGATGAGAAGATGACTCAGACAATTGATTTTGAAGAAACTCAAAATGCAGCGAATACTGCAAAAAGAGTAGCAGCCTACTGTGATAGGCTTATTAACCATGCTTCCATTGTATCTGAAAAAGAGTATCAGAAATTCCTTCTTGAAAGACTGGAAAAGGATAATGGATACATCATTCGTAAGGCCAGTAATTTTGACCGTTATTTCGCTGTTGACCGCGAGATGCTATTTAAGTTCTTGAGTGATACACAGCCAGAAGCAATGGAATATCTCAGAAAGATTTATAAGGCTGATTTGGAAGAGACCATAGTTAGCTTTATTAACGCTGAGATGACTAAAGCTCGTGGCAGTCTGATTGAAGTTTTGAGGCACGGTATTGAACTTTCAAATCAGAAGCTTGAACTGATGTATACCAAGCCAGCTACGACTTTTAATCCGGAATTAACAAGAAAGTATGGACAGAACATCTTCTCCGTTATGGAGGAGGTGTGGGCCAGTGATAAAGAACGAGTTGATGTTGTTATTTTCCTGAATGGTCTTGCTATTATGTCATTTGAGCTAAAGTGTAATGCTGCAGGTCAGTCGTATCAGGATGCAATTTATCAGTTCCGTACAGACAGAAATCCAAAAACAAGATTATTCATGTTTAAGGCTGGAACACTTGTAAACTTTGCGATGGATTTAGAAGAAGTATATATGACTACTAAACTGGATGGTCAGGCTACATTCTTCTTGCCATTTAATATGGGTAACGGCGAAGGTGTAACAGCAGGTGCCGGAAATCCAACCTTTGAGGATAAGTATAGTGTGTCTTACATGTGGGAAGACATTCTTACCAAGGACACGGTGATTGACCTGATTAGCAAGTTTATATTTGTTGAGGTAAAAGAGAGAGTTGATGAGCAGACTGGAAAAGTTAAGCGTTCAGAAAATCTTATTTTCCCTCGATACCATCAGCTGGATGTAATCAGAAAAATATTAGCAGATGTAAGAGAGAATGGAACAGCACAGAATTATTTGATTCAACATAGTGCCGGTTCCGGAAAAACCAATTCTATAGCTTGGCTTGCTCATAGACTCACTTCTCTTCATGATGCAAACAATAAAATAATTTTTAATAACGTTATCATCGTGACCGATAGAATAGTTGTTGACCGCCAGCTCCAGAAGGCCATTATGGGTATGGAGCATAAAGCAGGTCTTATCAGAGTAATGGATGATAAATGCAACTCTGCTGATTTAGCGATTGCATTGAACGGAAATACTAAAATTATAGCTACAACAATTCAGAAGTTCCCATATATCGTGGATAGTGTGGCTGGATTAAAAGAAAAGCGATTTGCTGTTATTATCGATGAGGCTCATTCCTCTACAGCAGGTAAAGATATGGCTGCGATTACTATGGCTTTGGGGTCTGGTGAAGAAGTGGATGCTGATGTTGAAGATATGATTTCAAGTGAAATTAAGCGAAATGGTAAGCAGGCAAATGTATCAATGTTTGCATTTACAGCAACACCAAAGCCTACAACAATTCAGCTTTTTGGAAGACTGAATACAAAGGGACAGAGAGAGGCATTTCATGTTTACTCAATGAAGCAGGCTATCGAAGAAGGATTTATTCTTGATGTACTTCAGAATTATACAGAGTATTCTACTTTCTATCAGATTAACAAAGAAATTGAGGACGACCCACGATGCAAGACCAATGAAGCAAAGAGACAAATTGCTCGATTTATAGAACTTCATGATACCAATATTGCGCAGAGAGTAGAGGTTATTGTTGAGCATTTCAGAACTTCTGTTATGCAGGAACTTGGTGGTCAGGCGAAAGCAATGGTTATCACTGCTTCTCGTCAGGGAGCAGTCAAATATCGTCAGGCTTTCGAAGACTATATTGCTAAGAAGGGCTATGATGGAATTCATGCTCTTGTTGCGTTCTCGGGGAAGGTAAAACTTGCAGATGATGAATGTGAATATACAGAAGCTTCAATGAATGGATTTCCTGAAGACCGCTTAACAAAAGAATTTGATACAGATGCCTATCAAGTGCTTTTGGTTGCAAATAAATATCAGACTGGATTTGACCAGCCGAAGCTTTGTGCTATGTATGTGCTTAAGAAGCTGAAAGGCGTAAATGCAGTTCAGACTTTATCACGTTTGAACCGTATCTGTGCACCATATGACAAGAAAACATTTGTATTGGACTTTGTGAATACATATGAAGATATAAAAGCCGCGTTTGCACCTTACTACACAACGACATTGCTTTCCAATTCAGTTACGCCAAGTGCGGTATATGATTTGGAAGCTAAGATTGATGCATATGCAATTCTTGACCCAGTTGACATCGAAGCAGCAAATGATATTCTGTATTCGCAGAAAGTTACTGGTAAGCAGAAGCAGAGATTGACATTCTTCCTTCAAAAGAGCAAGAAGTTATTGGAACGTTTTGAATATGAAGAACAGCGTAATTGTATCGCGATTATGAGAAGCTTTGTACGATTCTATGAGTTTCTTCTTCAGGTTTCAAGCTTTGAGGATACTGACCTTCATAAGAAGTACAACTATATCGCCTATTTGCTTGCGTATATTAATATCAAACATCCCGGTGGTGGATTTAACCTTGACGGAAAGATTAAAGCTACAAACTTTGTGCAGAAGAAGGGTGAAGAGCACACAAAGCCTAACCTTGTTGCAAGTCCGGTTATGAAACTCCCTACAGCAGAACATTTCGGTTTGACTGAGGATAAAGAAAAACGACTGTCCGAAATCATCGATGAAATCAACAGTCGCACTGGCAAGAACTATGATAACGATGTCGTTGTAAAGGCTATGCTTCAGATTAGAGATATTCTGATGAAGTCAGATAAGCTTAAGACTAGTGCAAAGAATAATACACAGAAAGATTTTGAATTCTCTTATTTTGACGATATTGATGATGCCTTGATTGAAGGATTATCCCAGAATCAGGACTTCTTCTCACTCTTATTGTCAAATGATGAAATGAAGCATCAGGTGCTTGGTATTTTCTCTGATGAAATATACAAGAGCCTGCGTGATGCGAAGTAAGGCGGTGAATTATTATGTTTGATAAATTTCGATTAAAGGCTGCACTTGTTGAATATAAGAAGCAATTTGTTCAGACGCAGTGGCCAGATGAAAAATATAAATGGGAAGCAGTAAAGTGTTTTCAGGTCAATTGGGATGTGAATTCTGATGATTTTGCTGGAATGCTGACAAAGGCTTTATCGCAGACTGGAAACCTTCTGGCATCAGTAAATAACTTCCCGGCAAAAATGATAACTAAGTTTGCAGAGATTGCTCAGGAAGAAGTTAGAGCTATGTTCATCGAGCTTTTTGATGAGAGCAAGGATGTGTATGAGCGTATCGATAGCTTCAAGCAGAAGTCTAACAGCCTTCTTGAAAGATACGGTAATGGAGCGGGTCAGCACTATCAGTATGAAAATGCTATTTGCACATATCTCTGGTTACGCTATCCGGACAAGTATTATATTTACAAATTAAGTGAAATCAAGGCAGTATCCAGTGAGTTGGAGAGTGACTATATTTTCAAGAAAGGCGCCTACGCAGATAATATTCGCAATTTTTTTGCTTTTTACAATGAAATCTGTGCTGAGTTAAAGCAGGACGAAGAACTGAAGAATATGCTCGCTTCTCAGATAACAGGAACCTGCTACCCTGACCCAGAGCTTAGAACTCTTACAATTGATGTAGGTTTCTTTATTAGCAGATACTTGAATAAGGATGCATCTGCACCATCAACCGATGAGTGGTGGCCAGTAGATTATACACCTGCATTAACAGTCGATGACTGGGAGGCATTGCTTAACGATAGTGAAGTGTTCACAGACAGTAGCTTGGAAATCATGAAGCGTATGATTGATTATGGTGGAAAAGCTACATGTACCCAGTTAGCAATTAAATACGGTGAAAGTAAAAACTTCTACAATTCAGGTTCGTCTGCACTGGCAAGAAGGGTTGTTCAGAAAACAGGATGCCCAGTAATGCCTCGTGATGACAAGAACAGTAAGTGGTGGCCTGTTTTGTATGTTGGTAAAACTGCTAAAAAAGATGAAGAAGGCTCTTATGTTTGGAAGCTCAGAGGTGAACTTGCAGAAGCATTGGAGAGAATTGATTTGTCAAAAGTAAATCTTTACGCAAATCTGGCACCACATTTCTGGAAAATTAGTCATGGAAATGATTGTATTTCAGAAATGGAAGCTGCATCTTTTGAGAAAAGAAGAGTTGTAGTTGTCCATAAAGATACAGCGGCAAAAGGTAAATCGAAAGTATCTCAGGGCGAAGACTTCATGGCTACAATGAAAAAGGGTGACTTTTTCTATTTGTGCCGTGGAAATAGTATCAGATTGTTGGGACGAATTGATTCCGATGAAGTTGATGAGAATCCGGAGAAGCAGGATGGCTGGTGTGAGAGAAGTTATACCATTATAGCTGAGTCACGTGATACAAGCGCATATACTGGCGATAAGAAATGGTGGACACCAAACGATAATTCTACCTGTATTTCTGTTCCAGAAAGTGAAATGCAATTGTTTGAGGATTACATCCTGAGACCTTATTTCGATGTTACGAAAGAGGAACTCTTGAAAAATGATGCGTCAGGTCTTCGTTATTGGTTTTTAAACGCTAATCCCAAAATGTGGAGTATGGCGAGCATGCCTGTTGGCGAGGTTCAGGACTATACTCTGTATAACGACAATGGAAACAAGAGACGTATATTCCAGAATTTCTTAGATGCGAAAGCCGGTGATATGGTTATAGGTTACGAATCTACACCGGTAAAGCAGGTTGTTGCATTAATGCGAATTAGTGCCGAGCAGGATGGAGAGAAGATTTATTTTGAAAAGCTGGAAGGCTTATCTTCCCCGATTGATTTTGCAACTCTGAAGGAGTGCTCTGAGCTTGAAAAAATGGAGTATTTCATAAATCCACAGGGTAGCTTGTTCAAACTTACTAAGGGCGAATATGAATTTATTCTGGATATGATTCGTGATGAAAATCCGGCACCTTCAACTAAGGGTAAGGATGAGTATAAAAAAGCTGACTTCTTAAAAGATGTGTACATGACTGAAGCTAAATACGACAGACTGGCAGCAGTATTGAAAAAGAAAAAGAACATCATCCTTCAGGGTGCACCGGGTGTTGGTAAAACATTTGCTGCAAAGAGACTGGCCTACTCTATTATGGAAGAGGTAGATGACGACCGTATCGAGTTTGTTCAGTTCCATCAGAATTATTCGTATGAGGATTTCATGATGGGGTATAAACCGGTTGATGAAGGCTTTGAACTTAAGTATGGAATTTTCTATAGGTTCTGTCAGAAAGCAGCTAACCATCCGGATAAAGATTACTTCTTCATAATTGATGAAATCAACCGTGGTAATATGAGTAAAATTTTCGGAGAACTGCTAATGTTGATAGAAGCAGACTACCGTGATAAGAAAGCAACACTTGCCTATAACGGACTGAGTTTTTCTGTTCCGAAAAGACTGCACATCATTGGTATGATGAATACTGCGGATAGAAGTTTGGCTATGATTGACTATGCGCTAAGACGCCGTTTTAGCTTTTTTGACATGGAACCCGGATTTGATTCAGAAGGTTTTATTAATTACCAAAAAGGATTTGCAAACGATACATTCAACACTCTGATTGAGCGCATCAAAGAACTTAACAAAGAAATAATGCAGGACAAGTCACTTGGTAAAGGTTTCTGTATTGGCCACAGCTATTTCTGTAATGCGGATGATTGCTCAGAAGAATGGATGAAGGATGTTGTCGATTTTGATATTTTACCTATGCTCAGTGAGTACTGGTTCGATGAAAGTGCGAAGCTACAGCGTTGGGAGAATATTCTGCACGGTGTATTTCAATGACAAAGGATAAAAGCATATTAATAAAAAACATATACCATATGCTGTCTTATGCGTTTCAGACATTGAATCAGGAGAACTATGAGAATGTTGCGGTTGAATCATTTGATGAGATGTATGACCTTTTGGCCGCTATACTTGCAAAAGGAATCGGTATCCAGCTAAAGCAGGGTTTATATAGAGAGTACATAAATCGACAGGAAGTACTTCCTGTAATGCGTGGAAAAATAAATATGCCCGGCACCATAAAAAACCGTCTGGCTCATGAACGAGTTCTGACCTGTGATTTTGATGAGCTGTCTGAAAATAATCTCTTTAACCAGATTATTAAAACAACGGTTACATTGCTGTTGAGAAATGCGAAGGTAAAGTCTGAATACAAAGATGACCTAAAAAAGAAGATTCTGTTTTTTTCCAACGTTGATACTTTGGAGCCGACATCAATCAGATGGTCAGCTATAAGATTTCAACGTAATAATCAAACTTACAGGATGCTGATTAGTATCTGCCAGTTAATTATTGAAGGAATGCTTATTACGACGGACGCTGGTGATTATAGGTTGGCCTCGTTTGTTGATGAGCAACGTATGTGTAGATTGTATGAAAAGTTTATTCTGGAATATTACAGTCGACATTACCCGGAATTGACGGTAAGTGCATCCCAGATTCCTTGGTCTGTAGATGATGGCATCAGGACAATGTTGCCGGTTATGCAGAGTGACATTCATCTTCAAATGGGAAATATTGTGCTTATCATAGATGCAAAATATTACAGTCGCACAACGCAAACACAGTATGATAAACACACTCTTCACTCTAACAACATGTATCAAATTTTTACCTATGTGAAGAACAAGGCGGCGGCTGGCGGAGAGGTTTCGGGCATGTTATTGTATGCTAAAACGGAAGAAGAAATACAGCCAGACAATGTATATCAGATGCATGGAAATCAGATAACAGTAAGAACATTGGATTTAAACTTGCCCTTTGTCGAGATAGCAGAGCAGTTGAATACAATTGTGGAATCACACTTTAATATAGAACAGGGATGAATTAATGTTTGTAGATAAATAGGAAAAGGAAAACAGAAACTTCAGAAAACAAGATGTCAGAGAAACGACATATTCATCAACGGTAGTTGGTGGTGAGAAATTATTTCAGATTCAAACTTATGGAGCTGAAGGAAGCATGGGAAGCGCAAAGCAGACAATACAGTTTGATAAGCAGCGAGCTTTAGAACTGATAGACATTCTGAAAAAAGAGTTCAATTTGTAAGGTCGAGACGGTGAAATTCAGCAACTCAACCCTGTGGAGTGTATCGGTCCATCAGCGGTCAGTGCAGCTCCTCTATGAGGGAAATTGTCTGCCTTTACCGTCTCAACTCTGGAGACAGTGGCATATTTACATCTGTTTAGAATTGCCTGCATTATTATAGTAGCAAAGGGTATGTATCGACCATTTCCCGAATACTTCAATAGTTTAGACCTCGGTTTTACTGTTGGATATGAGCGGTTTTCAAGATGTATATTTAGAATTTCTGCAAGCGTGGACTTGTTTCCTTTTTGATATGATATGTTTCCGCGAACGGGCGGTTACTCTGACATCAATCAGGAGGTATCGTTCCACGTTGAGTGCGTGGTATTGATGTCAAGGAAGCAAGGATAATAGATGAAAAAGTGCTGATTTTTCGGCACTTTTTTCTTTTTGGAGAATATTTGAAAGGTAGCTGAGATGTCTTTTTTCTGTATGCGGGAACAAGTCAGGATAAGATCAGAAATACACAAAATTGAAATTGACACAACGCATACAAGCCAAGAATGTATCAGGGAACAAATCCAGAACCATAAAAAATGCCATGCTGGGAAAGCACATCTTCTCAGCATGGCATTTTGTTTCTATGAAATGTAGATTTCTTCGTAAAATCCGCCCATTTATTTGCAGAAATTTCAGACAAAACAGCATTGAATCTGCTATCATTATAGCAGATTTTCAGAAAAAGTAAAGTATATATTTCTGAAAATTCATGAATAAATCATCAGAATCGGAGAAAAAGCAGACGTTTTCTTGCTTTGAACAGTCCGAAAACTTGTCAGGAGGGATTTCAAATGCCGAGAAGAGGCAGCAACATTTACAAGAGAAAAGACGGTCGGTTTGAGGGACGTGTCCCAATCGGGCATAAGGAAGATGGATCGCTGAAATACAAATTTGTGTATGCCAGAACGCTTTCTGAAGTAAAGGAAAAAATGGCACAATTTCAAGCTGTTTTGCAGAGCCAGCCAGTTTCTGCTTTGAAATTGACCGTGGCAGAGGCATCTCGTCAATGGCTTTCTGCAGCAAAACTGCGTGTGAAACCGTCCAGTTATGCGCACTATGAAAACATCATTCGCAATCATATTCTTCCGGATCTCGGAACAAAGTATCTCACGGATATGACGACACATCAGCTGAATGATTTTGTCTATGAGAAACTGCAAAGCGGCCGATTGTGCGGAACTGGCGGACTTTCCGCTCGGTTTGTACAAGACATTATGCGGGTTTACCACAGCATAGAACAGTATGCAGTGCAGGAATATCACATTCATGGAACACATTTCACTATGCCGAAAGCAGAGAAAAAGCAGCTGGATGTTTTGTCTTCTGAGGAGCGAAAGAAGTTGGAGCAGTATCTTCTTCAGACAGGGTTGACCGTTGATTTGGCGATTCTGCTGTGCTTGTTCACCGGTTTGCGTGTAGGTGAATTGTGTGGCTTGCAGTGGAGCGATATTGACTTTGAAAACGGAACACTTTCTGTAAAACGAACGGTGCAGAGAATTTATCGAAATGGCTGTTCAGAGGTACTGATTGGCTCCCCAAAAAGCAGAACTTCTGTGCGGACAATTCCGGTTCCGTCCTTCTTGTTGACATTGCTGGAAAAGAAAAAGCGACAGGATTTTTTGTACCTGATTACTGGGAAAAGCAAACCGGCAGAACCGAGAACCATGCAGTATCGGTTTCAGAAAATCCTGAAACTTTGTGGTATCCGGAAGGTCCCATTTCATCTGCTTCGGCACACTTATGCTACAGATTGTATTGCCCATGGGTTTGATGCAAAGACGCTGAGTGAATTGCTGGGACACGCTGATGCCAGTATTACTTTGAATCGATATGTGCATTCCTCTATGCAGATGAAGCAGGAATATGTAAAGCGATTGCAATTGGCGGGATAATGTTTCGCCGTCAAAAAATCGTATGGAAAATGCAAAAAGTATCGGAAACAGCGTGATTTTTTAGGCTTGAATGGTCAATGGGCGGATTTTACGAAACAAAAATGCTTCTTTCCTTTTAGTATCTCCAGCGATAAACCATCTATTCTTCTTGCTTTTTGGGATTTTTTATGGTATTATGGAAATAGAGAGAGAAAGCTAAGAAAGGGGCATATTACGTGATTCGTATAGCAGTAGTAGATGATGAAAAAGCAGTATGTGATGAACTACTATTTTTTCTGAAAGAATACGAAATGAAATTCAAAATGATTTTTGATATTTCAATCTATTACAATGGAGAAAATCTTTTGGCTGATCTGGAAGATGATATACATTTTGATTTAATTCTATTGGATATTGAGTTAGCTAAGATTAATGGTGTAGAGGTCGGTAGACATATACGTGAGATAAACCAAGATTACTTGTGTCAAATTATTTATATCTCTTCTAAAATGGGATATGCTATGGAATTATTTCAGGTGCATCCATTTCACTTTTTGATGAAACCCATACAAAGAGAAACATTATTTTCTTGCCTGGGTGAATATCTTCGATTATATTCCAAGAAAGATTTTTTTGAACTAACAAACAAAAATGTAAAAAAGCGAATACCAATAGAGCAGATACAATATTTTGAAAGCAATGGAAGAAAGATTACTGTCTATTGTTCAAATGAATCACATGAATTTTATGGAAAATTGAGTGATTTGTCAGAAATGAAAATTCTAAAAAATTTCCTTATGATCCATAAATCTTTCTATATTAACATTGCTCATATTTCATCATATAGTTATGATTCACTGACAATTGATGATTGTAGAGAGTTGCCTATTAGCAAACCAAATAGAAAAGAAGTTCGCAGAGCAATTTTGAAGTATAGTGCAGATCGATTTAGAGAGGAGTGATAATATGCAGGAACAGCTCGTATATTTAATAGGAAATGCTTTTCGTATCTATATTTATTTTAAGCTTTTAAATACTATGTTTGGTACTGCAAAAGTGAAACAAATCTGGATTATAATAGGATTTACATTCTATTTTTTAATCAATAGTTTTGGTGCTATCTTATTTGGAAATTTCACTTTAAATATCTTAACAAATATAATTCCATTGATTGCTCTCTCATTTTTGTATGAATCGAAAGTAACAAGTAAATTATTTGTAGCATTAGCATTTTATGTAGTTAATATGCTTGCAGACGGTATTGTATATACCATTATTCTCATAACTAAAGTGAATTCCATTATAATGAGTAGTGGAATTGCCACAGTACTGATTACCTTTTTAATAGAATTGATTTTTGAATATATTTGGAAAAAACGGGCTTATCATGAAATTGATAAACTGTATTTAGCAACAATTTTGACTGTGCCAATTGGGAGCATTTTGGTTGGTATTTTAACTATGTATCAGTACAGCATAAAAACAATCACTGTAGCTTTTATTTTAATCAGTTTTAATTTACTGATTTTTTATATGTATGATAGCCTCCAGAAGAATTATGAAGTCATCTATGAGAAAAAGCTTTTGGAGCAAGCGGTGAAAGCACAACATAGTGAATTAGAATTATTACAAGAATCCCAGAATAGAATTCGATACTTACAACACGATTTCAGGAATCATTTAATCTCTATTGTAAATTATGCAAAAAAAGCGGATAATCAAGGACTGATTCATTATATTGAAGATGGTCTGGGATTTCTTTCTTTTCATCAACAGTTTGTTGATACTGGAAATTCTGAGATTGACAGCATTCTTAATTACAAGTTGCAGGAGATGAAAAACAAAAATGTCCATTTAAAGTATTCTATAACGATACCAAAGGACTTGAAAATTAATGTGTTTGATCTCAACATCATACTTGGAAATTTATTAAACAATGCAATAGAAGCTATCGAAAAAGCGGAAAGGAAATACTTCTTTATCAATATTTATTTTGAGAAAAACATTCTTTTTATCCATATAGAAAATACCTATGATGGAAATATCATAAAAGAGAAAGAAACATTGATGACAACAAAGGAGGAAAAGCAATCACATGGATTAGGACTGAAAAGCGTTTCCAGCATATTGGAAAAATATGATGGAGACATTATATACGATTATAATGATATATATTTTATTACAGATGTCATGCTCTGCAATACGAGTTTTCATCATGAAACAGAGTGAGAAAATAGTCGAATTTTGACATTAACATGGGTCGTTTTTTACAAGAGTCGCTTTTGCGGCTCTTTTTTTGTTATAATTTGTTTTGCAGGCAAAATAAAAAGATTGGAGTGATAAATATGAAAAAGATTATTTTGAAATATGGCGGTATGCTTGCTGCTTTAGCAATGGTTTTTACAACACTGACAGTAAATTCAACCTGTACTTGGATGACTTATCAGGAAGAATTGCCTGATACAGCTAAAAAACTTCGCAAGTTCTGATGTTTGTTAAATTATCTTGTAAGATTGCAGATAGGCTAGAACACTGTGGCATTATCTCAAAATCCAATAGAACATTGTATGAATATGGCCTGCGTCAGATGTTTGCAACAATTCTGAACATTCTAACAATGCTCCTGATTGGATTTATAATGGGACTTGCTGTGCCGGCGATGGTTTACACAATCGCATATATCCCATTAAGAGTATATGCCGGAGGCTATCATGCTTCTACACCGCAGCGATGCTGGGCATTTTCTGCGATAATGTTATGGA
>ERZ779705.1480-NODE-1480-length-15062-cov-5.727327_pt1 | contig 15062 bp, 5 predicted proteins | sample MGYA00511385_ERZ779705 | MGnify/ENA primary metagenome ERZ779705 (study PRJEB29588, sample SAMEA2145301) | human gut metagenome | biome: human gut; feature: human-associated habitat; material: faeces | place: Denmark | collected 2008/2010 ... | reverse complement strand
TCGCGACCGCAAAAGGAGAAGGTACGGTCGCAATATAGCTTTTACGAATACTTGAGAGAGAAAATATAAACAACTCTGCCCCAATACACCTCCGGCTCAACTGTCTTTTATAGGACACAGACGTACGGCAGTTCCTCCACTACGTGCTTGCCGAATGGTGAGGGTATCACTATAAGTCACTTCGCGCTCTTCTATAAGTATAGCAGCAGGACATGTCTCATAATCGGCCTCAGGAGCATCACGATAAATAGTAGCCAGATATCTTTTATCTGTATCGAGAAAAGACAGACTGATATTAGCCGTTCGTTCCTCATCTCCCGTGATGCTGCCTATATACCAGCATCCCTCTCCTTTATCGCAACGGGCAATAGTAACATAACTGCCAATGCATGCTTCCGGCACCACTGTTCTGCTCCAATCTGTAGGACAAGATACTATAAAATTAAAAGGTTCCGGATTAGCCTCGTAATTCTCTATTTCATCCGAAGCCATTTGTAACGGTGAATAGAGCACCACAAACAGCGCCAATTGTTTGGCCAGTGTGGTATGTACACGTGTCTGTGGCATTACATCGTTAACAAACCGAAACGTCACCGGTGTAAAGTCCATCGGGCCTGCCAACCCACGAGTGAAAGGCAATATTACGGTATGAGAGGGAGGATTTCCACCATCTACATCCCAAGCGTCCCATTCTTGTCCACGTACTCCCTCTTGTGTCATCAGATTAGGAAAAGTACGCTGCAAACCTGTAGGAATCACCGGTTCATGATTATCAATACAGATACAGTGACGGGCAGCAGCCTCTATTACCTTGCGATAATGAAGTACACCAAACTGACTGCTATGATATTCTTTCCCATCAAGCAAATCGCCCACATAACCCGTTTTTACTTGATGCACACCATATTTCTCATAGAACTTGAAACCATCTTCCATCTGATTTTCATAATTGGAAACATTACCGCCAGTTTCATGATGTCCTATCAAAGCTACTCCTTTGCTACGCCCATAATCAGTAATACGTTGTATATCAAAATCGGTATAAGGTTTTGTGAAACTAAACTTCCAAGTAGCCCAGTCTTCATTCCACCCTTCCACCAGTACACCTCCCAGGTTATTGGTAGCAGCAAAATCGATGTGACGCATTGTATTCTCTGTTGTGGCCCCATGATGGGGACCGGCATGCCAGGTGTTATGCTTCATGTGATAAGTCCACCAAATTCCAATATAGCGCATAGGTTGTATCCAGGAAGTATCGGTTATACGACAAGGTTCATTAAGATTTAACATGAGACGGGAAAGAAGCAAATCACCGGCAGATTCAGCCACTATCATTGTACGCCAAGGAGATACACGGGTATCGGTAACACGTACTTTCTCACCTGTACTCCAAGGTGTAAGAGCCGCACGTAATGTAACCGTTTTATTATCTTCAAGTTGTTCAACCGGCTTCAAGTTCATGGCAGCATAATCTGTAAGATTTGCTTCATGAATAGCCAAATAAAGGCTATCTGTTGTCTCAATCGTCACCGGAGTGCTTACCCATCCCATCTTACTAAGAGTTTTTTTCTCAAATAAGGCCTCGTAAAAACGAACTCCTTTCACTGGAATACTCCAAGCATCATAATCTGCAGGAAAAACGAATTCAGTCACTTCGTCATCAATAAGAAACTCTTGTAGCTGTTGCTGGCGCGGGAACTCATACCGGAATCCCATCCCATCATCAAAAAGACGAAAAATAATATTCAGTTCCCGCTCCAACGATGTTTCTTCCTTGAGGCATACCCTCAATTCATTATAATGATTTACAATTTCAGCCTCTTCCCCCCATACTGGTTGCCACACATCATTATGCGAATCATGCTTAACCTCTTTTAGAACGAAACCAGTCAAAAGATCTGGCGCATCCTTCAAAACCAATCCCAGACGTGAAGGAAGTAAAATATTCTTCCCCGCATGTCTTAAACAATATCGGGGAGCACCTTCTTCATCAAGTGTAAACTCTAAAGAAAGTTTTCCATTTGGAGAGGTCAACTTGATATGTTCCTGCTGGCATGAAATCATCCATAGGCCTAAACATAAAGCAAGTATAATCTGTAGCGTTTTTTTTAGTTTCATAGTCATTACCGAATTTAATTTTATATATCCAATTCTTATTTTATAAGTCTACTGACAAACAGTCCCTTTCCTTCCTCAGCCGGAATAACACAGAAGTTTACGAAACCACAGACAGACTCTGGTTCAAGCAACGTGGCAACCAAATTTCCTAAAGGTTGTGCCAAAGGTACCAACCAACTACCTATTGGAAGTTCTACATTATCTTCATAGACATCCGTTTCTACATTTACCGGATGAATCCCCTCCCATTCCTTCTCTGCACGATACAGACGGGTTACTTTGTAACGCTCAACTTTTGCTTTTTGTACACGGGTAACTTGCTCAATGTGTACACCCAACGCTCGAAGCTTACATACTGCTTCTGTACAGGGAGCATCGAGCAGATAAGCCTTAGGGCGAGTACGCATCAATTGAGGTGTTGCCTGCATGGCATCAAGGGTTGGCAGTTCAGTCTTAAACAGTTCATTGGCCTTATAATCGATAAAAGAGACTACATGACGTACAGTATCCGAAGTGAAAGTAACATATATCGGTTCAGTAGCTTTCAAGGTGCGCTTCCTGGCTTGTTCTATCTTACGTTTAATTGAAGCACGATGTTGCGCAGCAGTAACCAACGTTTGCCGTGCCACCAAGAAACCGCACTCACTACGACGTGCAAAACACTCCGGTCCCAATCCAATACCTCTTATTTCGACAAAAAGCGATACAGCCCCCGTCAATGCTTGAAAAGTAGAACTGGACTGCGGACTTTTGGCACCTTTTACAAGAACAAGGGAACCATCTGCCACACGAGGAGTAAAGTAGAAACCGGAAGCATAACCGGCACTATTTAAAACGACCTCTGCCTCACGACGAAAAAGTTCTTCAGACAGCGTACGTAAAGCTAAAGGCGCATTAAGATGTCCTGTAGGTAAAAAAAGTACATCAGCAGCATTTGCTGTCGGCACTCCACGTAATAAGTTAAACTCACGACGTAAAGGTGTATATTCATGAATATCAAGAGCTACGTCCGGATTCCATTGCTGATAGGACTGCTTCAACAGCAAAGTGACAGCATCCTCTAATTTGCTCTGATCGCGATTCAAATCGTAACCATCGGCTGAACGACGTTGCTGAATGGCATAACCATCAACATTGGCTATAGGAACCAAAGCCACAGCTATATGATTCAGCAATTCACGTCCTTCTTTTTCACAAAGTAAGTAACGGACAAGCATGCATACAGCCTCAGCACCTGCCGGCTCGTTACCATGCAGTGCCGCTTGAATCCATACCCTTACCTTCTTCTTGTCGGGAGTACCCAAATAAAGTACCGGAATGGTACGTCCTTGTTTGGTAACACCAATATTCTCCATATATGCCAAACCCGGAGAACGTACAACCAATTGTTGTAAATAGTCCTTTATCTCATCAACCGATGCCAATCCGCTACCGTAAGGTTTACTTAGAGTAGGTGTCTCACGGTCAAATTTGGGGTCAGGATAGAAACTTGCAGTTACTCCGGCAGGTTGCTTCGACTGATTTCTATTCCATAACACAAGATTAGCTAATACCACTTCTTGTGCTATCCTCTGTAAATAAAGAGCCGTTTCAGACGGTAGACCTGCATAATAATCGCTGCTAAAAGGCTCACCAAAAAAAATTGCATAAAAGACACAAGCCGCCAGATAACTGCCTGCAGGACTAGGGTGGCTGCCATCAGAATTATACAACTGCAAACTTGGACACTCTCTACGTACACGTCTCCATGCCTCACCCACAGGAGCACAATAAGCATCAAGGACATCAGCCATTTCCAAATAGTTTTCCGTAAGTTGCTGCTGCATTCCTTCATAAGTATCATTATTACGCCCCCATGTCATATAACAGACACTTTTTCCTTTTGGGGCATAAAGACGGCGTAAACTATCTAACTGCGCCGCAGGATGGAATACATTCTTCTTTACCCATTCCTTTTCACGAGTAGGTGCCTTGCTCTGTTCCTGCATCACCATATAATCCCATCCTCCTTCACGAATCGCCTCTAATGTTTGCGTATTGGCTGCATGCTGTCTCAAGTACCAACCAGGGTTAGCAACCTGGCGCACTGATATTTTTTTTCCACATGAGGATGCTAACGATTGGACTTGCCATGGCAAACGATTAAAAAAAGTATAGCTGTTACCTATAAAAAGTACCCGTAAAGAATCTGTCGTCAATAATGGCACAGCTTGTTTCCCCATAGGGACAGCCTCATGCCCGATGCCGCACTCTTCTATCTTGCGCCAATGGCATTCCCAACCACGGGATGCAGCCAACTGGTGAATATAAAGCCAGAAACTACGCCCACGCTCCATACGGTTTCGTCCTTGTCGTTCAGCTTCAGGAGTCTTGCGTAGAAAAGACTCACGTATCGTATCTCCCAAAGCCAGCTGTAGTATGATAGGTTTTGACAAGTATTTTTTTATCTGTTCAGATGAAATATAGGGGATACCAGCCGTACCATAAGGATATGTCTGGGCCAAATCAGGAAAAGTATACCAACCGGGAGAACTTATAATAGCTTTTTCCACATAAGGACTATCGTGAAAAAGCATGAAACGCTGTACGAATTGCCCACCAGCAGAATGACCATAAATCATATATCCTTTGCGCATGCTTCCCGTAAATTGACGCACATATTCAAATAGTTTATCAACCAACACTGGTGTAATTTTTTCGGGAGCATTAGCTACTGTATGGGCAGCATTCATCACCCCCACCTCCTGATAGTCTGCCAAAGGATAAGATTTCAAATCAAAGTGAGGTATAAAAAGCATAAAACCCTTTCTCTCCGCTTCTTCTTTCCAACCGTCCAAAAGATAACGATAGCCGCGGTCTCCTCCTTCAAAGACAAATACAATAGGCATTTGTTTAATATCCCCCTGGGAAGGTATATAATAATGTACATCTACCGGGCGATCGGCAAAAGGAGGGTATTGACTATAAGTGAAGAAATGTTCACCTCTTGGCCTTTCCAAAGTCTGTTTCGCTATTGCAGATAAACAAATACAGAGGAATCCAATATAAAATATAATCAGCTTCTTCATAATTCGTACCTTCCCTTCTTTACTATTGTACCATCTTGCATTACAAATTTACCACGGGCAATGACATCTGTAAGCTGCAAATCTTCCGCCAAAAAACACAAGTCTGCATCTGCTCCTTGTGCCACAATACCTTTAGCTCGTAATTTCAGATTACGAGCCGGATTGGATGTTATCAATGTAATCGCCTGTTCCAATGGTACCCCCTCCTCATTGACTAATGCAACTACCTCCTTGAAATTTAAATTCAAAGGAGCAGGACGATAAGTTATTTCTCCAGTTTCAGGATTCACTCTGCGTACGCCACCATGGCCATCACTAGAAAAAGTAATGCGATCAAGGGGGACACCAGCTCGCAATGCACGTATCACACAACGATGGGGAGTATCAAACTTTGAGCCACCAGTCGAAAAATCAATCATTCCACCTAATTTACCAAATTCTACAGCCTGCATAAAAAGAGCTTCAGTACGTATCAGATGAGTAGGAGACAGATAAGATATCAGTGTAGGATAGTGACGAGCAATATTGAGTAAGGGCTCAATACCTTCCGGAAGTGCTCCCAAATGAATGTGGAGAATTCCTCCTTTACCAGATGTAAATCCCCCTAAACGTACCTGATGTATAATACGTAATATCTCTTGCTCTGTCGGAAACGGACTACGGTCATCACTCATCGCCAGCTTACAGCCAATAACTTTATCTATGAAGATAAGATCGTCAGCCACACTATTCATCAATGTTTTGGTAGGCAATCCGTAATAACTTGTCAGCATATAAGCCGACAATCCGTCATCGTCAATAGCTTTGGCCTTGGCATAAAGCGTAGTAAGTTCTTTGGCAAATCCATCAGTACCAAGCATACCCAATACAGTAGTAGTACCACATGCCACCAGTTCGCTCATAGTCACCTCGGGGACTAATGAGGCATAACCTTGTTGCCCTCCTCCACCAGTAATATGTACATGCTGATCTATAAATCCCGGAGTAACAATTTTACCTTGCACGTCAATAGTATGGCAAAATGATTCATTCAGTTCAATTGTCTTTGAAATATGCGCAATCTTTTCTCCGCATAGCAAAATGTCTGTTTTACCAAGATAGGCAGGAGCATATAAATTTGCATTCTTTATCAATGTAAACATAGCTGTCGATTAATTTTAGAAAGTGATAAGATGATAAAGTATCAAGAAAACAATTCCTCCTATTAAAGGAAATGTATTACGCCTTGCCAACTCCACTGATGACACACCGGCTACCCCGGCAATGGCAACAATGACTCCGGCAATAGGAGATGCGGCACGTCCCATGCTTGCCGCCAACTGCAAAGGAAGTATCAATGAAAAAACCGGCAAACCAAGCTGAGTGGCTATACCCGGCAATAAAGGACCAAATGAAAAAAAGGCTGCATTGCCACTTCCCATCAGCATGGCAGCTCCAAAAATAATGAGAGTAAAGATTGCGGCAATAGCTAATCCCGAAAGTCCGATATGAGAGGAATAACCCACCAATGAATCAATAAATCCCAAACCAATCAGTCCTTTAGAGAAAACTTCTGAAGCTACAATCAATGTTACAACTGAAGTAAACACATTTCCCATGCCTTTCCAAAAACTTGCAAAAACGTTAAAAGTAGTACGCACACTACGAGTATGAAACAACACAAATACCAATGATAAGAACAGAGAAAAAAGCATAGCAGTAGTGGTACCCAATGTTACAGTAGGCTGAAACAGTCCCACAAAAGGTGAAAAGAAAATGAGAAGAGCCAAAGGTAATACCGGGAGTAGCGCAAAAGCCAATGGAACATCCGGTTTTTCTACTAATGAGGTTGCAGTCACATTTGACACCTGCAATATGCCATCCTGCTGTTTCTTTGCATCTTTTTTATCAAAATAACGGTTATTGAAATAGAAGAGTACCATTACAACCAAGGAAGTAGGAATTACTAAAGGAAGTTGATGAGTGATGAAATATTCCACATTGGATTGTCCTATCAATTCGGCAGCCATAGCAGTATTTGCCGACCCCGGTCCCTGATCAAATAGAGTAGCAGCGGCAATGACTGACAATGCTGTAAGTTGGCTTACTCCCAAACTAATTAAAACAGGATAAACCGAAGCCACAAGCAACAATCCTAATCCGGCAGCTGAAGGAGTAGTAATAAAAAGTAATTGTCCAATAGGAATAACTATAGTAGCCGCCAAATAAGGATAACGTCGAAAAAGACCTAATGGCTTCATGGAAATATAGACCAATGCATTAGTAGCCTTTATGTTATTCATGAAAGCTACATAACCGCCAATTGTCATTATCATAAACCCTGCACGCGCCAAATTAGAAAGAAAAACTTCCTCTATCATCCTTACCAAATCAAACACCACCATTCCCGTAGCTTCACTAGGTACTACCGAATGCACTTGCATGAAAAAAGCAGCTGTAAGCATTAATAAACCGGAAAGCATCAAAAGACCTTGAGGATTGAGCTTACGATAAAGACCTACCGCTGTAATCCCTACCATAAGAAGACTAAAAATGAAAGCCAATTCGGACATGATGTATCAAGATATTAAGTTTTTGTTTTCTTTTGAATATATGAATCTAAATCAGATATAAACACCGATATATACAAAGCCGTTTATATGCGGTATTTATATCTGACTATTATCTATCAATACCCCGGATTATTTTCCAAAGGATTACCAGTATTGGCATCAATGAATGATTGCGGCAGCGGGAAAAGGACAGGAGTTTCATATTCATCCATACCACGTCCTGCAATACCAGCTATCTCATTGAGTTCACGCATGCGACGTTTGAAATAGTTATTGGTATCACGTTCGTCACCACCATTTTCTTGGCAAACACGTACCAATGTATGACGACGTTCTTCCTCCGTAAGCAGTTCACGGCTGCGTTCATCAAGAATGAAATCCATACCACCGATTCTAAGATCATCTTCAGTAATACTTACAGCATTGGAACGATTACGTACTTTATTTATCCATTTAATGGCCTCGCCTACTTGATTACTCTTGTAAAGAGCCTCTGCATAAAGTAAATATGTATCTGCCAAACGTAAATAAACAATGTCCGCATAGTGTCCATCATTAGCTGCATTAGCCAAAATAGGTGGAGTATAATCCCATTTACGAGTAGTAGGCCAATCATATTTTTTAATGGAAGTAGAAGTTAGCATGGCTGCATTAACCGTAGTATCAATAAGTGCAGTACCACCTAAATCAAATACCTTGGTTACATTGCCGGCAGCATCTACATCATTAATACTCCATACGATAGCATTGGCAGATACACGGTCATCTTGTTCTCCCATTCCTTTATAATTGTACAAACGAAGTGCTCCTCTGGAAGGAACTACACGTCCGGCTCCCTTACCACCATTAGCTTGCCAAAAGACTTGTGCAAATGAACCTTCACCACCGTTATTGATATAGTCCGGATTATGCTGGTTTGTCTTTTTACAATCGCCATCATTAGCATAATAGTTCTTATAAGTTGTAGTCATATAGACATTTGCAGTACCATAGGCACTATTCTCCTCTTCTGTGTTAATGAAAGCCAGTAACACCTCCGTATTTCCATCAGCATACATAGGAGTATAAAATACGTCAATAAAAGGACATCCATCATTGGAAGCATTACTACCAAAGCGTTGATTTATAAGGGAATATTCTCCACTTTCCACTAATGGTTTCAGTACTGAAACTGCTTTTTCAGCATTACCTTCTGCCAAATAAAGTTCACCCAAATAGTGACGTGCCACAGCACCAGAGACTTTACTATTATTAGAAGTACGCAAAGGAAGGTTATCGACTGCAAACTGGAAATCTTCTGCCATCACTTCGCGAATACTACTCAAGGAAGCACGGTCCCAATCATCACGATAATTCAATCCTGTAATTTCTTGTGTTGAAAGGGGCACTGCACCAAATGAATAGGTAAGGTGACGGTAAGCCCAAGCACGGAAAAAGCGAGCTTCGGCCAACATCTCATTTTTACGATTTTCAGCATCAGCACCACTTCCCCAGTTAATGCCATCATTGTCAGCTCTTGAGATAACCATATTGGCAGTGTTGATGATACGATATCCCCACTGGAAAATATTATTCCAAATAGCAAGATCAGTGTAAGTTATCTCTTTGGGATTGTAGAGGAACTTCATTTCCGCATGACTATTATTGGCCCATGAATTATCTACCCCTCCACCCCAGGCAGAATGCAGACAGAGCGCAATACTTCCTCCCATTGCATCAGCACGGCGATACTCTGCACGCATAAGACCATAAAGAGGCGTTATCATCGATTTAAATCCATTGTAATCTACAAGTAAATTTTCAGGATAAAGTGCATCACGAGGATCTTCCTTAAGAAACTTATCCTCATTACAGCCGCCCATAGTGAGCAATAATACTGTAAACACTAAGACATTGAAATATGTTATTTTTTTCATATGTGCAATTTCATTTTAGCTTTTTATGATATATTACTCTCATCAAATATCTAACTTTAGTCCAAAAGTGAACGAACGTACTGGAGGAGCAGCCAATTGATCATTGAGAAATTCCGGATCCATACCTGTCCAGCCAGTTATTGTAGCCAAATTCTTAATGTTCATGTAAAGATTGAGCCGTTTGATGAAAGTACGACGCAACCATTGTTGTGGGAAATTATAACCCAATGTAACGTCGGAAATACGTAAGAAATCTGTCTTTTCATAGAAACTGGCTCCCTCTGGATTCACATCACTATTCAAACTATTTTTCGGATAGCTATTCGTAGGATTCTCTGGAGTCCAAAAATCCACCAAAAAGCGGTTCTGGCGATATGAATTATGGCTTGTATCATACAAGGCATTCAGATGGGTTTGTCCTAACTGAGCCGTTAAGAACACACTCAGAGTGAAGTTTTTGTACTCAAAAGTGTTCATCAAACTCATATTTACTTTAGGAATAGCCGACCCTATAATAGTCTTATCAGCCGTTGTAATATCGTTACCATCTACATCAAGGTATTTCACATATCCAGGATACGAATTACGATAGTTAGGATCTTGCTGCCCTGTCGGGTTAGACGGATCAGCAATCTGCCATACACCGATAATTTTATAATCATAGTTCACATTGATAGGTTCACCAATAAACCACTTGGAAGCCACATCATCAACCGGCTTTCCATTAGCATCATACAAACCAACATCTACAATCTCCGAACGATAGTGTGAGAGGTTGAAAGAGGTGCTCCAGCTAAAACTCTTATGTGTAATGTTATTAGAAGTTATCTGGAATTCAAAACCACGATTACGGGTCTGTCCACGATTCTCAGTAATAGAGCCAGTACCATTAATGGTAGGAATAGAACGGGAAAGCAGCAAATCTTTGGTTTTAGACCAATAAATATCAAATGAACTCTGAATACGTCCATTCCAAAGTGCAATATCAAAGCCAGTATTAATAGATGTAGTAGTTTCCCAACCTAAACCGGGCGAAGCTAACTTCGACGGATAGAAACCAAACTGTGCAGTATGATCATCATTCAGATAATTGTAAGTTGAAAGATTAGGTAGTGTACTATAAGCACTGATAGCCTCATTGCCATTTTTACCCCATGACAAGCGATATTTCAGATTGCTAATGGTTTCACTTATAGGCTTGTCTTTAAAAAAAGATTCATTGGAAATATTCCATCCAATAGCGGCTGAAGGAAAAACGCCGAATTTAGAACTTTCACCAAAAGCGGAGTAACCATCACGACGAGCAGTAAGAGTCAACAAGTAACGATCATCATAAGTATAATTCAAACGCCCCATTTGTGAAATATGATTTTCTTTATAATAATTGGAATTACCAGACATTGTGGCAGCTTTAGAAATCTGGTAATAATACATCACATCATTGGGAAAATTCTTACCTTCCATTGTATTCTGTTCATATTCCTTGCTTTGAGCAGAATATAATCCTGTGAAAAATATACGATGTTTACCAAATTCACGTTGATAAGAAATAATATTCTCCAAAATCCATTCTTCTGAATGCCAGTCATCAGTATTCAATACGCCATTAGCACTAGCTCCTTCGTAGGTATCCAAACCTTGATAATTCTTATAGGAGCTGTTTTGGTAAGTGAAGCCTGTATTCAATTTATAGCTCAGCCCTTTAATAAAGGGAAACTTTACCTCAAGCACATTATTAGTGATAACCTTTGCACGGATATCTTTTGTCTTATTATTAAGAGATCCCAACGGATTAATGCTGAAAGCTGAAGAGGAGTCCTCAGTAGCAGAAAGTGTAAGTGAACCATCCTCGTTATAAGCACGTCCCAACGGAACTTGTTTTATAGCCCGCCAAAAAGAAGCACTGCTACCACTACGATCGTAGCGCCCTAACTGTGTAGTAGTAGAAAATTTCAACCAACTATTAAACTCCTGATCAAGATTGAAACGTACATTATAACGCTTGAACTCATTGCCTACCGCAGTTCCTTTCACATCCGTATAGTTCAATGAAATGAAATAGCTGGTTTTGTTAGCTCCACCACGGAAAGAAAGGTTATGCTGTTGTTTTATACCGGTCTGTGTTGCCAACTTCATCCAATCAGTACTCTGACCGGCAGCATACATAGCTAATTCAGTAGGAGTAAAGTTATCTAACCAAGGTTCAGGATTCTCTTCTGTAGGAGGAGTAGTATTGGTAGCCTTGAAAGCTTCAGATTTATACTTATAGAATTCTTTGCCATTCATCATACGAGGTAAATTGATAGGCTGGTCAATAGTAACATAAGTATCGTATGATACCGTCAATCTGTCTTTCTTACCGCGCTTAGAAGTAATAAGGATTACACCGTTAGAACCGCGAGCACCATAAATGGCTGCTGAAGAGGCATCCTTCAATACTTCTATACTCTCTACATCATTGGGATTGATTTCCGACCATGGACCATCAAAAGGTATTCCATCAAGAATAACAAGAGGTTTATTATCGGCCGTAATGGAGTTGTTACCACGAATACGTGTAGTAGTAGACGAACCTTCAGCATTACTACCCGTCACACTAATATTCAATCCTGGAACTGCTCCTTGCAAAGATTGAATCAAATTAGCTTGTGGGCGACTTTCAAGTACATCCGAGTTAACTGAAGCAACCGAACCTGTAAGATCACTTTTGCGCTGTACACCATAACCTACTACTACCACCTCATCCAGTGCCTGGTTATCTTCTTTCAGTACAATCTTTAACGATGATGCGTCTTTCACCTGCAATGTCTTGGATATATACCCAATGAAACTTATCTCCATTACCGCCCCCTTAGTCACTGAAGCGAGTTTAAAGTTTCCTTCTACATCGGTAATGGTGCCCGTACCCGTACCTTGTATCACTACATTGGCACCGATTATCGGTTCTCCTTGTTCATCTGTCACATTTCCGTTAATATTCCATGTCTGTGCATGAAGTGAGCTTGAAAGTGACAGCATCCACATAAGACAGACAAGCAAAATACCACTTGCGTCTCTCGATTTTTGTCTGGTTTTCATAAATTACATTTTTAAGTTAATAGGAACTTGTGTGTAAAAAATCTCGAGAGCAAAATTAGACAATGTAACAACCGATTATATTCACTGGTAGAGGATTTGGTAAATTCACAAAGTTATATATTACTGATTATCTTTCAATTACAGACAGACTCAATAGATTTTCAGTAGTGATTTAAATTAAATCGGTAATCAAAAACATGTATATAGATAATTGCCATTCGATAGTATTAAGCTATTGAATGGCAATTATCTATATACATGTGGGTAAAAAATGAGAGAAACGCTCAGTCTTCAAATTACTTTTTACAAACCTCTTTCACAGCTCGAAGAAATTCCTCCTTACTGAGCGAAGATTTATTTAAAGTTATAGAACGATTATTATATACGGTTTGCAGTGAACAGTGCAAAAATTCTGCAATCTTCTCACTATCCGTTACCCCCATTCGTATCAAAGCATGAATACGAAGTTCTGTATTAAGCCGCCCAGACTTCACTTCAATATGTTCTTCGGGACGTAGCAAACTATTGAAGTGCTCTACAAAATCAGGGTATAAATGTAGAATAATGGAATCAAATTTCTCATAAAAATCCTTCATTTCATCGCTCATGGTAGAAGTAGAACTAATCATCTTCTTTAAATCTTCAAGTTGCCCAGCCTTTAATTTACGGTTTAACTTTTTACGATACTCCTCCATACGGCAAATATAGGATGAACAAAGTTTGAATACCTGACCAATATACTCCTCCTTAATATAATTTGTGTCACGTAGAACCAAATTGAGCTTTTGCAGTTCACTATTAAGACTCTTCAATCTACCATTGGCCACATGTAGCTCAACCAAAGCTTTCCTACGTCTTCTTGTTTGCCTTCTCAAAAAGAAAAGAGCTATCAGCAATACAATAGTGAGAAAACTAATAAATAAAAGGAATAGCTTTAGCTGCTTCTGTTGCATATGATCACGTTCAATGTAGCTTTGATGTATCCTTCTCTGCAACTTCTGCTGATGAAGCAGTCGTACACGGCTCTTAAAAGTTATACCGATATCAGAACAATAAGTACTATAACGATAGGCTCGGTCCAACCAACCTTGTTCATATAAATAGGAAGCCAATGCATACAACGAACCAATATCACGATTCACAGCATATACATCAGCAATACCTGAGAGAATCATATTTTCCAGCCACTTGGTATGGTTGTGTTCTTTTTCATAAAGTAGAGCCAAGTTATAAGCTAAAATAGAATAATTACGACTATTAGGTAGAAGACGTTGTTTTTCCTTTTCCAACTCATCCCTAATGGCAATACGTTGTGCACCGGGAACATCTTGATATTTCCACACACGGCTATAAAGGTAGCGTGGCTCGTCAGGAGTGGCCGTCTGCAATACTGAATCTGAATATAACGCATAAAGTTGACCATAATGCTCATGTAATGCATCATCACCTAATGAATAGAGTTGCAACCGCGAGCAGAGAGTACGCATCTGACCATAATAACGCGAACGTAAGTAGCGAGGCATACTGGAAGAACAGAGTGAATGCATTACTTCAGAGGCTTGACTAAGCAAGCCATTAGCCGTATAAACAAAACCAATACCTAATAAAGATTCAATCTCACGATTCTTATCATGATATTGTCGTGCTAAATCAAGGCTTTGTGTAGTATACTTCATAGCCGAATCTGCATCATACACGCGATATTCTTGATAAATAGCCTGATTAAGTTCATACTGTTTCTCAAATGCCTTAGATTGTCTTAGTGAATGCTTCAACGCCTCTATTCGCTCCTCTTTCTGCAAAATAAGTTTATCAGAATTATCTATCAGACTATCTAATTGAGTAAACAATGCCTCATTTGCCTTAGCAGCACTATCTGAGATATGCTGCTTGCATCCAGCACAAAAAAACAAATATAGTAAGAAGAATAGGTTTAAACAAAAATGGTTTTTCATATTTCTATACTCGTTGGTAGAATTCATTTATTTAATAAATGAATTAAAAAAGTTACATACATCTTTGATTTTTAATATCAAAGTTCTAATTACAATCAATTCTACACACAACTTGTATGCAATATTCGCAAGAATTCTCGACATCTGCAAACAATTAACTAGTAATTTGGCTGCTTAACATAGAAATAACCAAATACGAAACACAAAAGCATCCACTCTTCTATTATACTTATATTGTTACTCTTAAATGCTTAACATTAATGATTATTGGGAGAATAAGAGCAATCGCTCTTAGCACAATACCATTCTATTCCAAAACATTTGTAACATTTCTGTAACATGTATGACATTTCCCTGCAACACCAAACTCTTTCC
>ERZ779705.1461-NODE-1461-length-15292-cov-2.176150_pt1 | contig 15292 bp, 10 predicted proteins | sample MGYA00511385_ERZ779705 | MGnify/ENA primary metagenome ERZ779705 (study PRJEB29588, sample SAMEA2145301) | human gut metagenome | biome: human gut; feature: human-associated habitat; material: faeces | place: Denmark | collected 2008/2010 ... | reverse complement strand
ACCGGCAAGCGTCGCGTTTGCCTTACCGGTTAGATATGCCGAGCGCATTGAAAATGAATAGAGGTCAGCACCCATCTTTATATCGAAGCCGACATAAAGGTGAAAGTTCTTATAAGTGAATGTTGAGTATAAACCACCTGTCCAGTCCCACGTTGAGTTACCGATAGTTTTGAGGTTCTCGTCATAAAGAGGCAGTCCGGTGTTCTTATCGATGAGGACGTCCCCATCCTCGTTGCGCTTGAAATCCGTACCGAGAATAGAACCGAAATTCCTTCCTACCTCAGCCCCGACAGATACTCCTGCCCAGCTTGCATCAGCCAACTGGAAATAATCCATGCCCTCAACAAGATTAAGTACTTTGTTTGAGTTCTTTGAGTAGTTGATACCCGCATCCCATGCGAAGTCCTTGATTTGGAGTACACGGCCATAGACCGCCAGCTCAATACCCTTGTTCTGAATCTTACCGGCATTGATAAGACGAGAAGAGTATCCGGCAGCCGAAGATGAAGCAAGACCTATAATCTGATCTTTCGATATCTGGTCGTAGAATGTAAAGTCAACATTCAGACGTCCATTGAAGAACTTAGTTTCAAAACCGAGTTCATAAGAGCTCGTCATTGTCGGCTTAAGATCCTTATTAGGTTGCATATCATTATTAATCATACCGATGGTGAAACCGGGATATGAGTATTTTCCTGTCGCATAGTTCAGCGCAAGCTGATACGGGTCTGTGTCAGAACCGACCTTCGCCCATGAAGCGCGAACCTTACCAAAACTTAAAATAGTCTGGTCCTTGATGAATTTGGAGAATACGATACTTCCGGAAACCGAAGGATAAACATAAGTGTTGTTCGCTACCGGAAGCGTGGAAGAACGGTCGCCACGGAGAGTACCTTCAAGGAAATATGTGGAGAGATAACCAAGGCTTGCACTTGCAAAGAGCGAATTTATCTGTTTTTGGTAGGTGTAAGGCTGTACATTCTGTTCTGCGTAATTCATAATTGAAACCACACCATCCATCTGTTGGTCAGTACCGGTAATCGTAGTTGTCTTGTTGTTCACCTTATATATGTTTCCACCGAGAGTGGCGTTTAAGTCGAAATCACCCCAGTTGTTGTTATAGAGGGCAAGAATTTCTGCATTTAGTGTCCGGTTATTAAAAATCGAGTTGGTAAGTTTACCCGGAAGAACGCCCGGAGTCGTACGGGCAATGAAATCCTCGAAATTCATGTCATTGATGTCGGTTCCGATCGTACCCTGAACTTTCAAATGCTTGTTTATATTGTAAAGGGCCCTTCCTGTGAAGCGGAACACATTCTTCCCTGTTGTATTATCGCACTTATAGAGATCCCAATACGGGTTCCTGTTGTACTGGTCATTACCGTTCCAACGAGCATATGAGCCATCTGCATTCTGGTAGTTCTTAAGCCATTCCTGATTATAGGTACTCGCCAAAGTCATAAGATTTTTACCGACATTGCTTTGGGAGTCACCAAGGGCAGGACGGTTCTTTACATCCTCACGAGTATAGTTCGCTGTGAAGTCGAAATCAACCGGACCCGCAGAAGTATTTACACGGAGATTGAAGTTGTCACGACTCATGTGAGTGTTTGGAAGAATGTCCTTGTTACGCATATCGGTGAAAGAGAAACGGACACCTGTCTTACCGGAGTTTACATTCAAAACAACAGTATTCTGAACCGTCAGACCTGTACGGAAGAATGATGAGGCGTTGTTTGGATACATGAGGAACGGGCGTACAGAACCATCATAATAGGTTTTGTCAATCATATCAGCCTTCACTCCCCAACTCTGGTTTGTGCCAGAAGAAGCATCAAGTTGGTACTGCCCGTTGTCGCCCATACCGTAGATACGCTGAACATCATCCCATTTTGCGAGCTGGGTATCGAAAGTGAGTGAACCATTATACTCTACGGAAATCTTATCTTTATCTGCTTTCTTTGTAGTTATGAGAATTACACCATGTGATGCACGTGAGCCATAAAGAGCAGAAGCTGCCGGACCCTTCAGCACAGTCATGGTTTCAATATCATCGGGGTTGATAGCAGATATACCGTCACCAAGGTCATAACCTCCCTGCTCACCGGCACTTCCGAAGCTGGTATTGTCCAAAGGAACACCATCAATCACATAAAGAGGCTGGTTGTTACCGGTCATCTCCGTTGTACCACGGAGCATAACTCTGGTAGAACCGGCGGCACCGCCGGTAGTGTTGCTAACAACAAGACCGGCGACTTTGCCGGCAAGCGAGTTCATAACATTGGTTTCCTTCGCTTTAGTCAGTTCTTCACCTTTTACTTCGGAGAGTCCATAACCAAGAGCCTTGCGCTCGCGTTTTATACCGAGTGCAGTCACAACCACTTCACCCAGCTCCATAGAGTCTTCCTCAAGTTTTATTTTCATATTATCCTTAGCCTTCACACGTAAGGTTTTGTATCCTATATAGGACACCTCAAGTTCATCACCGGCACTGCACTTCAAGATAAAGTTTCCGTCATGATCTGTAATAGTACCATTGGTGGTTCCAACCACTTTCACAGACACACCGATCAAAGGGCCTGATGCATCAGAGACATTCCCTCTCACTGTAATCTCGACCGGTTCCGCTGTTATGCCAACATCCGCTCCTCTTGAAACATTTGCCATAATCGGCAACGTCATCAAGCTCGCTACAAGCACACACAGCACTAATTTTAATTGCTTCGTTTTCATGATATTATTTTTTGGAATTTATTTAGATTTGGTATCGCTCGCATCTACTTTGCACTGTCTGCGACTCCCTCTTTAATACCTTTTATCACCCAGTCAGCCTTAATCGACATGTTCTTACTACGGTCGAAGATGCCGAACATATCCGCACCGTTGCCAAACCGGTTGTTGTCCCATACAAAAGTGGAGAATCCGCGCTTGCGTGCCTCTGACACCAATGTCTTGCAGTAATAAGACATATTTTCCTGCATGTGATCGGCTTCGGAGGCTTTGAAATGATTGGTAATGCCCCATTCGCCAATCACTACGCCTAATCCTTTCGCGCTCCATTCATCCGCCAGCTTGTTGAAGAATTTAATCATAGTATTCTCGTCACTCTGTGATGCTCCATACTGTTTATATGGCTCACCCCAGTAATAACATTCGCCACTGCCGACATATTCCCACGGATTATAATAATGTAACTCTACACTCATATAGTCATTGCCCTCTATGTCGGTAGGAATGATGAAGTCGCCGTTATATAGACCATAATCGGCATTGCATGCATACGTCTGCACTATCAAGTGCCGCTTTGCATTATTCATACCTGTGGCTCGCACGATATCAATGAAAGTCTGATTGTAGGCATTTTGCACATTAAGATTTTCGGCAGTCGGTTTTCCCCATTTATCAGGTTCATGAACCTCGTTAGTACCGGCAAATGCTACACGGTAATCATATTTGTTAAGTTCATTGGCTATGTTCAACCATAGTAAAGCTAGTTTCTGGCAGTTCTCTTCCTTGTTCGCATAAAGAGGGCGGCTCTCCAGCCATTTTTCATGATGTACGTTGACAATGACTTTCAGATTATACTCCAAACACCAGTCTATCACTTCCTTTATTCTATCCATCCATATCCTGCTAATACTCATAGCAGAAGGGTTACTGATGTGGCATTGCCATCTTACAGGTATGCGTATGGCATTGAATCCGGCATCACGCACAGCCTTAATTGTTTTTTTTGTCACTAACGGGTTTCCCCATGCAGTCTCAGCATTGTCAGCACCTTCGGGATCGCCTACAGCTATAGACTCACTATCTTGTCCTGGAGCAGAGCATTCAAATTGGTTACCAAGGTTCCATCCGGCAGTAACTTCGCTGTTCCATTGCCGGGCTGTCTGTTGGGCATGACACAGCATTGCAGCGAACATCAGCGATAACAGATACAAAATTCTAAAGTTGATTTTCATGTTATTATTTATATGGTTACAAGTTTCATGGTAGTTCCTGTAATATTCTCGTTAGCAGAACTTTCGTTGCAAACATAGATAATATTCTGCAAAAATTGGTTTGCTATCTGTTGATAGTGGTTTGATAGGTATCTTTCGTTAGAAAACGAACCATATTTCACGAGGAATCAAACCTTTTCACGAGAACGGGAGCAATCAGATAGTCAATTTTGGATAAATCTGGCATAAAAAAGACACCTTCCTCATCTGAAGAAGGTGTCTTGATATCGACTGGAACAAATAGCTATCCTTTAATCCAACACCGTTTTACTTGAATTTTGACGGCGAGATACCGAAGTATTTCTTGAATGCAGTACTAAAATACTTGGAGTTATCGAAACCCACTTCCCCGGCTACTTTACCAACATGGTGTCCAGAACGTAGCAAGACAGCAGCACGCTCAAGACGTACTACACGGATAAACTCCTGGGGTGATTTTCCCGTATATGACTTCAGCCTTACATAAAACATTGTACGACTCATTGCCATTTCTCTACATAGACAATCGATGGTAAATTCCGAATCCGAGATATGCTTAAGGAGATGTTTGATCACAGTATCTACAAAAGCTGAATTTTGTTTAGTGATTGTTGCAGTATCACATTCTTTGCAATCATCAAGCTGAATTTCTTTATCTGTAGAAATATCCAACTTAACTTCATCTTGTTTTTGTTCAGATTGGGAAGTCGCAGTGTTATCCTGTTCCAAAGCACTCACCACAAGACGCATATACCGGGTGTGTAGACCGTATGTCCACCAAGCTCCATAGAACAGCAATACAATTAATGAGCTGTAAATACACCACATCCACCACGAGTTCCACCATGGACGGCTAATAGTGATTACCAGTTTCTGCTCACCAAGTACAACGCGATTGGCCTTGCTTACCGCACGTACTATAAGATGATGTGTGCCAGGCTCAAGGTTGACGAACCGAATATATTGCTGTGTTGTGAGCGGACTCCAACTGCCATTTCCAACCCTGTATTGATAAGTTATATCAAACTGGTAGCGTAAGTTGATGCTTTCAATATATAGTTCAAAGGTGCGCTGTTGGTAGGATAGGCTCAGTTTCCCTTCGCCCAACATTTTTGCCGCTTGCTCGTTGAATTGTTCAGAATCGTTATCATTACAATTTACTCCCATAAAACGCAGATTAACTGTGTAATTGTATTGCTGCACATAGTGTGGATTGACCACAACAGCACCCGCTTCACTCCCGAAAAGAAGATTTCCATTCAGCAGATTGATGGCTGCACCATGTGAATACCCACGTTGAAGCCCATAATGATAGTTTACGTTAATAATTTTGCCAAGACTATCAGGATATGCGAATGACATACCTCTATCAGTTGCAAACCATAAACGCCCAAGATTATCTTGCGTGACACTTGTAACGGTATTTGAGGGCAGACCGTCTTTCATGGTAAACTGCCGACAGTTTCCATTGCGAAGATCATACACATATAGCCCGCCGCCATCAGTGGCAATATCTATATAGCGTTCATCATGAATAAAGAGATCCAGCACATAACGGTTCACTTGGTTGGGGTCTGACGAAAAATAAGGCAGTTCTTTTACCTCTGTTTGCCCCGGAGTCACAATATAGAGCCCCTTTATGGTACCCGCTGCTATACGTCCATCGGGTAAAAGGGCCAGAGATTTCACATTGTCCACAGGATAATACCAGAATTTCCCTTGCATTACCTCAACGAGCTGTGCATCTTGACAACCTATCCAAAGATGACCATTCCTGTCAAATAACAAATCATGGATATGATTGTCTCCCAATATGTCAACACCATACAATTTTCTTACTTCACCTTTGGCGCTAATTTCGCACACACCGTTGCCATAAGTTGCAGCCAACAACCCTTCGCCATCTGGTTTAGGGCACAAAGAAAGCACTACAATATCTCGCGCAATATGGCGCCATTCACCTGTGAGGGGATTCAGTACACTGATTCCGTCGTCAGTACCCATAGCCAAAGCCGATGATGACAGTTGTGTCACGCTGTTAACATGATCATTGAGCAATGTCTGCGTATTATTATGCTGATGCATGTAGATAGCAGCGATGCTACCGACAGGTCGTGCTATGTCGATACCTCCTGAATAGGAACCTATGAATATGTCGCTCCAAGTATCAACAAGCAGTGCATATATACCGTTACCATGGAGCACTCCATGAACTCCTTCATTGGCATTAAATAGCAGGGAGGCTGCATTTGTCGTTGAAGCTAAGCGTGAAACTGAATATACGCCACAGCCATCAACTCCCACAAGTATCGTCGTGCTATCGTAAACAACAATACTACGAACCGGATTATGTGGTATTCCTTCCACAGATGTACACACACCATCTCCGTCAACCGTTATACACCCTTGATCATATGTGCCGAACCAAAGTTGCTTGGTGTCGGCATCGTAATACCCGCTCACAACGATATACGGCAAATAAGGGAGTAACTGGCCTTTAGGAGTGTCCTCATGACAGAGACTTAGTGATTTTACACCTTGACGAGTACCGAAGAGCAAGATGCCTTCTTCCCCATGGATAATGCAGTTGGCATACACATCGGAGGCTACCGGAACAATCTTTCCATTTCGGAGCATATAAACACCCTCACTCATTGCCAACCAATAAGTGTCGCCATCCTTGTATACATCGTTAAGCTGATTGTCGTGCTTAAAAAGTATGGTTACATCAGCCACAATATCAAAACGATTTTGTACTGAATTATATTCATAAATGAATCCACCTGCATCAAACACTTGTAGCGCACTATCAACAGATTGAACAAAACGAGGATTACATCCTACCAAATTATGGTAGTTGTTCTCTTCTGTCAGGTGGAAACTTTCTATATTCGAGCCGTTATATCGGGCCACAAAGTTCTTTGTAGTCAGCCACACCGCTCCATCAGCCGTTTGCTTAAGCGAATAGATGCGTTGGCTGTTCAACCCATTCGTCAGGTCCAAATGAGAGAACGTGAAGTCGCTTACACCTAAAGCTGCCGCAATAGCCGGTAACTGCAATATCACTATTATAAGAAGGATTTTTGCAGTAAATTGTCTTATTGAGAAATAACTATTCAAAATTAAACAAGCGAGTTTTTACGCATCATATCAACTTCTATTACGTTATTTTACAAATATACTAATAATTTTAGAATCCTCACATAAAATATCAGGATTAACTTCTCGATCAGTTATGTTATTTTGATTTATATCATGATTGGATTCACTTTAAAGCCATTCCCTGCACATAAAAGCTGAACAGATATAAATCGTGGGTAAACTCCAGTTCTGGTTCATTCTCTAAACTCAAGTCCGCCAAATTCTGCATATCCGTTCGTGACAAAGCACGTTTCAGCGTTTTCGCTGGGCGGGTCTGCGCCTTTGCAAACGGATATTCACCACGGGGATGATAGCCGTCCACTACCGCCTGGTTATGCAAAGAGCGCAAGTTACGCAGATAATAACTTACCGTATTGCCGAAAGCACCGCTACTATACAGAAAATCCTCGTATCTCCTGACGAACGCCAAACCAACCTCCGACATCCACACATCGGGGCGACTTATAAATTTTGCCAACGACGAACGAGTGCTCTTATATGCCGCTGCCATTCCCACTTTCTTCAGTTCTTGCTTACGCTCAATCTGTACATTGATATATCATAATAAATAAAATTGTGGTTTTCCTGTACCAAAAGCATTTTGAGTCAGAATATACTCCACTGCAAATTCCTCCCTTGTCCGCTCAAGCTGTCTGCTCCGTGTATCAATCTGATTCCGCATCTTCCGTAGCTCGCTGTTCATTTTCACGACCTCTGCAGCGGTAAAAGTAGAACCTACGCCATTCATAATCTTCCTTTCCGACTCGTCAAACCCCTCTTCTTTCATCCGGTCTGTATACAGTAATTTTTTCTCCGATTGTGTATCACCTGAAATACTAAAGGGTAACTGCCATTATTCAATATCCTACTCTTATTCAGCATAAGTTTCACTGATGTTATCATATCTTGCTTTTTTGTTTGAGACGTAAAAGTACGAAGTTCACCTTACTTATCAGAACTATTTTTCCGCCTGTTATGCAAGAAACAAGAAATGGAATAAGAAGTTTTTCCACTTTAAGAATAGTTATCGAATAAATATAGTTAAAATATACGTTCTACTAATCAGGACATTTTTGTTACATAATTCCAATATACATACGCATAAATTAAATATGTATGCAACTTACGATATTTCATTACATAATATAAACATTACCGATATTTATTATTTTGAAAATTTAGAATATTAGGCATAGCTTTGCACTATGGATTTTAGGGAGCCGTCCGTTCCTTTAAAAGGAAGAGGTCCTTCCTCGGTGTGCAACGGGTCGTTCCTTTTAAAGGAACGACCCGTTGGTTTTAAAGGAAAAACCAATATACGTAACCATTTAAAGTTCAATCTCTTACCGATTTAAAAATCCGTTCTCGTAACCTATAATAGTTTTTCCAACAGACACGACGGAATCTACCGCATGAAGCGACAATCAGTATACAACAAATTTCAACAATTCAAAATTCAAATCCCATGGTTATAGTCACGTTTGCCATTAAGCTATATCTGGCGAAGTATATGTATGTCCGGTACAGACAAAGTTTAGAACTTCTATCGCACAACAATCCACCTTCAAGGCTCCCCATTCCAATCCACCTCTCCCACCTCACTCCCATTTATCACTTCCTGCATCAATTATCTGTTCCTCATCCGCAAGGCGTCTCCTGGAAAGAGACAGGAAATATCTGTTTTGTTCTTCCTAGCCCAAGGCAGGGCAAGAACCCGGAAGTTTATAATTATTTCGGGCAGGACAGTATCTTTATTATCGAAAAGGAAATTGAGGTGGAAATGAAAGCGGAACTTTATACATTCCTGTTGGAAAATAAGTTCAAAAATGGGGTGATGTATATAAAGTCAATGCATGAGTTTGTGGTAAAGTATGATATGGTGGAGTCGGTGGAAGAGGAAAGTTTGATGAGAGGGTTTCAGAGGTGGAGAAAGAAAATGAAAAAAGAATAAATTTCATCTAAAAAAAATCCTACAAATATCATATCATCCAAAATTCTTTTTATAAATTTGTCAAAAATAAGACATAAAGCCATGAAATACTACATAAATCTTTTTTCTCCTAATACTGCATTGGCATTTTCTGAATCTGACCAAGAAATCAGCGGATTCCGCATATCTCGTAAGGCATATGTAGAAAATCAACACATAAACATTGGTGATAAGTTCATATGTTATTGCACTAAGATTCAACGTTTTATCGGAATATTAGAAATTACAAGTAATTTCTTTATAGACTCAAAACCTATATTTACCCAAGAGGATGATCCTTTCACCTTGAGATTCAAAGTAAAGCCAATTGCATGGCTACCATTAGAAAAAGGTATCCCCATACACGAAAATATCATTTGGAACCATCTATCATTTACCCAAAAGTTACCAAATGATAGTACCAGATGGACTTATATGGTATTTTCCAGTCCCACACTTTGGCCGAAAGAAGATTGTGAATACCTTGAACAAGTTATTTTACAACAACAATCTGAAATGAAAGACTATCCTTTTTCAGAAGCTGAAAAGAAAAAAGTACGTTCATTGACAAAGGTCAGAGTTTCCAGTGAGAAAGAAACGGTCATAGAAATACCTGATGAAACATCACAAAATAAAGCCAATACAAGTAAAGAAGAAAGAGAATCTATTCAAATACAAGCTACTTTAGCCGAAATAGGTGAAAAATTGGGCTATAAAATTTGGTTGCCCAAATCAGACAGAAGTAGAGTCTTAAACAAGTGGAAGCCATTACAAAATAATACCTTATTAGAAAATCTACCATTAGTGTTTGATGGCCCAACTCTTAAAGTTATAGAGAATATAGATGTATTATGGATAAAACGACATTCCATAGTCAGAGCGTTTGAGGTAGAAGGAACAACCGCCATTTATTCCGGTATTTTAAGAATGGCTGACTTATTAGCCCTTCAACCAATGCTTGACATAAAAATTCACATCGTTGCTTCCATCGAACGCAGGGAAGCTGTATTCGAACAAATCAACCGACCGGTCTTTGCTTTTATGGAAAAAGGGCCCCTTGCGGAAATATGCACTTTCATTTCTTATGAATCAGTGAAAGAATTGAGAAAAGAACCTCATTTAGAACATATGAATGATAGTATAGTTGATGAGTATGTTGAGTATTCCAATGATTAACCAAATACTAAATATAATACAACGACATGACAGATAAACTTACCCCGGAACAACGACGTCGATGTATGTCAAGTATCCGTTCAACCGATACAAAACCGGAAATTATTGTCCGAAAATTTCTATTCAGCGAAGGATTTCGTTATAGATTACATACAAAAAAGTTACCAGGGAGTCCGGACATAGTATTAGCAAAATATAAAACAGTAATATTCATAAACGGTTGTTTTTGGCATGGTCATAAAGGATGTAAAAAAGCTGAATTACCCCAAACACGAACCGATTGGTGGCAAAAGAAAATCAACACAAATATTGAAAGAGATAATAATAATTATATGCAACTTAAAGCATTAGGCTGGCATATAATTATTATTTGGGAATGTCAACTTAAAACAAAAGTCAGAGTATCGACTTTAACCAGTTTATCATACACATTAAATCATTTATTTCTAATCAATTACCAAACAAAACAATAAATCATAAATACATTCTTATCGTATAAATTACAATTTTCATTAAGATATACCCGAAAATCAAGTGTTTTTCGTATTTTTGCAACAGTAAATGTTCACATAATAAGAAATAAATTATAATACTTGAATATGTTAAGGGCAATAGATTTTTTTTGTGGTGGTGGTGGAATGACCTATGGCCTTCGATTAGCCGGAATAAACGTCATTGCAGGTGTAGATTTCGCTCAAGAATGCCAATCTACCTATGAAGATAATAATCCGGGAACCAAATTTATATGTTCTGACGTGACACAATTACCTGACAATTATTTTGAAAAAGAAATTAATTTACCAATAAATGATGATAATTTAATATTTGTCGGATGTAGTCCTTGCCAATATTACAGCATTATAAACACATCTAGAGTTAAAGCCCTAAAATCCAAAGACTTATTACGTGAATTCAAACGTTTTATTAATTACTATAACCCGGGATATGTATTAGTAGAAAATGTACCGGGACTTGTAACTCGCGAAGATAGTGTTTTACCCGAATTTCTTGAATTTCTGGACGCTAGACATTATAAATATAAATGGGACATAATTAATATGAGTTATTATGGAGTTCCTCAAACAAGAAAACGTTTTTCATTAGTTGCATCCCGTTTAGGTAATGTAACCATGCCCGAACCAGATAAAACTCAACCCAAACTTAGAGATTTTATTGGAGTAAATAATGGTTTTCCGCAAGTAGAAGCAGGACATTCGGACAAATCTGATTTTATGCATACCGTAGCAAAACTTAGTTCACTCAATTTAGAACGTCTCCGGAAAACACCACATAATGGTGGCAATCGATTGGCATGGAAAGATGACGAACACCTTCAACTTCCTTGCTATATTGGAAAAGATACATATTTTCGGGATGTATACGGACGTTTAAGATGGGATACCCCCTCTTCTACAATTACAACTAATTTTGTCAAAATTTCTAGTGGGCGTTTTGCTCATCCGGAAGAAAATAGAGGATTATCTATAAGAGAAGGAGCAACTCTACAAACCTTTCCTCATACATATATTTTTAAAGCTCCAAGTATTGTAGCTAATGCACGTATTATAGGTAATGCTGTACCACCGGAATATGCTCGTAGATTGGGAATTTTATTAAATGAACTAAAAGAAAAACACAATGGCACAATTCAGAACGAAAGCTAGAGCTGTTGAATTATTGGGTAAAGGACAAATTGCAGATTTACCTACTGCAATCTCAGAGTTGTGGAAAAATGGCTATGATGCATATGCTGATAAACTAAGTTGTAATTTATATCTTCCCGGATATAAAGATAATCAAGCACCCGTTTTCACCCTCTCCGACAATGGATTCGGAATGTCAAAACATGACATTCTCAACAAATGGATAGTTTTAGGAACAGATTCTAAAGCACGTGGTCGATCATATTTAACAGATGAAGAACGGTTTGGGAAAGCAATTCGAGTGCCAATGGGAGAAAAAGGAATCGGTAGATTATCTGTTGCTTATCTTGGTAGCCCAATGTTAATGTTGACCAAAAAGAAAAATCAAAAATGTCAACTTCTCTTCATCGATTGGCGAATCCTAGAAAATTATAATTTATTTATTGATGATATAAATATTCCATTAAGCGAATTTTCCACAATAGAAGAGTTCTCAATATCTTTTTTAGATATGCAAGCAGACTTTCAAAATAATCTTAATGAGAGTCAATGGAGAGATCAGCAAACGCAATTAGAAACAATCACGACTGATGTTGAATCATTAGTTATACCGGATTTCATTTTAGAAGAAATAATTCCTGATTTCTTACAGGAAGAATATCATGGAACCACTTTTCTTATTTTTCAGCCCAATGAACAATTACTGGAATTAGCAGATTGCTTCAAAAATGAAGATACTGACTCTATCACAGAAATACGCCGTTCTTTAAGTGGTATTTACAATGTTTTTGTAGAGATACCTAATTTTTCAACAGCCTTCAATATTATAGATGACAAAGGAGAATATGATATTATTAATGATTTCTTCGAACATGAAGATTTTAATAACTCAGACCATTATATAAAAGGTCATTTTGATGAAAACGGATTATTCACAGGAATAGTCAGAGTCTTTAAAGAAACTTTCAATTATACGTACAGACCGGTTAGAAGTCCGGGTAAAACTCCTTATGGACCATTTGATGTAGAATTAAGCGTTTTAGAAGGAACACCTAGAAATACAATGTTAACTCCTGAAATGTATCAGTTTATGAATACGAAAACTGATAAATTCGGTGGTTTATATATTTATAGGGATAACTTTAGGGTTCTCCCTTATGGACGTGTTGATTATGATTTCTTAAGATTTGAAGAACGACGTAGTAGAAAAGCAGGTTATTATTTCTTCAGCCATAGAAATATCTTTGGCTATATAGCCATTGGTCGTGAACAAAATCCCCACCTAATAGATAAAGCAGGCCGAGAGGGACTTATAGAGAATAAAGCATATAGAGAATTAAAAAAAGATCTTATTCAATTTTTTATTGCTCTCGCTACGACATATTTTAAAAGTGGAGATGATGATCCGAATAACCGTAATTCACATTCTGAACAACTCAAAGAAATAAGAAAAAGAAATGAAAAGCTACTAGAAGCGGAAAAAAAGAAAGCCAAACAAACTAAGGCTAAATTCACTCAAGATTTAAAAGATAATGAAAATAAAATCATTATTTTACAGAATGAAATACAACTGCTTTACACCCAATTAATAGAAGAAAGTAAAAAATAAATATTGCATACAACAATTACAATGATTTAGTATCTATTTTAGAGGATAAGAAGACCGAACTCAGGTCATTACGTTTAGCAAAACCTCAACGTGCCAAACTATCTTCTGTCCAAGAAAGAAAATTTGAGGAATATAAAGCTGAATATACAAAAACAGAAGAAATAATCAGATCATGTAATGATGAAATCGTAAAAGTTAGAAAACGATTCAACCTACAGAATCTGAAGCTCGATTACGAGAAAAGATACACATCTCAACTTAGAGAAATATCCCTTCTCGTATTATCCTATAAAAAACGATTCGAGACAGTCTCTACTAAAATAAATAATTTGTTCAAAGAGGAACAAATGGCCTTTAGTGAAGACTTTAAAAATGAAGTACATTCCAAGGTCCAATCTCTTAACACCTTGGAAGAATATGAACAAGCTATATCTAATATTATACAAATAGGAGAGGAATGCAAAAATCAAATAGAAAAAAGATTTACATCTTTCATTAATCATACTGAAAACCTTAATTTTGATATAGACGACGATTTTCTTATAAATTGGTATAAAGAACAAAAAGAAAAGCTTGAAGAGAAGCTTAGTGCAACCAATGAACTTGCTCAACTTGGTATTTCTGTAGAAATCAATGATCATGAATTTCATGTCTTATATTCTCAAATGGCCAATTCCATTAACTTCCTAAAAGAATACGCATATAACCATACTGAAATTAAAGATCAATTTCTACAACTTCAGACAGCCTTTCAGCATATGGAAACAAACTACAAAATGCTTCAACCGTTATATAGAACAACAAGAAGACAACGTACAGCATTTGATGGAAAATATTTAATTAATGGAATGAAAGCTTTCTTTGCTTCAAAATTCACCGATTATAAAATTTCTTTAGATGCAAACGAAGACTTCTTGCAATATGATTTTTTTACTTATGAGGCTGTTATAACTTCAGTATTTATTAATATTATCAATAATGCTATTTATTGGTTAATCCCCTCACTATCGCGTAAGATTTGTATTGAATATCTTAAAGATAGTAACGAAATACTGATTATGAATAATGGGGAAAAAATAGATGATAAAATAATTGAAGATATTTTCACGTTATTTTTTAGCCGAAAAAAAGACGGAAGAGGAATAGGCTTATATTTAGCAAAAAAAAGTCTTAATTCCATTGATTTTGATATTTTCGCAACAAACGACAAAAAATACAACAAAATGGACGGAGCTTGCTTTGTTATACGTCCTATAAATAAAGAATATTAATACTATGTTAGAACCGGAAGAAATAAAAGACCTGATTGCAGATTCTATAAAATCAGCAGTTTGTATAGACGACCAATACGCTGAACCTTATCAAAAAGCTCCGAAGAATGGTAAGGATGCTGAAATCTTATATCATTCCTTTAGACAACAAGGTAAATGTGACTTAGATATTTATAATTATAATAATCTAGAAGATTTTATTAAAGCTCGAGAATATTTATTCTGCAATAAAGAATTGCTTATATTAGACTGGGAGTTATCCCCAAGCGCTCAAAACGTTTATGAAGATAGCTTGAAAATCCTAGAAGATGCAATAAATAATAGCTACATACAATTTATAACAATATATACTCAAGCGCCTTCTTTCAATGAAATAGTTTACAGAATCTTTTCTTACTTCTACTTCAACTCAATGGAGAACAACTCACTAAGAAAAGAAAAATACAAGAATTTAACAGAAGAAGGTTACATATTCAAGGCGGATCGTTACGACGGATTCGAGG
>ERZ779705.1441-NODE-1441-length-15442-cov-1.961461_pt1 | contig 15442 bp, 12 predicted proteins | sample MGYA00511385_ERZ779705 | MGnify/ENA primary metagenome ERZ779705 (study PRJEB29588, sample SAMEA2145301) | human gut metagenome | biome: human gut; feature: human-associated habitat; material: faeces | place: Denmark | collected 2008/2010 ... | reverse complement strand
CGGTTCAGCTGCCGGCACCGAAAAAGGTCATCACACGGCGCGGAAGGTACCATAGGTCTCCTGCGAATTTAGGGCCCTCCGGGAACCCCACGTGGCCGCCTTCCTCCGGGAATTCGCCCACCACAGACGAGCTCATCTCTGCGGCCGTGGGAAGAACCCAGGCAGGCAGAAACGGATCGTTCTTAGCATTGAGCAGGAGGAGTGGCACACGTACGCCGGGAAGATACTGCTTAGCCGAACACTTCTGCCAATATTCCATGGCTGAAGAGAAGCCGTGCACCGGCGCCGTATAGATGTCGTCGAAATCATACATAGTCCGGCACGCTTGTGCCTTTTTTAAATCAAAAAGATCTGGATATTGGCGGGCTTTATCTTCTAATTTGCGCTTCAAGGTCTTAAGAAACATGTCCGCATAGAGCGCATTGACACCCTTGCTCATGCGTTCACTGCCCGCGACGAGATCAATCGGAGCACAAATGGACACTGCCCCTTCGACCAAGCCAATCGCCTCACTGCCCAGATCGCCAAGGCACTTCGTGAGCTGATTGCCGCCAAGACTCACGCCGACGGCATAGAGCTTTGCATTGGGAAAGCGTGCTTTCACAGTATGAAGCACCCAGCTGTTATCGGCCGTATCACCAGCGAAATAAGCTCGCGGCTTTCTGTTCATAAGTCCGCCGCAACTGCGGAAATGCGCCACCAGACCACGCCATCCGAGTTCAGCGCATTTGGCCATTAGCGCCTCCGCATAATGGCTATCGCTGCCGCCCTCGAGGCCGTGAAAGTGCACAAGCACCGGAGCGTTCAGATCTGCGGGCTCCGGCGTAGACCAGTCCCACGCAACGATATCGCCGTCGGGCGTTTCAACGATCTCCCGGCGATAAGCAATATGCGGACGTGCAGTAACACGGGCCGGAATGACGGTCTGCAGGTGACCTCCCGGACACCAAGACGGAGCTTGGTATAAAGACTCGGATATCGGCATAGTTTGAAGAAAAAAAGATCGACGTCGGGCTTCATTAAGTCCTATACGGGTTTACCCGACATTTTGAACAAATGAGCTATTTTAGTGCGATGCGGCTTCAATGCTTAATTTTGATCTGCTGCAGTCCATGCATTTTTATTTGCCAGGCTCTGCGGTGCCAAATACGTGCCGCCAAAGATCAAGCACCGTGTTGCGTTCTTCCGCAACCAGCTCCGGCGGTACACGAGCCGGAACGCTTTCACCAGCATTGAGGCGAATTTCATGCTGGAGCGCCCGGTAACGACGATAAGCACGTACGGCAGCCTGGGCAAGATTACCGTCAATGAGACCCAGGCGGGCGCTCATTTCCAAAAGCAGAATATTGCCGAAATTGTTGACCAGTTCTGGATGAGAAGCGCTCCATCCAAGCACCATGAACTGCACAATAAACTCAACGTCTACCATGCCGCCTCGACTGTGCTTCAGATCAAACTGCGTTGTTCGATTGGGGTGGCCTTCCAGCATCTTCCGGCGCATCTCGAGCACTTCGGCTTTAAGCGGTTCGATTGCTCGCGGCATACGCAGAATCTCCGCACGCTCCTGCTCAAAACGTCTGCCGAGCTCCGGATCTCCGGCCACAAAGCGTGCTCGGGTAAGTGCCTGATGTTCCCACAGCCAAGCCCCATTGCCGTCCATATTTCTCTGGTACCGCGAAAACATCTCGAACGAACACACGGCGAGCCCATTTTCACCATTCGGACGAAGCCGCAGATCAACGTCAAAGAGTTTCCCTGACGAGGTCTGTACGGTCAGCATGCTCATCATGCGGCGAACGAGTCGACTGTAAATTACGTCGGCGTCAGGATTAGGGTCGTCATAGAGAAAGACAATATCCAGATCACTTTGATAGCCGAGCTCCTTTCCCCCAAGTTTGCCGTAACCAATGACAGCGAATTTCGGGGGCTCGTCAGGATGGTTGGGAAGGCTCGCCCACGCAAGGTCGAGTACTTCGGCGATCACGGCATCGGCAAGTGCGGAGAGTTGATCGGCCAGCCGCTCGACCGCGAAGCGGCCGTCCAGATCAGCAACAAGCAAACGAAATACTGCGCCATGGTGAGCATCGCGCAGATAATTGATCTGACGCTCCTGATCGCCCCCTGCCGAGGTTAAGGCCTCATGAAGCGCATCCCGCCACTTCGACCAATCCACCGGCGTGAAGTCGTCCATTTCGGTACTGCGTGCATCGACCAGCTCATCCAACACAATGGGATGACGCACGACATAATCGGCGCTCCAGCGACTGGCAGCTAAGACTCGTCCGACACGTGCGCAGGCACTTGGATATTGATATAGCAGCGCCGCATAGGTTGAGCGTCCTGCAATTGCTTCAAGAAGCTTCAGATAGCGGCTCAGCTCTTCAGCCTGACTAATGACACGAGGCCCTGCACCCTCGACCCATTGCGGCGCTCGCTCTACCACAAACTGAACCAATAACCGCAAGCGCGTGCGGGCTTCTTCAGAAAGCACCGCAGACCGACGTCCGGAAACCAATGCCAAGATGCGTCCGGCAAGCTCCTCCGAGGCATCGCCGTAACCGAAACCTCTGAGCTTTTCCTCAAGCAGCATTGGAGCCGAAGGCGCCCCTTCGGACCAGCCGAGCGGCCAAGCATCTTTGTCCTTCACCTCAGCTTTTTCAGCATTGACATGAAAAACGCCGTCGAAAGTCGCCGCCACGAATTCACGCACCTTCTCCACTTCAGCCCACAGCTCTACAGGGGCGGCGCCGAAGAGACCTGCAGCGCGTTCGAGTGTTTCGCCCGAATGCGGAAGCCACTGTGTCTGCTGATCATCCACATATTGCAGCGCATGCTCAAGATCGCGCAGAAACACATAGTCCGTCTTTAATTTTTCCCCGACATTAGGCTGAATAGCCCCTGCATGCACCAGAGCGTCAATCATCCTCAACGTACTCTTTCCACGCAGTTTCATATCACGACCGCCGCGAATCACCTGCAATGTCTGCACGATGAATTCAATTTCACGAATACCGCCGCGGCCGAGTTTGACGTTGCAGCCTTCTCGGGCACGCAACGCCTCGCGGCGGTCAGTTTCAGCACGAACCATTTCGTGGAGCTTCGTGAGTGAACTAATCGCACTGAAGTCCAGATACTTGCGAAAAACAAACGGCGTCACCAATGACTGAATATCAGCCTTTTGAGCCTCAAACTGCTCAGGTGAGGCGAATACCGGTTCGCTCACGATCCGGCCCTTAAGCCAGGCAAAGCGCTCCCAATCGCGCCCCTGCGTATAGAGATACTCTTCGAGCATCTCGCTCGAGCAGACAATCGGTCCCGCATCCCCGTTTGGGCGTAGCCGCATGTCAACGCGGAATACAAACCCTGGTCCTTCAACATCATTGAGCGCAGGAATAATCCGGCGCGCCAAACGGGCATAAAACTCCGACACTGCGAGCGTACGGCGGGCATTGGGGTATTCCGGCGTTGCGCGCGTTTCCCCGTCTTCACTGTAGAGAAAAATAAGATCAATGTCCGATGAGACATTCAGTTCGCACCCGCCCAACTTTCCCATGCCTACCACAAGAAGATCTTGCGGCGCTCCGGATTCGCCAAACGGCACTCCATGACGTTCTGAGAGCTCTCGAGCACAAACCCGTACAACCGCACGCACGCTTTCTTCAGCGAGTGCCGTCATCGTATCGACGACTTCGTCATAACCGCAGCACCCAGTTGAATTGCGAGCGATGAGACTCACCATGAGCTCTCGCCTGAGCTGCCGCAGTGCATAAGCGAGCTGCGTACTGTCCGTGACGCCGCGTACCCGCTCAACAATGCGGTCGCGCGTCCAGGGCGCAGCAGCCAAATCTTGGAGACGATGCAGACGCTCGTCATCACTTCCCGCCGGCAGCATTGCTTTAAGCGAGCGATCAACAAAACTCGACAATTTAGGCACATCCTGAAGATGAATTTTGCTGAGCACGAGAGAGTCGAACGTCATGATGAAGCGTGGCTGAATGCAAATATCAAAAAACAACACTGCCAACAGTGGCCAGAAAAAAGAATACCTCTCGAAACATATATGTGAGCGCTCAATGCGTTGTATTCAATGGCGGCAGATACAAACCAAGGAATTTGTCTCAGTCTTCATGGGTGATAATTCCTATAGTTCGTACTCCCGACAATCCAACTACCAATGCTTTCAGAAGACGAAAAAGGCTCACCCAGGACTCTCCTGCGCGAACGTGTGCTCGCAGCACTCGGCTGGCTGCTCCTTGTCGTCTTCTTTATCGCATCAATTTTCATATTGACCGCCCGCTGGTTCGTTACCACCCAGCTTTCCAGTCATTCGGACGAAATCGCCGCTTTTATTGCGGAAACAACCGGCATCGACATCACTGCAGAGCGAATGGACGTCGGCTTCACTGTCATTCATCCAGTGATATCGCTCCATAACGTTAAGCTGTCCCGCCGCGGAGGCCCCGTTTCACTGAGTCTTCCTTCCGTTCAAGCCGAACTTTCCTGGAGTTCACTCTGGCATCTTGAACCGCGCTTCTCAACGCTGATCATCTCTCACCCAACTCTTGATATCCGCAAAGTCGACGAAAATCATTGGGATGTAGCTGGATTTGCCATTAATACCAGTCTCTCTACGACTTCTTCCGAAGCCGAAGCCGGACAGCGCTTTTCGCGTTGGCTGTTCGGGCAGGGACGACTAATGATTGAAGACGGTACCTTCCGCTATCACGATGAATCATCATCGACGAACGGCCCGCTGACACTCGAGCGCGTAACCGCTGTATTTCGCCAAGAACTCTTCGATTACCGGACTGCCGTTTCAGGAATTCTCATGGAAGGGAGTACGCCTCGGTCATTTGATCTTCGCGCCCGCATCCGCAAAAACATATTTGCTTTGCCTGACAACCCGCTGACCTGGTCGGGAGAGCTTTACGGAGACCTGGACAGAATCCGTGCCTCTGAACTGCTCAAAAATCTCGGTCTCAAGGGGCCGCTCTACTCCGGTATTGGCTCGACCCGTTTCTGGGCATCTTTTGAGCAAGGCCGCGTCACATCCATTACTGCTGATCTTGCGCTGGCAGACGTTCGTGCACAACTTGCTCCCAAACTCGCCGAACTGCGTCTTCCCCGGCTGACGGGACGGCTTCATTATGCAGACGACGGCAGTCAAACCCGTTTTTCGGCCAAGGACTTCACTTTCACCACGCTCAATGACGCACGATTCGGTCCCTCGGACATTGAAGCGCAATGCGACCATGACGTCTCCGGCACCGTTATTGGATGCAGCTTTAAAGCCTCCGAATTGTCGCTCTCAAACATTGCCAAAATTGGTACATCCTTACCGCTCCCAGCTGCTGCACTCAAACTGCTGAGAGATCGGCCTTTTTCCGGCACGCTTCGACAACTTAACGCCTCTTTCAACGGCGACTACGCCGATCTGGGGGCCTGGACGTTTTCAAGCTTTTTTACAGGTCTGTCGCTGCCCCCCGCAAATGACGGCATGCCTGGCGTTCGCAACATTTCAGGCGAAATCTCAACATCGAACCCTGGAGAATTCGAAGTCGACCTCGACACACACTACGCCACGCTCTACTTCCCGGGCATCTTCCGGCATCCGCAAATGAATTTCTCATCCATCACCGGACGCGTGTCAGCCGCACTGCATTCGACGCCGAAATTCACATTCACGAACATTACTGCCGTATCAGCTGACGGCACAGTCCGTGGCTCTGGCACATGGGAAAGTACCGGAGGCGCAGGCACTATCAACATTTCCGGGACAGCTGAAGGAGTTGATGGTGCAGCAGTCCACAAATATCTCCCCATCGTCGTGGGCGACCCTGCACTCGACTATGTTGAAGCAGCAGTGCTGGCTGGCCGAGTTTCCAATGGACGGTGGGAAGTTCGCGGAAAACTCGATGACTTCCCTTGGGACGGTGCCGCCCCACAGGAAGGACACTTTCTCATTGAAGGAGACGTCACCGACGGCCGAATGGACTTTATGCCCTCACGCCGAGCTGTCACACGCTCGGGGCGTACGGAATGGGCTCAAGGCGAACATTGGCCGCTGCTTACCAACATCGTCGGCCGCATGCAGTTTGAAGGAAACCGCATGACGATCACAGGGCACTCAGCCAGCAGCGGCGGGCTGAAAGCTCGAGACGTCGTGGTGGAAATTCCTTCATTTGCCGCAGATCCGGTCATGCTCACCGTCAAAGGTGCAGCTGAAGGAGATCTGAAAGATGCACTCGCCTATCTCTCGACAACGCCTTTTCTCAAAGAGATATACGGCGAGAGCTTTGATCAATCCAAAGGATCGGGCTCAGTCCAAACGATTTTGGACCTTGCGCTGCCGCTGACCGGCAACAACGCCCCAAAGTGGTCGGTAACGAGCACGATATCCAATGGTCGTTTCCAATATCTGCCGATACTTCCTGAAATAACGCAGCTTTCCGGAACTCTTCTCACCGCAGACTCAGGCGTTTTAACCCCCAAGCCTCTCGTTGGCAAAACAAGTGCTGGTCCCATCACAATTTCTGCGACGCCCAATAAGAATGAGGCGCAGCTCAAAATCGTCGGCACCGTCAGCGGTACAGACATTGAGCGGCTAATGACCGGCACGGCTGTAGTGCCGATCGTCAAACATCTCTCCGGCTCGGCCCCTTACTCGGTTGACACCCGAATTTCCTTTGCCGACGGTGCTGTGCGCATTACCGGTGAAACACCTGCCGTCGACATCCTCTCCCCGCTCCCTGCCCCCTTGGAAAAACCTGCCGGACGAACCGCAAACACTCAATTCACATTTTTTACCAAGGGCGGAGCAACCAATTTAGAAGTCATCGTCGACAAACTTGTATCCCTTGACCTCCACTGGCAAGGAGACGCCCTTGCTCGCGGCTGGATCGGCATTGGTCTTCCCATGAGAAAAATTGACTCTGGTATTGAGGTCGGCGTCAAGGCGACCAAACTCGACGCAGCCGATTGGCTTGGCATTTGGGATGAGATTGAAGACCTTGTCAGCACTTCACAGCCCAACTCTTCTGCAAAGACCGGTGCCAAACCCAGCAGTCTTGCGGCGGCTGCCTTGAACCGTCTCACCAAAATTGAAGTAGATATCGACGATATTTCTTGGAAAGAATCTCAGCTTGGCGGACTCGTCGCCACACTTCGACAGGTCCCTGGCATCTGGCATCTGCGCGCCAACGGCGGGGTTGCCGCCGGACAGATCGAATATCAACCCAAAGCCGAGAACGGTCGAGGTTTTCTTTCCGTAAAACTCAACCGACTCAACCTTCCGGAGCTGCCCGCCGCGGAAGATAAACCGCAGAACGTTACAGATCCCGTTCCGCCTCAGGCCCCTGAGCCCTCAACGCTGCGGGTGTCAGATCTGCCTGACATTTCTCTCGTGATTGACGAGCTCTCTTGGGGCAAATGCCGCATCGGCAAGATGGAACTTACCGCTGCGGCGGATGATCCCCTCACATGGCGCATCCAGAACCTCACTATCCGCAACCCCGGCGCCACTATTTCGGCCCAAGGCGCCTGGAGTACGACAGCGCTCGACCCGGTCGGCCGTACATCTGCCTCCTTTAAAGCCAATGTCATTAATGCCGGAACGCTGCTCACCAGCTTAGATGTGAAGGATGCTGTGCATGACGCGCCTGGCAATGCCGACTTTCAGCTTTCTTGGGCAGGGCACCCGGGAGCCTTCAATACGCCGACGCTTTCGGGCAGATTCCACGCTTCTGCCGGCGCTGGCCAGCTTCTTCAGGTTGAACCCGGTGCGGGACGCCTTCTGAGCCTCATGAGCATGCAGCACCTGCTACAGCGCCTTACGCTTGACTTCCGCGATGTGCTCAGCAAGGGCTTTCGGTTTGACTCCTTTCGCAGCGAGGGAACGATCAACAACGGAGTGCTCCACTTTACTAAATCTACTGTCGCCGGCAGCGCAGCTACTGTAGTCATTCAGGGAGATGCAAACTTTGTCACCAACCTGCTTGACATCAAGGCGCTCGTGCTGCCGAGCCTTAACGGTGAAGCAGCCTCCCTTGCCGTAGCCATCGCCAACCCAGCCATCGGCATCGGTTCCCTGATTGCCCAATGGATGTTTAAAGATCAAATTTCCAGCATTCTTTCAAGCGAATACAGCATTGCTGGGCCCATTGATGATCCGATCGTAAAGAAGGTCGAATCCTTTGGTACCCGCGTTGAGCGTCTGGAGGACCGCGCCAAAGACGCCGTTAAAGGAACTGTACGCAAGCAAACGCACGAGAATCAGTGAGAAACCTTTGCCTCGATTCGTTTGACGCGGGATAATTTCCTTTTACGTTTCAATCACCCGCATACAGCGATTTTTTCCCGTGTTCAGCTCCTTTAAACTGATGACGCCCATTGTGTGGCTTACGCGACTTCTTGTCGGCGCCTACCCACACTGGCAGGGCATCTACTTTGCCAACCATACGAGCCATCTTGACACTATTGTGATCTGGGCATCGTTGCCTCCGGAACTGCGTCGACACGTTCATCCGGTTGCGGCAAAAGACTACTGGAGCCGAGGCGCCATTCGCCGCCGCATTGCCATCAATGAACTCAGATGCGTTCTTATTGACCGCCGTCGAGCAGATCATGCCAATCCGCTCGATCCGTTGCGCGACATGCTCCGTACCGGTGACTCGCTCATCATTTTTCCCGAAGGCACTCGTCGCCCGCAAGCCGAGCCGAGTCCCTTCAAGTCCGGCATCTGGCACTTGATGACGGAATTCCCGCATGTGGAATTTATTCCGGTCTATATCGAGAACCTCCACCGCGCTATGCCTAAGGGTGTTCTGATTCCAGTGCCTACTGTCTGTTCCGTTCGCTTCGGCGCCCCTATTCCTCATACGCCGCAGGATTCCAAGGAAGACTTCTTGAATCGCTGCCGCAATGCTGTTATTGATTTGTCGAAAGCATGAGACTCGGATTCACAATTCAAGAGGCCTACGCCTTCCTTTTCTTCGCGATGGTGATCCTCGCTGCCGCAGGTTCAATTTACGTTTCCTGGTCACTCGGGCGTGAAATGACACCCGAGCGCCATCATCGGCTCACCGCAGTTCGTTCACGACTGCGCATGGCTTGGTGGCTGATCGCCGTTTTCACGATCGCCTTTTTGCTTGGCATGCCGGCGCTGCTCATCTTCTTTGCGTTTTTGAGCTTTTTTCTCCTTAGAGAATTCATCGCCATCACGCCCACCAAGCCTTCAGACCACTACGCACTTGTCATCGCCTTTTATGTGGCGATTCCGATTCAGTATGTCGCCGTGGGATTTGACCTCCCTGAGCTCTATACACTCTTTATTCCGGTTTATCTCTTCCTGGCACTGCCTGTCATCATGGCACTCTCTCAGGATACGGACCGGTATTTGGAACGCGTTGCCAAAGTTCAGTGGGGCATCATGCTTTGCGTCTTCTGCCTCTCACATGCTCCAGCTATCGCGACGCTAGATCTCACCCGCTACAACTCCAGCGGTCCGCTCCTGATGCTCTTTTTCCTGCTTGTCATCTTCGTATCGGACCTCTGTTCAGCCATTGCAAGCCTGCTTCTCGGCGGTCGCACACTCAAAACGAATATCAACCGCACTGTGCTTGGCGTTCTTTTCGGCGGTCTTGGCGGCATTCTGGCCGGCACCTGTATGTATTGGATTACTCCATTTCGTCTCTGGCAGGCTGTATTGATGGCATTTGCCACGGTGTTGGCAGGCGCTCTTGGCGACCTCGTTTTCAACAGCGTGCGACGCAGCATGGGCGGAGAGCGGCTTGCCGACGAAAGCGATCTCTATATGACACGCGGACTGCTTGCCCGCCTAGCCCCCATCACGTTTGCTGCACCAGTCTTCTATCATCTGACGACAATCTTCTTTATTACGTATAAAGACGTCTTCTAAGGCGCCATAAAAAACAGCAAAAACCCGCTGTCGGCATTTCCGAGAGCGGGTTTTATATATTGACCAAGTTCAGGGAGTTGGGCTCCCCGAGAATCAGCGGCGACGCTGACCAGCGGCCTGCACGGGCGGACGGCCTTCAATGTGGCGGAAGGTAATGCGGCCCTTGCTGAGATCGTACGGAGAGAGTTCAAGCGAAACGCGATCGCCGGCGAGAATGCGAATATGGTGCTTGCGCATCTTGCCGTTTGTATAAGCGATCAGTTCATGACCGTTATCGAGTTTCACTTTATAGCGGGCATCCGGAAGTACTTCCAGAACCTGGCCCGACATCTCAATGAGATCTTCCTTTGCCATATATTTCCATCGTTTGGTGAACAATCCGTTATCGCCGGCCATTCAGCTGTTTGACGCAACGGCATGTTTGAAGCGGCGCATTGTATCACCAGTCTCCGGCGCAATCATGGTCTTAGGCCAATCAAAATCTGTTTTAAGTGGTGGAAGTACGTGTTCTTCCTTAAGCCATGAGCAATCCACCCTTAGTACTATTTCAATTGTCCGCAGATTTCATTACCCCGCGGAACCTCAATTCAAAAGCTAGCGGCGACTTGGGAAGCGCGCCCCAGAGCTTCTTCTCAGCGTCCGCAGGAGACATTCATGAAGTCCGTTCTTGTCCTTTACTACAGCCATGGCGGCCATACCGCCCGCATTGCCCGCCGCATTTGGGAAACCATCATCGCTGAAGGTCATAAGGCCGATCTGATGGGCATCGTCGAAGCTGACCGTGAAGGCGTTGATTGGAATAAATACGACACCGTAATCATCGGCTGCGCGGTCATCTACGGCAAGATGAATCGCGAACTCGTCGCCTTCGTTAATCGCTTTAAGGCCGTGCTTGATGCCAAGGCCACGAGTTTCTTCTCGGTGTCGCTCATCGCCCGTGCAGAGGCAAAGTGCACCCCGGAAGGCAACCTCTACACGCGCAAGTTCCTCGAAAACAACCCCTGGAAGCCTAAGGACGCACACTGCTTTGCCGGTAAGGTCGACTACCCGAACTGGGGCTGGCTCGATACCAAGGCCATTCAGATGATCATGAAGATGACAAAGGGGCCGACGGAACCCACAGCCATCATTGACTACACCAATTGGGACGACGTTCCCGAATATGCCCGCCACTGCCTCACGCTCCAAGCCTAAAGCACTATGCGAGCATCGGCAGCATCTGTTGACTTCCTGCAGCAGACGCTTCCGACATCAGAAAGCCGACTCAAAGCACGGGTTATCCCGCACACTTTGGTCGGCTTTTAGCGTTTAAGCACTCGTTTTTCATGAGTTTTGTCCGCTAAACTCATTAGTTCCCACGATTTTTAGCCGGATTCATCATGTCTGAATTTCCTTGGTTTGCGTCCTATCCTCAGGGTGTGCCGCACGAGATTGATCCTGACGTTTATCCGAACCTCTCCGCCGTGCTTGACGAGTCGGCAAAGAAGTTCCCCAATCATGTCGGGTACACCAACTTGGGCGCCGACGCAACCTATGCGCAGATGAAGGGCTATGCCGAATCTTTCGCTGCATACCTTCAGTCGCTCCCCGACATGAAACCCGGCGACCGCATAGCGTTGATGATGCCTAACCTGCTGCAGTACGTTGCTGCCGTGTTCGGGATTCTCAAGGCCGGAATGGTGGTGGTGAACATCAATCCGCTCTATACGCCGCGCGAAGTCAACCATACGCTGAAAGACTCCGGCGCCAAAGCCATCGTCGTCATTGAAAATTTTGCGCGTACTGTGCAAAAAGCACTAGACGGAGCACCATGCTGCCATTTCATCACGACCGGTGCAGGCGACATGCTTCCTTTCCCCAAGGGCTGGCTCGTCAATTTCATCATCCGCCGAGTTAAAAAGATGGTGCCGGAATATTCGCTCCCCAACCCAGTAATGTGGACGGATGCACTCAAAATTGGCCGCCGCCTCGGCTTCAAGCCGGTTGAAGTGACAAATGACCAGCTTGCATTTCTCCAATACACCGGCGGCACCACCGGCATTGCCAAAGGGGCAGAGCTCACTCACCGCAATGTTGCAGCCAACATTCTTCAGGTTAGTGCTTGGATTTCCAGCACTTTTAAAGAAGACGAAGAGGTTGTACTGACTGCACTGCCGCTCTATCACATCTTCTCACTTACAGCGACATTGGTGTTTACCAAATGGGCTGCGACGATGGTGCTTATCACCAACCCGCGAGACATCAATAAGCTTGTCGGCGAATGCATCAAACAGAACGTCTCCGTCATCATCGGCGTCAATACACTCTTTGCCGCTATGCTTCGCTCGCCCGCCTTCACGCCGCACGCTCTCAAGAACTTGAAGTTCACCTGCGGCGGCGGCGCTCAGGTTCAGCGCGTAGTGGCTGAAGATTGGCTCGCCCGCACAGGTGTCCCGATTCTGGAAGCTTACGGTCTCACCGAATGCAGCCCCGCCGTCTGCGGCAACATTCCGGGCGCTCCATGGGATGGCTCGGTGGGCGTACCAGTTTCATCCACTGAAGTCTCTATCCGTGGCGACGGATTCCGTGATCTGGGTGTCTGCCCTGAAGGGGCAGATCCGGCCGAATACACGGGTGAAATTTGCGTGCGCGGCCCGCAAGTTATGCGCGGCTACTGGAAAAAGCCTGAAGAAACCGCCGCTGTGATGCGTGACGGATGGCTGCGTACAGGCGATGTCGGCCATATGGATGCCAAAGGTGTAATTTCCATTACCGACCGCAAGAAAGACATGATTCTGGTATCTGGATTCAACGTTTATCCGAACGAGGTTGAAAACGTTATCGCCTCGATGCCTGGTGTTCTCGAAGTTGGTGTCGTAGGCGTTTCTTCTCCCAAATCGGGAGAAAGCGTTAAAGCCGTCATCGTCAAAAAGGACCCCGCACTCACAGCCGACGATGTAAAGAATTACTGCCGCTCACAGCTCACTCGATATAAAGTCCCGCATCAGATCGTTTTCGTGGATGCGCTTCCGAAAACTGCTGTCGGCAAGATTTTGCGCCGCGAGCTTAAAGATCTCTAACCTACGTATTTGTCTTCCAATAGGGAAAGGCCGCTTTATAAGCGGCCTTTCCCTTGTTAAGCAATGCTCACAAAAGAGCTATTTCATTAATGCCGAATCGGCAACACTGGCTTTTCACCAAGCGCTCCGACTAGAGCTGCAGAAGCAAGGAAGACAAGCTGCGGACCAAGATGCGTGTCAACCATTTCAAAGTACTCGGTCAGAGAATGTGCATGCATGCCGCGGCCGCCAGAACAAAGGCATGTCGAGGGAATGTTGAGACTCATCGGTGCATTGGCATCCGTTGACGAGCAGATGTACTTCGAAAGCTCGATACCCAGGCATTTCTGCGCGGCGCGCGAAACTTGCAGCACGGGACAATCATCCGGACGCATACCGGCCGGTTGCCGATCTGAGTACGGGTGAGCTTCAGCTTAAGCGCCTCGTCGACCACATTCCAACAGCGGTTTTCTTCATCCACGGCTTCGTCGAAAGCTTTAAGCACAGCCGCCTCAAGCTGCAAAAGCGCTTCATTGTTAACGGAACGCATGTCAACCTCCACCTCGCAGTGTGCAGCAATCGAGTTAACGGTTGTGCCGCCCTTGATTGTGCCGATTGTGAAAGTGGTTTTCGGATCCTCTGGAACTTTGAAGTCGGCAATTTCTGCCCCTGCACGGCAAATAGCATGGACGGCTGACGGCACATGCCCAAAGTCAGCATAGGAATGTCCGCCCGTGCCATCAACACAGATGCGCCAACGATGCGAACCCGTCGCCCCCTTCAAAATACGGCCGACATCAGTGGAATCGATAGCAATAAAGCCATCAATATGCCGTGATCCGTCAAAAAGCGCCTTGGATCCGCGAATGTCACCGTTGCCTTCTTCACCAACAGTGCCGACGAAAAGCAAGTCACCCTCGGTTTCAATATGGTTGTCCTCATACATACGAAGGATCTGCAGCAATGCGCGCAGTCCAGAACAATTGTCGCCAATGCCTGGTGCATGATAAATGCGGCCTTCCTGACGAACCTTGACGTCAGTTCCCGCAGGGAAAACTGAGTCCATATGAGCGCCAAGCGCGAGCACCGGCCCATTGCCGCGGCCAGGTCGACGGCCAACAACGTTGCCAATCGGATCTATCACAACATCTTTCAAACCGTAAGTGCGCATCAATTCAGCCACACGCCTGGCACGGTTTTCTTCGTGAAAAGTAGGCGCTTCGATTTCACAGAGCTCAATTTGCTCGCGCATTGCACGATCGACGTCGCGCTCGGCTTCAGTAAAAGCGGCCCGAACCTCAGGTTTGGCTGCCAACTTTTCAACAGCGCTCAGAACTTCAGAATTAAGTGGCGGAATTCCTGCCATGGTCTTCTCCTTTTTTACTGTTCCGGCAGGAGTCTGCACACCGGCCGGCAGACTATATAACGCTATTTGGTTTCGGCCGAAATGCGTACGGCAGTGCCGTTGCATTCAACCATTTCACCGCCGCGAAGCTTACGTCCGCGGCGCGTTTCCACCTCGCCGTTGACTTTCACTTCACCGCCCTGAATGCGAACTTTGGCCTCTCCGCCCGTGCCGGCTAAGCCGGCAGCTTTCATGAGAGCGTCAAGTGTGATGTATTCGCCTTTAAGAGCGAATTGAACCTCTTGTTTCATTTGTAATTTCTTTCGTGTTAACAGCATTATGCTGACTTGTAATTATCGCAAATCAGTGCTCCTAGGATCCCAACACTCATAAATCGTGACAGAATGCATGCTCCAAATTAACCCTTAGTTCGCCTGCGGTGGTTCTCCACCCCTTTATTGATCGGATCACCGCCCGCGCGTACGTGAAATGCTTTCCTCCATTGCGATCATCCTCGGCTATCAGGTCGTGGGTGAGCTCATCAGCAGACTTTCTGGTCTTCCTGTGCCTGGTCCTGTGATCGGCATGGTTCTCATGCTGTTGTCTTTCCTGGTGAAAGACAACTTAATCAATAGAGTCCGACCCTCGGCCGGTGTGCTCCTTGCGAATCTGTCGCTTCTTTTTGTGCCGGCAGGCGTAGGCATCATGCGCCACGGACAACGCTTTCTCAATGAAGGCGTAGCAATCATGATTGCGCTTGTCGTCTCCACCGTCATCGCAATGATTGTCACGGCCTACGTGATCATTCTGATGCAGAAATGGCTCAAGCTTTCAGACGAAGATTGACATGATGGATCTCTTTCTTGACGCTTTTGCGCACCTTGAAAAGAACCCGGCCTTCTGGCTCTGCCTGACGCTCTCCTTTTATGTTTTGGGTCAGGTGATTTTCAAGGCGGCCAAATTCAACCCGTTCCTTTCTCCAATCATCATTTCGGTGGTCTGCCTCATCTCCTTCCTTGTGGCAACGGGCGTGCCGTATGAAACCTATTTCTCTGGCGCGAATTTCATTCATTTCCTGCTTGGCCCGGCTACTGTGGCGCTTGCAGTGCCGATTTATGAACAACGCTCAAAACTTGCCCGTCT
>ERZ779705.1430-NODE-1430-length-15504-cov-7.030617_pt1 | contig 15504 bp, 29 predicted proteins | sample MGYA00511385_ERZ779705 | MGnify/ENA primary metagenome ERZ779705 (study PRJEB29588, sample SAMEA2145301) | human gut metagenome | biome: human gut; feature: human-associated habitat; material: faeces | place: Denmark | collected 2008/2010 ... | reverse complement strand
CGCTTCGGGAGTGGAGCCGATTGCCTCTCCAATCTCGGCATAAGTCATTCCCTTAGCAACCATTTTCTCGATTTTCTCGCGTGGCGGACGTGCATGGCGCAAATCTGCACCAGTTTTATTCGCATGTATATCGTCCTTTTTCTTCCTGACCTTCCGAACCATTTCAACAGCCTTGCAAAGATCCGGATCATTAATTGCATTCAAGTTGTCAAATGCGCTCCAGCCATATCTTTCCACAATCATCGTAACCGCTTTTCCAAACTTCAATCCCATCGTCTCACCTCACAAGCCAGTTGCATATCAGAAACATCAGCATACACCATGCAAAGAATGCTGCAGAAACAATGCATCCTAATTTATTCATCTCTTTCATCGGAATTTTCTTTCCCCTTTTGCTCTTTTAACTTTTGTCTGATTTTTTCATCATGTTCTTCGGCTTTTTTGTCCCATAAATATTCAAGATCGGTCATTACGTCTTGGCCAGATATTCTTGCTAGTCCTATTGCTGTTTTATAACTCCAACTTAAATGCTGATCTTTATCATCTTTATACTCTTTAAAAATACGTCTGCAGTCTTTAGCAAATATCACCAGATTGTGTTTCAGTTGTCTGAGTAATTCTTTCTCATTCATTTTGTTTCATCTCCCATAATTTCATTTTCCCTCCTCAAGCAGATAGGCAGATATGTTGTTAATGCTCGTGACAGCCGAGTCTATACGCGTAAAGGCATAGCAGAAATCTTTTGGCCGTGCCGCCACAGTCGTATGGATATCGGTGCGTTTTTCAAGGTCATAGATCAAGTGCCAAATCTTGCATTCCACCTCGATTATATATTTGTATTCGTCGTTGGTATTGAAATCCGTCACCCCGAAATCACTTAATTCGATCATTCCGTCCGTTCGCCGTGCATAGATGACAATGTTGTCCCCGTAAATATCGTCGGACATTGTGGATATACTGCACCACTCACCATCTCCCAACGGCTCAATAGTCATGTTTTGGCGATAGCCGCTCCCTTCTTCGATCAGAGCTTTTAATTCGTTCGATAAATCATTCATCTTTAGTCACCTTCTCCCTCGCAGCCTTAAGTCGTTCTGCCATCTTGGCTCTTTGCTCGTCAGAGTAACGGCGCTTCTTGCCGATCCGGACCGTATATGCGCTTTCGTCCAGATACCCATCGATCATAACCAGTGCCCCGTCTCGGTAGCCTTTCTTGACAAGCTTGGACTCGTCAAGTGCTGCTTCATGCTTGCGCGCGTGCACTGGGTAGTCAGTGTGGATATGCCATGCACGCTCCTTTGCGTCCCAGGTGAGGATGGTTTCCTGCTCGTCTATCGTCAGCGGCGGATAACTCTCAATCTTTTTAAATTTCATTTCCGGTCTCCTTTCACCATGTAGCATAAAAACTGATTTGCGTCGGTCAACGCGCAAGCGATACTGTCGATGAGCGTGTATGCATCTTTGGCAGTAGCTTCTCCGTGTTCATACTTGCTAATGGCAACCTCAAGTTTCTCCTCCATTTCCTTCATATCTAGGCAAAACTCATACAGCGTTTCTTCCTCTTCCGTTACTTCGTGCCAATCTTTTTCACAGTATTCCCTTATAAACTTCTTGATTTTCATCTTTTTGACCTCCTTCAAAATCCTCATTGGTAAAGTGGACAGTGCAATTTCCTCTGAAAGCTCTTGCAATCCGCTTAAAACGAAGTGCCTGTTTCAGGATCACGGCGTACTCGCAATCCTGATCAAGTGTCACAACGTGGAAAACTTTTAGCCAGTGACAGTCGTCGGTCCGGACGTGATCGCCCTGCCGCAAAGTAAACATAGGCGCAATCCCGATAGTTTTGCGGTCGCTAAGCAGCGCATAGTCAAACTTCATCCTCTAAGCTTCCTTTCAAGTACTTCATAGCGTAGTCAGGGTCGGTATCAAGCAGCGACATCTGTTTTGACCGCACCTCAGGGTCTACGTCGAACTTGTAGCCAGGGAGCAGCAGGTAGGCGGACTTGGGTATCAACTCATAGTCGCCCGAGTCATCACACCAAATCTGCATCACGCGATCAAACTCCCTCTGCCCGCTCAGCTCGTGGAGCATGACGGCGATGTCACTGTCGGTGTATGCCTGTACTGCCGTAACTACATCACGCCTATAGCTGTCGATACCACACGATGGCAGCCCGTAGGTATCGACCGCCAGATGATCTTTTCCGAGGTATCGATAGCCCGTGACCGTGTCGGCCGGGGCTATGACGACTTCGGGGCCTTCTAACAGAACATAGTCCATCAGCTTCCTAAATGGCATCACGCACGCACCTCTCTACGCTCTACCTTCCACCCGCACATGTATGCTGAGTTGGTCTTCCTGAGCTGGCCGTATGTAGTGCCCGTCCGCAGCCCTAGAAAGCGATCCACGGATGCCATCGACTGACACGACAGTATCCGCCCGTAGTCCGCACTCGACTCGTCTTCGCACACCATCGTGATGCGCCAGTTATGCCGGGTGCGGTGAGCAATGTCTACGCTGCCGCTGCGCGCTGCCAGAACCCTTTGAGCGGCTCTTCGCAGCACTTCGTCTTCTTCGTCGCTTTCGGCAACCGCGTAGAGCTTACCGTTCTCGAACACCTCCTTCCCATATGCCAGTTCCAACACATTGGCGGCTACCGCCAGCTTCATCGGTCTTCTTTTTGCCATGAGATATCCCTCCTAGACTCCTTATTCATCAATCTCCTTCATGGTTTCCATTAGTGTCTTCACTACTTCTTCGACATTTACCCCGCTAAGCAGTGCGATTTTTGTCCTCAAGGCAAGGATATCGACGGTTATTTTGGCAGCGTCTTCTTTATCAAGGCTATCCATGATTTTTCTGAGAGTCATTTCACACTTGCCTTCTTCGTCAGGCAGATAAGCACATGACGCATACACTGCCAACTTCACGAAATCGTTTTTATCAATCTCGATTTTCATTTTCGTCCTCCTAAACTCTGGCCATGCCATGCATGACTGTACTTTCTTCCATGCCTTACCACCGACGCTTTCTTCCTGCGTTTTCTGGCATCGGCCCGCATGATTTTGTCAATACTCGCCAACAAATCATGCTCTAGCTTGGAGCTTGTAAGTCCGTAGTCTCTTGTGATGCGCATCTAAGCGCCTCCTTCTCTGCTTCTTCAGCAGTTTCAGCTTTGACCAACTTGTTTGTGATGACCTTGCCGATTTTAATGGTCACTAAGTAGTTTTTCATCTTCTTCCCTCCTTCCGATGCGCCGGCGGAGGACTCGAACCTCCTCATATGGACCGTTTCCGGCACGCTTGAGCCTGATTATCCGTACGTTACAACTAATTTCTTAAAGGAGTTATGCCTAGCAACGGCTAGCCAACCAATTATCGACTCAAGAACAATCAGTCGGCTATGCACGCGTTACGCTTTGAGCGCTGACCATGATGTCCGCGTGCTATGACCCGATTTGCGCTACACTTCAAGTTTTCAATTGTGAGTATCTAAACCCGTCAATGCTTGCGTTCTCAAAGTCAAATGTGAGACTAATATCTTTTTTCGCCCCGGAGCATATAGGGGCGATGGACCCTGCAGGGCTCGAACCTGCGATCGGACGGTTATGAGCCGTCTGCTCTGCCGACTGAGCTAAGGGTCCGTGCCCATGGCAAATGCAGTGTTTGGTTTGCCATGGTGTGATTATCTAATAATGTCCTGCCAGTCATAATCGATATTGCCCATCGGCACCGGCTTGACTTTTTTCGTGGTGCCCAGAATGGCGACATTGAAGTAGTTCTTACGCATGACAACCACTTCAACCGGAACACCGTACTTTCTCGCAAACAACGAGAACTTGAGCTTGGACTTCGGGTCTATGGCATACTCGGTATATCCGTTCTTGACATCATATACATGCTTGATTGAGCCATTCTTGTCATACACCACGAAATCGCTCTTATATACCGTCTGACGAAGCTTGACTAATTCCAGGGGGAATGTCTCAAGCAACGTAAATCGTTCCTGTGTGGTAAACTGGTAGCCGCTTGGCTTAAGATAAAGCTGATAGAAGCTTGCTTCCTTCATCGAATCAAATTTAAGACCGTCGATGACAACTTTTTTTCCAAAGTGAGAAGCAGCATGCGTTCTTCTGTACATAACAATCTCCTATCCGTAAAGTTGATTCTTGAGAGCTTCGATATCCGACAAGGTTTCGCTCATGTTAATGCCTGCGTTCTGCTTGTTCGCCAAGTCATCGAAGTTCTCCATCGTTTTCTGATTTTCTGGTTTAGCGTGCTTTGATTTAGAGGTTCTGTTGTTTTTATGCTCTGCCTCCAGTTCTTCCGCATCAGAAAGTGTGCGTGCTTTTCCTTCCCATTGCCGAAGTACCCCACAGACGAACTTCCAATTTCTAACGTTTTTCGCAAGCGCAATCTGCATAGCCTTGATGATGATTCCACCAGGTTCTTCAGACTGGCTGCTCCAGTCGTCATACGTCTGTCTGATGTCATCGTAAAGATAGCTGCTGAGCATCCCAAAATTATCTTGATAAAATTGGGTTACTTTGGCGAAGCCGCCGCAGTCGGTTGTCTGTTTCTGCTGATCCTCTATGTTAACTACATTTGGTTCAACGGCTGCGTCTTCGTTTAAGTTAGTATTGTTTAAGTTAGTATTGTTTTGGTTAGTATTTGTTAGTGTTCGATTATCCAATGTAGGATAATCCAATGTAGGTTTATCCAACTTTGGAAAATCGAACATAGGCTGTTCAGACAAAATCCACTTGCTTTCACGAAGAATTCCTTTATCATCCCTGTTTCGATATCGTTTAAGATATCCGTGCTCTTCTAACTCCTTTAGCCCCGCTCTAAGCGAAGCTCTCCCGTCAGTAGAATGCTTCAGAACCTCAACTTCGTAGAAATCCCATGAATCACTTTGGGACCACAAATAAGCAAACAAACCCTTTGCCTTCCAACTCAGTTGGGTGTTATTAAGCACGCCGTTATTGATGATTGTGAATCCGCTACGCTTCATCTTCTCCACTCTCATGACTATCTCTCCTTCCTTTCCGATTCGGGCATCCCACCCGTCCGGTGTCATAAGGCCACTGCCCAAGCTTCCTTACTCAACTTCGATATCCGCAGCACTTGTGAACGCCGTGATTTGCTTCGTCGCCCTGCAGTACTCGCAATGACCGCACCGCTCCGGTTCAGCTCTGCCGGCAATCAGGTCAGCGATATGATCCTGATGTTCCTTGACGTCTTCCAGAGCCTCCTTGAGATACTCCTGATCCTGTTCGGAATTGAAACTGAAAGCGTCATGGTCGCATGGTGTCTGCTTTGACACCGCGAAGATGAACGGCTGGCACTCAACGCCAAACGTCTGCTTGATGAGCTCGGTGTATACCGCCATCTGAAGGTAATATCCGTATGCCTTGATGAACGGCACCTTGCGACGCTCATCCTTGTCCCAGAATCCCTTGTGAATGTCTGCCGTGGTCTTGATGTCGCAGAAGTACTGCTTGTCAAGATTGAGACTGTCGATTTTACCCTTCCACTGATGTCCGAAGATATCTCCAGTCACAATCACTTCCTTCTCGCCGACACTGTACAGGTTATTGAACACCTGATCAGCCTCCAGACACTTAATCATGTTGTCGCCGACCTTGTACGGAGCACGAAGCGCACCGCTCTTGGTCATCATTGCGTCCTTGTTTTTCTCGATAAATGCAGAGTGACTGGCCTCGCCCTCAAAGTAGCTGTGCACGTAGTTCCCTACGAGCAGAGCGGTAGGATCCATGACGGGCATGTATTCTCCGTTCAATTTCGCCAGGGCAAATGCCTCGCATTTTCGGAAGTCCTTGTAGAGCGACGTACTCATGTAGTCAAAGCTTGTCTCGTTATCGTAGTAGTTTTCCGCTGTAAGTTCCATTTTTCATTCTCCTTTTGAGTATTCTTCTGCCGGATTGAACAAATCTACCGGGCGCGGTTCGCGTTGGAATTCTTCCGTTTCCTGTTGCTGAATGTGTTCCGGATCCATCGCCTGTGCAATCAGGGCGTCAGCCTTGTTCTTGGCCTTGCTGTTTTCGGTCGCCTGCACCTGCTTCTTTGTCTGCTGCATCTGCATTTGTCCGTCGTCATCTTCCGTGTAGAGCGCCCCGAGAGTTTCCGGGAACGCTTCACGCAGGGCATTCACGATGGCCGTCTTCCGGATCATCGTTGCCGGCATGGTCTTCCAGGTTGACTGACCTTTGGAAAATTCGCTAAGCGAAATTTCCACTCTGACGGGAATATCTCTGTCTTTGCGGTACACCTCACACCAGCCGCCGACAAGCTGATCAAAGTCCGGCACTGTAAAGGCACCATTGCGGAACTCAACCCCGTTGTTATTCACAACAATTACGCCCGCTTTAAGGCCGTTGTACTGAGGATGAGACTCAGCACGTTTCATGAAGGCCTCTTTCGACGTGATAAGCTGTGCGGGCTTATCTCCGAATTTGACAATGAAGGCCTCATTCAGGAACGGATTAAGATGCTGAAACTTACACAGGTTAAGGAACATCGCAATTTCCTGTCTGGTAACTTCTTTGGAATTGCCGCGGACAAGATAGTCCCTCACGATGCTTGGAGAAAGTGTCACGTCATCGCCGTTTGCCTTGAATGTAATGCTTCTTTGTGTTTGTTGATTCTGTAATTGATTTTCCATTTTTATTTCCTCCCAAAGTGTGCTATACTTAGCACATGCTAATTTTGTGCCGCCCTTATATCGGGCGGTTTTTTTAATATCCAAGTTTATACTCCATCACTTACCTCTTTTTCATCCTGATTTTTTCGATTTCTTCAAGTTTTGAGGCAGTTTTTTCGAGTATCTCATCACCAAACTGCTTTCTTGCAATGTCTGTAATGATTTTTATGTCTTTGCCACGGGCACTTGCCTCACGAATCTGAAATGCGGAAACATAGGCCATTAAATCTGTTCCGGCTTCGTGGCCAAGATGGACGAATACACTGGTCGTTAGGTAAGTGGCAAGCCTTGTTGCACTTTCCGTCTCCCAGTCCGAATCCCCTATCATGGCTAACAGGAGCCCTAGTATATCAAGTCCAACTTCCACTTCATTCACCTCCTTCTTCCTCCTCAAATTCTTTCACTGTGCCAACAATCCAATCGTGCACTTTATGATCGCCCACGGTGGCGCTTGTAATCATATAGTACTCTGCCGAGTTACGTTCGACTGTGCAGCACTCTTTGACTACACCGATTAAGTGCACTCCATCTTCCTTTAAAACTACTTTGACGCCACGAGTTACCGCAAGTTTAAATGGTGGGAATTTACAAAGCCTGTGATAGCCGTCGTCCGTTGCAACCAGTGCTAAGCCGATATACTCGCTCATTTCATTCACCTCCCTTCAATTAAATAAGGCGTTCATAGGCCTTACATAAATCACCCAACGCCGCTATAATCCGTGCTTCTTCCAACGGTTCGTGCGGTGCTTTTAATTCATCAACTAACATGCTGATTAAGTTCAGCGTTTCTATTTTCAAACTCATAATAATTCCTCCTGCTGGTGTTATAATTGACCCATCTCCTTGTAGAAAGGAGGTGAAATCATATGTCTCAAATTTCTAACGAGCAATTAGCCCATGATTTAGCCGTTGCGGTTGTCTCTGCACAACTTTCCAAGGAAGATAACGTATCTGCAGGCATTTCAGTTATTAGCAAGTACGAAGAAGCCTACGATACTCTCCTCGGTTTACTCAATAGGACTAGATAAGCCGTTTATATGAAAGTGATTGAGAATTAGTTTTTCAACCACTTGTAGAGCCTGATTAGAATTGCTTTTTTAATCAGGCTTTTTGTCCCTTCAGTGCGTCTTTGAATAGTCGTTCCTTGCGTCTGTCCAGCTTCTCAAGACTCTCCATCAGCTTTGCCCTGTTCCATGCCGTATCAAGTGACTGCTCAAGGAACCATTCGTCCATGGCCATGATGTCAGCCACTGTATACTGCTTGAGGATCCTGTTCCTCGTCTGTTTAATTCCTGCTAAAACGTTCATTTTCATTTATTGCCACCTTCTTCAATATCCTTGATTGCCTTTTCCATATCTTCCGCATCGTCTTTATTGCGAGTACGGATAGTGTTGATGAGCTCGTTACGGTTTTTCCCTCTGCTTCGTTCTAGCTCCAGAGCGTTGAACGCATTAATGTATGCAGATACCGTTGTTCCCAGTCTCTCATCTACACGGAATGCCTTTTTTATCATTTCCATGCTTTTTTCCTTTCCGTTGATTGTCTTCCAACCACAAGATGGCAGCATAGCCAGAAGCATGGCAAAGTCTTTAGTTTCAATGGTTACTGATGAATTTTTTACAAACATTATTTTTATCTCCTATCTTGGCAACTTGGCCTGCCAGTCAATCCGCTGGCGGTTTTCTTCCATCCATTGTTTAGCCTTCAATATCAATTAGCCGTGCTTTTCCTAATATGTGGATCTAGCATCCTAATTCGGTATTGCTCTGATCGATATCTCAAGTATGCTTGCCAACGCTCTTCAATGATGTATGTCATCTTGCGACCGTCTTGGACTATCGCATCCCGATACTCTGGATTAGCAATACAATCTCGCTTACGCTCTGCAAATGCTGATTTTTCTAATCCGTAGTCTTTCATGATTTCCTGTGGTGTTTTCCACCCATTCGCCATCATGTCGCCCACCTTCTTACTTCATCTAAGATGTTTTCATTTTTATCAAAATCAATTGCTTTCATCTGTATCGATTCCTAAATAAAGGCTTTCCAGTCCTAGGAGATCACACATATTAACTATTAATTCAAAATTAAAATCTTTTAAATCATTAATAGTTCCTAGTTTTCCATCTACTTGTAATTCATTTTCAGTGTTATTCAAATCAAGTAACATTTCTAAACATTCCTTTACAGTTTCAAATTCCATTTCTATTAACCCCTTCTTAAAAATTCAGCAATTTTATTCACACCAGCTTGATAATATAGCCATTGAGCTACTTCTTTATTGCTATACTGTGATTTACTCATCGCCCAACGACCAAATTGATTTTGCCCTGGTTGTTCAGCTTTCAAGTCGAGAATGTTTGCAATTCTACCAACTTTATTAGCAGTAATACCAAGTTCATCGCCGACTTCCTTTGCACTAAATTCTTTCTCTTGAATTTCTGGTATAAATTTTTCACCCGTTAATTCTGTAGCAATATGAGCGAAAATTCTTTCACGTGCGCTATTTGAAGCCGTACCGGTAGCAACCTTGAAAAGTAACTGGGCTTGTTTTGTCTTTGCGTTTTCTTCCATGATTGCTAAACGCTTGTCTTTCAGCCCGATTGTTGAATCCGTATTGATGGCTTCTCTCATGTTGAAGTAATTATCCACAAGTTCATCGTAAATATCCCATGCTTTGTCGTCTTCAAGGATTTTAAGCAGCTTAGCATAGCCGCGTTCAGATAACAGATAAATATGCTTAGATGCGTTAATCTGTCCTTGATTAAATCCGAGGTCACTCAGTGTGACCGCAAAATTTTCAATTTTCAAATCCAAGATATCTATTCCATTTTTAAATCTGTTAATTTGTCTTTCTATCGCTTGATTAATTGCTTTAACTGGTCTGTCATGAATCGTTGCGATGTCCTTAACCAACATTGCTTTCTTATCTCCACCGAAACCACCTTCGATTCCGGTAAATTCAAAAGCGCCAACTCTTTCTTTACCTAAAACTTTCAGTTCGTTCATTTTCTGATGCCTCCCTTAGCTAAGCTTAAAATCAGATATAATCTTTAAAATAACCCTATTTGCCTGCGGATTTTTCTTGCGCCCGGCCAAGTAATCTGACAAATCTTGCTTAGACATCCCGTACATCGTTGCTAACGATGCAATCGATATGTCATTTGCGTCAAGATATGCTTTGATTTTTTGCCTTCCGTTTAAAGTTTCTGGCATGGTTGTCACCTCCTTAGTCTGTCTCATCAGTGCATGGTGACCGACCCATGCAGACGGGGCATTAACCCCGTTTCGACAACTATCAGGGCAGTTCTCGTCATGGCAGGAAGGTCTCCCCCGCTCGGATATGATCCCTGACAGGTGGCACTCTTGGCTCCGGTGGTGCCTACCGTTAGATTTTCAAAGAGCAAACAAATCCAAGCTGATTACTAGGCGTGTTATTTGTAATCGTCGGTGTCTAGTACCGACGAAGCTAGTTAGCGGCCCCGCCCTAGGCCTCATTTAATCAGAAATACGTTCCCGAACTTGGATAAGCAAAATTGTAAGTAGAAATGATAGAAAAATCGTATAAAATAGTTGACTATTTTATACATATATTCTACAATTAGAGCGTAGTTAATAAGCATCGGAAAAAGGATTAATCGGCCAAGGAACAAGCCTTTTTCTTTGCTTTTGTCTATCAACTTAACTTACAAAATTTATTATACGCATATTTTCTACAGTGTCAACAAAAAACATAGAAAATTTGAATATATTTTTTGTGAGTGCCCGGAAAGGACGATTTACTCATGAATCTTTACGAGAGAATAAAAGCCCTAGCTGACGCGCAAAAGATTTCAATTAGACGGTTGGAAGAAAATATTGGCTTCGGTAATGGAACTATAAATAGATGGAGAAAAACTACCCCTGGCGTAGATAAATTGTCTAAAGTGGCTGATTATTTCCACGTTAGTATCGATTACTTAATGGACAGGACGGATGATAACAACTCCGGCAAAACCGATATGACCATCGAAGAAGCGCTCGATTCTGTTATGAGTTACGACGGAAAACCTATCACGGATAACGATCGCGAAGTGCTGCGCGGCATAATTGAGGGATATCTTAATACCAAAAAGGGGTGATGCGTCCTGAAACGCTTGGAAATAGAAAAGAAATACGGTGTTACAGTGGCCTACAGTGACTGCCTGGATGGAAAAGGCTACTACATACCAGTCTGCAGAATGATAGTAGTCAACAGCCGGCTATCCGAGCAGGAACAGTTTGAAGTGATACTGCATGAACTTGGTCATGCTCGCCAGGCTGACTATTCCGGACTATATAACTGCACCAAGACGGCGCATTCGAAAATGGAAGCCGAAGCAGTAAGTTTTATGCTCAGGGAAGAAGTCAAGGAGTATCTTTCGGAAAACTCATTGGAGAGTTCCAGCGTCAATCCGGTCGTTTTCTTAGAAAACAGGCATCTGTCTCTGAGATACGCCCCGGTCGTCGAGAAAATCTTGTCGCAGATTTAAAGTGTCTGACCAGCAGAGTTGATGTTGTTAAACAATACTTATATAAAACCGTAAGGAGGTAAAAATATGGGATTTTTTGATAGTTTTAAAGCTGACGTTGCGAAAATGCAAAAAGCAGCTAAGAAGAAGACAAAAGAATTATACGTGGAATAATTAAAGGTTATTTAGAAAGTTAATTGCACATACATTAAAACCGGTAGCAATCTTAACTTCCAATAAACAAAATAAAAACTAAGGATTTATTATTAACTAGGAGGATTTTTTATGATTACTTTTTTATCAATATTATTTTTTGTAGGGATGCTAATTTTTATAGTTGGTCTAGGTTGGCTAATTTTTTCTTTAATTAAAAAATCTAAGAATTTTAAAGTACCCGCTATACTCATGACTATCGGTGCAGTATGTGCAATATCTACATTTTTCATTCCTTTTAACGATACTAATACTTCATCGACATCCCAAGATAGTTCTACCGTCTCCGATGAGGAGGATTATGAAGAGGAAGATGAGGAGGAAGATAGTGACGCTATAGACAACTCATCTTCAAGTTCTAGTTCATCATCGTCAGCAGAGTCTTCATCCTCTATTGATTACACTGCAGAACTAAAAGCTGCGGTCACTTCTACAATGACTAAAGACTCCTATCAAAATATTGAAGATGGAGTCTTAGAAGCTGCTAAGGTCGATGATGTTAATGACAATAGCAGCGAAACTCCATATGCGCTTAAACGGTTCGACTCACGCACTAAGAACCTCCAACGTTTACAGAAGCAGAATAATAAAATTTTAAAAGAAGAGAAAGCTAACTTAGATAGTGAGCATTACTCACAGTTATCAAACTACACGAAGTCCGTCAATAATTATCTTGAAACACTTTATGACTATGCTATTGAATACCAAACTGATGTACCTTCACTAAACAACCCTAATACTACATCTGACACTGCAGAAACGCTACGTGCGTCGTTGCAAGAAAAGAAAGATGCTTTTGATCAAGCAAAGCAAACTTGGATACAATCTTATGATTCCATCGTTAACCAATAGGAGATATAATTATGTGGATCGAGAACAGAGAGGTTCTAGTCAATGGAAAACTTGAAAAGCGATACTGCTTTGTCGAGCGTTACAAATCAACTTTGACTGGGAAATATCGCAAGGTTTCTGTAACGTATGGAAAGAAAACACCGCAAGTAGTAAAAGCAGCTACACAAGAATTAGAGCGCAAGATCAATAAGGCATTAGCTGAAGAAAGTGAATTTGTTCAAACCGCAACACTTTCGCAAGTGTCAACTGCCTTTTTAGAGCAGTATCAAAAGCGGGTCCAACCTAGCACTTATAAAAATGGTGCATTGTTTATCAAAAAATTTGTCGATGATTTTGGTCATGACACTATCATAAGCAATATTTCACAACGAAGTCTAAATCGTTACTTCAACGACATGTTATATAACAACGAACGAGATCTGACAAATGGAACTGTTCGAGCTATAAAAAATAAAGTGTCTGTCTTGTTTGATTTTGCTGTAACATATGGATATTTAAAAGATAATAATATCAAAAAGGTCAAGATCGAATGGAAAAATGAAAATGCTCGTAAAAGAAATCAAATAGAAAATAAGTATTTGACGCAAGATGAGTATAGAAAGATAATTGACGATTGTTTGATAAATGGTGCAGATCACTATGCTGATGTCTTCAAGCTGCAATACTTGACTGGCATGCGCTTTGGCGAGGCGTCTGGCTTACGTGTTCAAGACGTGATCAAAGAAAACGGTAAAACTTATCTTGATATTAACCATTCACTTGTTTTCTTGAGTTCTCCATCACGTTACTATCTATCAGATTCTACTAAGACTTTTGCAGGGATGCGTAAAATAATCTTATCCCCTGAAGCTACAAAGATCGTTGAAAGACATATGCGTAACAAAGATCTAGATGCATTACTGTTTGCTTATAATCCATCAGCGCCCCATTTTGCTGATCAAAAGCCACTTAACATCAACAACGCAAATACTATGCTAAAGCGCATAATTGAACGTCAGAAAATAGATAAAGATGTTACTACACACTATTTCAGACATACACATGTTTCGGTGCTTGCTGATATGGATGTTCCCTTGCGTGTGATTAAAGATCGCATTGGTCATGCTGACACAAACATCACAGAAAAGATCTATATGCACGTGACTAAAAAGGCACGTCAAGACTTTGAAGCTAAGATAGCTCAAATTGATAATTTCCTGTGATAAAAAAAAGCAATACCTGTTACAGTATCGCTCAAAATTTTTGCCCATTTGTTGCCCATTTGAAAAATAGACATCCCATTTATTAAATTTACCTAATCTTCAAAAACGTTGATATATCAGAAATCATCGAACAAATTAAGCTGATTGGAATTCGACAATCCGTCCAAAACATGGTTTTCCGTCATGAAGGCTTAGTGTAAATTAACAAAGCTTAATAAATCAGCATTTGCTTGATTTATCGCAGTTTCTAAAGAATCTTCATTCCATTTAAATGATACTTATATCCGCTTAAATGGAATTTTTTTGCCCATTTATTGCCCATTCTTTTTTTATTATCTGCCCATTTTACAAAATTCTCGCATTTCAGATAATCGCCTTGCCCATTTCAAAAATGATCATTTAAAATATTTTTGCATAAAAAATATCCCCCGTTCGGCACGGGGGATTACGAAGCTATATACAATTGTGGCTATATTATATCACAGAAATTGTCAGTATACCAAACGCTGACCGACATAGATGCGGTTAGGGTTGCTGATGTGGTTAACCTGTACCAAATGATCGACCGACACGCCCAGTCTGCATGCGATGCCACTCAAAGTGTCACCACGTCTGATAGTGTAGGCACGTTGAGCATCATATCCATTCACAGTTACCTTTAGCCGTTGCCCTGGATAAATCCAATTAGGATTGCTCAAACCGTTCAACTCTTGTAACCTTTGCCAAGTTGTACCATAGCGGCTAGCAATCCCACCTAAAGTGTCGCCAGATTTTACCACATAATAGCTAGCACCCAGATTACTATTATTAGTTACGCTAATAATTTCTACATCGCTAACATTTATCCAGGACATGATGCCGGCTAGCAGCACCTTGTTACCCGATACTTGTTGCACCTTGTAAGTATTACTTTGTACCCAGCTTGGCATACCAACACCATTGGCCCAATATTTTACACCAAACTTAACACGAACAGTATTGCCTACTTGAATAGCGCTCTTAGGAGTATTATCAGCTTTTTGGCCTTGCTCAATTGCTTTTGTTTCACTCTTAGGATGTTCCACATTGCCATTCTTATACCCATTCAAAGTAATACCTAGCAAGTCAACATTGTAATCATATCCACCAGCAATCGCAGTAGAAGTGAATTGCCACATGTTAATTCCGGGCATGGATGGGAAGTAGTTATAATCGGGTCTAGTCAGTACAGAGTAGTCGCGATATGCTGCTACCCATAGGCAGTTAGGAAATTCAGCTGTAATCCGTTGACGATTTAAGTGAGATAAGATATAAGGCTTGTATGAGTAAAGCACTGGAGTATAACCAGCTTCTTTTACTCTACGTAACCCATACAACACGTTATCTGTGTTAGCTTCCCTATCAGCACTAGCACCACTTTCATAGTCTAGCGCAACAATACTTTTTTTTGGTGTTTGTACTTTAGGCAAGTAGTAATCAAGCATTTGTTTGGTTTGAACTTGGTTAGAACCCGTTTCCATATAGATATATGTGTGCATCCGCAACCCCATCGCAATCCCACTTGCTACTTGTGATTGATAGGTCGTTTGTGGAATAAATGTTCCATTATAGTAACCTCCAATTTGAGAAATAGCAAAGCTATCTTCAGGCGTTACTTTTTTAAGAGTGTTACCTTGATACCTAGAACTATCAACCCCATAATATCTAGCAGCGTTCACACTTATTGGCACTAAAAAAAGCCCTGCGCAAGCAAGGCCAGCAATTATGATTTTAATCTTATTTTTCATGCGTTGCACCGTCCTTTGGAACAGATACAACGCCAAGAACTGTCAAGATTGTCAGCACTGTATTTACACAGTCTTGCACCGCAGACATCTGTCCTGTCAAATCCAGTCCAAAAATCCCGGCAATCTGCTGAGCAAGAAGCAGCAGCGCCGACACTAGTCCGACTACCGTCCCCCGATTCAGCGTTCCGTCTGCGTTGTATAGTGCCTTTCTGATTTTATCTCCCATGATTAGTATCCTCCTTAAGATTCTTAATTTC
>ERZ779705.1416-NODE-1416-length-15711-cov-3.644801_pt1 | contig 15711 bp, 9 predicted proteins | sample MGYA00511385_ERZ779705 | MGnify/ENA primary metagenome ERZ779705 (study PRJEB29588, sample SAMEA2145301) | human gut metagenome | biome: human gut; feature: human-associated habitat; material: faeces | place: Denmark | collected 2008/2010 ... | reverse complement strand
CGACGCTCGCCGTATGCCAGGCAATATGTAGAGCTTTCCAAAGTATAAGCACCGTAACGCAGCTTTTCCGCGCTGTACTGTCCTTGGCGACGGCAAAGAGCGTTCAGACGCGCCACCAGCTCCTCCAGCTCGAAAGGCTTTACCAGATAGTCATCGGCACCGCTGTTTAAGCCCTGCACCTTATCCGCCAACGTATCCTTGGCCGTCAGCAGCAATATTTTTCCCTGATAATCCTCCTCACGCAAACGCTTGCACAGGTCAAGTCCGCTCAGAAGCGGCATCATCCAGTCCAACACCAGCACATCATAGCCGTCGGCATATACAGCATCGTAGGCAGCCTCGCCATCCTGCACCCAGTTCACAGTTATATTTTGCTTTTTCAGCAGCATGCTCAAAAGCTTACCTAAATTTATATCATCCTCAGCTAACAAAATTTTCATTGCTTCCGCCTCCGTTACAGCTATTGTATCACAATGCAGTATAGGCATGTAAAATTAATTTCAACTGAAAAATCGCTGCCGAGGCTTTGCCTGCAGCAGCGATTGTCTTACATGATATATCTGTTCAATGACGGCACAATTTCCGCATAGGTGCCTTTTTTATTGGCCAGCATAATATTAATGGCCCATACAGTCTGTCCGCGGTCATCCTCCGTGCGTGTAGCCTGCAGCTTACGGTTGGTACCTGTAAAACATATGATATCTTCCAGCTCCAGCAAAAGCGCCATATCCTCACGTCTGTAGCCCTCAAGACAGCGGTCGGAAAACATTACTGTCAGCATCAGCATATCGTCCATACGCCAGCATTCCAGGCGATAGGCACGGCCGTCGCTCAGCTTACCGTTATAATAGCCGACATCCTGCACGCCGTCCTCATCCGGCTCATAGGGAGAAGGAACATAATCCACGCGGCAGGGAACAGGAAATTTTTTTATCAGCATAAATTCGTTCTCCTTAGAGAGCAAAGCGCCTCAGAGCTTAAGGCTTTGAGGCGCGCTTGCTTATACGTTATTCCTTATCGGGAGTTTCTTCTGCTACAGTTTCAGCAGTTGCAACTTCGGGCATCGGAACATTATATTTAACTTTGATATCACGATAACGGCTCATACCGGTACCTGCCGGAATCAGCTTACCGATGATAACGTTTTCTTTCAGGCCCAGCAGCGGGTCAACTTTGCCTTTAATAGCGGCATCGGTGAGTACGCGGGTGGTTTCCTGGAAGGAAGCAGCAGACAGGAAGGAGTCGGTAGCCAAAGAAGCTTTGGTGATACCCAGCAGGATAGCACGGCCTTCTGCAGGAGCCTTGCCTGCTTCCAGCATCTCGGTATTCTGCTCTTCAAATTCTGCCACATCAACGTCTTCACCCGGCAGCATTGTGGTGTCACCGGATTCCTCGATGCGGATTTTGCGCATCATCTGACGAACCATAACCTCGATATGCTTACTGTTGATATCTACGCCCTGAGACTTATAAACGCCTACTACCTGAGATACCAGATAGTTCTGGGTAGCCTTCACGCCGCTGATACGCAGTACGTCATGCGGGTTAAGAGAACCTTCGGTCAGACGGTCGCCCTTAGCGATTTCCTCGCCCTCAACAACAGACAGCTTAGCGCCGTAAGGAATCTGATATTCCTGGTTTTCGCCATCCAGTGCCATTACGGTTACCTTGCGGCTGTTGCCTTCCTGGGTAATATGTACGTGACCTGCAACCTCGGACAGAATGCCCGGATGTTTCGGTTTACGTGCTTCGAACAGCTCCTCGACACGAGGCAGACCTTGAGTAATATCGTCTGCACCAGCAACGCCGCCGGTATGGAACGTACGCATGGTCAGCTGAGTACCAGGTTCGCCGATGGACTGTGCAGCGATAGTGCCGACTGCCTCACCAACATCGACGTTCTTGCCGGTTGCCAGGTTACGGCCATAGCACTTGCGGCAAACGCCGAACTTAGCCTTACAGGTAAGTACGCTGCGGATTTTAACCTTTTCACGCAGCTGGCAGATACGTTCTGCCATAGGCTCGGTAACATATTCATTGATATGATAAAGAATTTCACCATTTTCATCCAGAATATCCTCAGCCAGGTTACGGCCAATGATACGGTCATGCAGGGTTTCAATGATGGTTTTCTCTTTTTTGCCTTCGGTAATTGCCTCAACCTCAATGCCGGCAATTTCGTTATTGCGGATACGCAGCTCCTTAACGGTACCGTCAGCCAGAACAGCGTTGATAATGTCTTCGGTCATAGTTTCGCCGGTATGTGCCAGCACTTCGCCTGCACCGTTAACAATATCTGCTGCCACTTCTTTGCCGTTGAAGTTATGCATCATTGCTTCCTTCAGCACATTATGAGCAAAGGTATCGCTGATGTTGATGCGGACATTTTCGATATCCTCACCGTTCATATCTTCGTCGGAATAGAGATTGATTTCTTCAACACCTGCATCATTGAGCTTAGCAAAAAGCTCTTCGGTGATGTTGGTATCTGCTTCAGCAATCAGGTTGCCTTCTTCATCAAGTACGCCGGAAGCCAGGGTACGACCCATAACCTTTTCGCGGATTTTGTTCTGGCTTGCGCCAAGAACAGCCTTGCTCAGACGGCTGCGTTCCTTAACCAGGTTCATACCAACGATATCGCAATCATCCTCACGGACAATTACGTCCTGTGCAACGTCAACCAGACGACGAGTCAGGTAACCGGAGTCAGCGGTACGCAGTGCGGTATCGGCCAAGCCTTTACGAGCACCATGAGAAGAAATGAAGTATTCCAAAATAGTCAGGCCTTCACGGAAGTTAGATTTGATAGGACGGTCAATGATACGACCGGAAGGATCGGCCATCAAACCACGCATACCGGCCAGCTGACGAATCTGCTGTTTGTTACCGCGGGCACCGGAGTCAGCCATCATGGATACAGGATTGAACTTGTTCATGGTGGATTTCATCAGTTTATCGGTAACCTTATCGGTTGCTTCGTTCCACAGGTCAATTACCTTACGATAACGTTCGTCATAGCTCATCAAACCACGGCGGAAGAGGCGTTCAACCTTATCAACCTCATGCTCTGTTGCTTCCAGAATAACTTCTTTTTCAGCAGGAATCTGAATATCGGAGGTTGCGATAGAAATACCGGATTTACAAGCATTATCGTAACCCATTTTCTTAACAATATCCAGAATCTCGGCAGTACGCAGGTTGCCGTACAGCTTGTGAGCCTTAGCAACGAGTCTGCCCAATTCTTTCTTGTCAATCAGCTTGCCGAGATGCCAACGTTCAACTTCAACGGTTGTTTCAACAACATTGCCGGAAGCATCCAGACGCTTTTCAACAACCTGATCTTTTTCTTTATGATAGTAACGCATTTCCAGAGGCAGCTCGCCATTGAAAATAGTGTTACCTACAGTTGTAACTACCAGGGACATACCGGTTTCACCGACAGCTGCACCCTTTTCTTCATCATAGATTTCGCTGTTGGGAATATAAACCTCGATAGGTACTTGCAGATCTACCGCATGGTGGAAGTAAGCCAGCTGAGCTTCATCTACGCTGCTGTAGCGGGTTCCTTCACCCTTAACGTTCGGGTCATCCTTGCTGGTCTTTTCAATAGTCAGATAGTAGGAGCCCAAAACCATATCCTGTGTAGGAACAGCAACAGGCTTGCCGTCTTTCGGTGCCAGGATGTTGTTTACGGACATCATCAGCATACGTGCTTCAGCCTGAGCCTCAACGGAAAGCGGCAGATGGACAGCCATCTGGTCACCGTCAAAGTCGGCGTTATAAGCGGTACATACCAGAGGATGCAGCTTAATAGCACGGCCTTCGGACAGGATAGGCTCGAAAGCCTGAATGCCCAGTCTGTGCAGAGTCGGTGCACGGTTCAACAGTACAGGATGTTCCTTGATTACCTCTTCCAGAACGTCCCATACAGCGTTGGTAGCACGCTCTACCATGCGCTTAGCACTCTTAATGTTAGTTGCTTCACCGCTGTTTACCAAACGCTTCATAACGAAGGGTTTGAACAGCTCCAGAGCCATTTCCTTCGGCAGGCCGCACTGATGCATTTTCAGCTCAGGACCTACAACGATTACGGAACGTCCGGAATAGTCAACACGTTTACCTAACAGGTTCTGACGGAAACGGCCTTGTTTACCCTTGAGCATGTCGGACAAGGATTTCAGAGGACGGTTGCCGGGACCGGTAACCGGACGGCCGCGACGGCCGTTATCAATCAAAGCATCTACTGCTTCCTGCAGCATACGTTTTTCATTGCGGACAATGATATCAGGCGCATGCAGCTCCAGCAGACGTTTCAGACGGTTGTTACGGTTAATAACACGGCGATACAGATCGTTCAGGTCGGAGGTTGCGAAACGACCGCCATCCAGCTGTACCATAGGACGCAGTTCAGGCGGAATAACCGGAACTACATCCATAATCATCCATTCAGGACGGTTGCCGGATTTCAGGAATGCTTCGGCTACTTCCAAACGGCGGATAGCACGTACACGGCGCTGACCGCTCAGCTCCTTCATTTCATGGCGCAATTGCTCTGTCAAAGCTTCCAGATCAATAGCTTCCAGCAGCTCTTTAATAGCCTGAGCGCCCATACCTACACGGATGCCTGCTTCAGGATATTTATCACGTTTTTCCATGTACTCAGGCTCGGTCAGCAGCTGGCCTTTAACCAGGTCAGTGCCTTCACCCGGGTCAAGTACGATGAAGCTGGCAAAATACAAAACTTTTTCCAGGCTACGCGGAGAAATATCCAGAATCAAGCCCATACGGCTGGGGATACCTTTGAAGTACCAGATATGGGAAACCGGCGCAGCCAGTTCGATGTGGCCCATACGGTCACGACGAACCTTGCTGCGGGTAACTTCAACGCCGCACTTGTCGCAGATAATACCCTTATAACGGATGCGTTTATATTTGCCGCAATGACATTCCCAATCCTTAGTAGGGCCAAAGATTCTTTCGCAGAACAGGCCATCCCGTTCCGGCTTCAGGGTTCTGTAATTGATGGTTTCGGGTTTTTTTACCTCGCCGTAGGACCAGGCTCTAATCTGGTCCGGAGAAGCCAAACCGATACGCATAGACACAAAATTATTTACGTCGATCAAGAATCATTCGCTCCCTTCTCTTACATATTAGTCGGATCATCTAAGTCACCATCGGGATTATCGGTAATAGTGAAATTACCCATATCGGCAATGATGTCACCAGAATCACTATCATCCTCGGTAGCGTCATTATCAGCATAATCATCAACAGGCTTTTCAGGTGCGTTTTCAACAACCTGGCCGTTGATGTCTAAATCAACCTCGCGAGCGGTGGTTGCAATATCGTCATCCTCATCGTCGCGTAATGAAACCTCTTCCTCGTCCTCGTTGAGAACCTTGATATCCAGACCGATGGACTGCAATTCCTTAACCAGTACCTTGAAGGATTCAGGAATACCAGGATCAGGTACATTTTCGCCCTTAACAATTGCTTCGTAGGTCTTAACACGGCCAACAACGTCATCGGACTTAACAGTCAGGATTTCCTGCAGGGTGTAAGCAGCGCCGTATGCTTCCAGCGCCCAAACTTCCATCTCACCGAATCTCTGGCCGCCGAACTGTGCTTTACCACCCAACGGCTGCTGGGTAACCAAGGAGTACGGGCCGGTGCTGCGGGCATGGATCTTATCATCAACCAAATGGTGAAGCTTGAGGTAATAGGTCAGACCAACGGTAACAGGGTTATCGAAGGGTTCACCGGTACGACCGTCATACAGAGTGGTCTTAGCAGTTTTATCAATGCCTGCAAGCTCCAGTGCATCAGCAATATCCTGCTCATGCGCACCGTCGAATACAGGTACGGAAATCTGTACTGCTTTTACGCTCTTGCCACCGAATTTATCAATTTCAACAGTTTCCGGCATACCATATTTTTCATAATCGTAGCCGTAATGCTCTAATTTCTTAGCGGTTTCGGAATTAGCCAGCTCTTCCTTGAAGGCTGCTTCAAATTCCGGAGTACCTTCTGCTGCGCCGGTTTTTTCAACGGCATTCAGCTTAGCTGCCAGGTTGGTAGTATCAATTTCCATACCTAGCGCACGTGCTGCCCAGCCAAGATGGTTCTCCAGTACCTGTCCGATGTTCATACGGGAAGGTACGCCCAACGGATTCAGTACGATATGTACCGGTTCGCCGGTCGGCAGGAAAGGCATGTCCTCACGTGCCATAATACGGGAAACGACACCCTTGTTACCGTGACGGCCTGCCATCTTATCGCCTTCGGAAATCTTACGTTTCTGGGCAATATGTACACGAACCTGTTCGTTTACTCCCGGCGGCAGATCATCGCCGTTTTCACGGCTGAATACCTTAACGCTGACAATCTTACCTGCTTCGCCGTGCGGTACACGCAGGGAGCTGTCACGTACTTCACGTGCTTTTTCACCGAAGATTGCACGCAGCAGACGTTCTTCTGCAGTCAGCTCGGTTTCGCCTTTCGGAGTAACCTTACCTACCAGAATATCACCGGGGCGTACTTCGGCACCGATACGGATAATACCGCGTTCATCCAGATCCTTCAGAGCTTCGTCTGATACGTTAGGAATCTCGCGGGTAATTTCTTCTTTACCAAGCTTGGTATCGCGGGCATCACAATCATATTCTTCAATATGGATAGAGGTAAAGATATCAGCCTTTACCAGATCCTCGTTCAGCAGAACAGCATCCTCGTAGTTATAGCCTTCCCAAGGCATATAAGCAACGATTACGTTGTGACCTAAAGCCAGCTCGCCATGATCGGTAGCAGGGCCGTCAGCCAGAATCTGCTTTTCGGTAACCTTGTCGCCTTTGAAAACGATAGGACGCTGGTTAACACAGGTACCTTGGTTGGAACGTTTGAATTTCAGCAGCGGATATACATCCACTTCACCGTTTTCTGCACGTACACGGATTTCGTTGCCTACTACGCGGATAACTTCGCCGGCACGTTTAGCCAGAACGCAGACACCGGAGTCGGCAGCAACCTTGTATTCCATACCGGTACCGATAATCGGAGCCTGAGTGCAGAGCAAAGGTACAGCCTGACGCTGCATGTTCGCACCCATCAGAGCACGGTTAGCGTCATCGTTCTCCAGGAAAGGAATCAGCGCGGTTGCGATAGATACTACCTGTTTAGGAGAAACGTCCATCAGGTCAACCTTATCCGGAGTAATGGAGAGGACATCATCCTTTGCACGGGCGGTAACACGCTCGCCCAGGAAGTAGCCGTCATCATCCAACGGTTCGTTGGCCTGTGCTACGATATATTTATCTTCTTCGTCCGCAGTCATGTATCTGATTTCTTCAGTTACACGTTTATTTTCTTTATCAACAACACGGTACGGAGTTTCCATAAAGCCGTATTCATTGATAACAGCATAGGTGGACAAAGAACCGATCAAACCGATGTTAGGACCTTCAGGCGTCTCGATAGGACACATACGGCCATAGTGGGAGTTGTGTACGTCGCGGACTTCATAGCCTGCGCGCTCACGGGACAGACCGCCGGGGCCGAGGGCAGACAGACGACGTTTATGAGTCAGCTCTGCCAGAGGGTTGTTCTGGTCCATGAACTGGGACAACTGGCTGCTGCCGAAGAATTCCTTAATAGCGGCAACAACAGGACGGATGTTAATCAGAGCCTGCGGGGTGATAACCTCGTTGTCCTGAATGGTCATACGTTCTTTTACTACACGCTCCATACGGGAAAGACCGATACGGAACTGGTTTTGCAGCAATTCGCCAACGCAGCGTACACGACGGTTGCCCAAATGGTCAATATCATCGCCGGTGCCATGGCCATCCATCAGGTTCAGCAAATAGTTGAAGGAAGCAAATACATCCTCATTGGTAACGGTATGCATTTTTTCATCGATACCGGTGGTGAACATCAGAAGCATTTCTTCTTCATGGTTCTGAACCTTGACAGCACGCAGACCGCGTTCGTTATAAATGCCGCTTTCTGCTATCTTATCAAGATTTTCATCGGTCATCTTAGTGCCTGCCGGCAGGATGATTTCGCCAGTTTCTTCATCAGCAATAGCCTCAGCCAGTACGGTACCGCTCAGGCGGTTGCGCCAGCCAAGCTTTTTGTTAAGCTTATAACGGCCAACATTAGCCAGATCATAACGCTTGCTGTCGAAGAAGGTGTTTTCAATCAGCTGTACGGCGTTTTCCAGAATAACAGGCTCGCCCGGACGCAGCTTCTTGTAAAGCTCCAGCATAGCTTCATCTCTGTTAGTGGTAGTATCCTTTTCCAGAGTTGCCAGCAGCGCAGGATGATTGCCGAAGCAAGCCAGGATCTCATCATTGGAAGACAAGCCCAGAGCACGCAGCAGCACGGTTGCCGGAACCTTACGGGTACGGTCTACACGAGCAGAAATAATATCATTAATGTCAGTTTCATATTCAATCCAAGCGCCACGGTTAGGAATTACAGTAGTACCGTAAATCTTTTTACCGCTGGGATCCATAGTTACACTATAGTAAACGCCGGGAGAACGCACCAGCTGGCTGACGATAACACGTTCAGCACCGTTGATAACAAAGGTACCGGTATCGGTCATCAGCGGGAAGTCGCCCATAAATACAGAGGATTCCTTAATTTCGCCTTTTTCCTTGTCTTTGAAAATCAGGCGTGCTTTAACGTTCATCGGTGCAGAATAGGATTCATCTCTCTCCTTGCACTCTTCAACGCTGTATTTAGGAGTTCCTAATTCAAAGCTTTCAAAGGAAAGCTCCAGATTACCTGCAAAGTCTTTAATAGGAGAAATGTCATGCAGAATCTCCATGAGGCCCTTTTGAACGAACCATTCGTAGGATTTTCTCTGGATATCAATCAAATGAGGCATTGCCAAAATTTCATTGATTCTTGCATAACTATACCGAGTCCTATCACCTACTGGAACCGGTTTAAACATGTAATTCCTCACCCCTTCTTGTATTATCAGCACACTAAACTCGGCGAATCATGCGTGACAAAAAAAACAACAAGGTTCTTACCACAAGGACCTTGTCAGTTGTCTTCGATGATCTGCCTCATCTTTCATTATAAGCAAGATACGCCGTTCAACCACTGACCCGGCAGTATTTGTTGTCAAAATTTACACCTGCAAAAATAATAATGATGTAGTATGATATGTTATCATAAATTACGCAAGTTGTCAAGATTTTTGTCAAAAAAATACAGACACACCATCTTCGATGTGTCTGTATTCGCATAGGCGCAGCTTATTCAAAGCGGCCTTTAAGTACAATCTCTTTATCCAGCAATGCAACCTGGCCTTTAGCAAACAATGCGTCGATATCCAGGTTTTCGTCCAACACCAGCAGGTCAGCATCCGCACCGACTGCAACGCAGCCTTTTACACCGGTTTTGCCGAGCAGCTCGGCAGGTGTAGAGGTCAGCAGCTTGATAGCCTCCTCCAACGGCAGACCGCGACGCACCAGACTCTTGATAGTCAGATGCAGATATTTAGGAGAGCAGTAGGTCAGACCAATGCAGTCACCGTTTTCATTGAACTTAGGCTGAGAACCGAAGGCGTCACTGCTCATCGTCAGGTGGTCGGTGCTCATGCCTTCCCAGCTCAGGATTTCCATAATCTGCTCTGCACCGATTTCCATATCCTCATCAGTGCTGCCGGCAGTCATGTCAAAATAGCCGCCGCGACGTACCAGCTTTGCGCCTTCTTCCATCAGCTCGCGAGTACGCAGCATATGAGTCGGCAGGAAGTTCTTTGCAGGAACATCGGAATGGTCCAATGCGTAGAACAGCGGGTCCAGTTTGCCGATACCAGAACCCATATGCATGGTTACCAAACCGGCAACATTAGCCAACAGGCCACCGCGACGGGTTGCGGTAGCAACCTCAATCAGCTCAGGTCCCTGAGGATTAGAGCTACGATGATCGCTTACTGCAATCTTGGTGCCGATAATCGGTGGAACCATCATGATATCCTTTTCGATAGAACCGGTAATGGTCGGAGAAGGGATACCGTAAGCACCGGTCAGGCAGTAGGCGGTAATGCCTTCTTCCGTCAGTGCGCGTGCTTTAGCTACCAGGTTTTCTACACTTCTGGTTACACCGTCTGTACCCAGCAGGCCCAGAACAGTAGTAATACCGCAGCTGGTAATCTGGCTCAGCATTGCTTCGGGTACGCGGGAAGCAGGGCCCTGCTCACCGCCGCCGCCGGTGATGTGCATATGCATATCAATGTAACCGGGCAGCAGCTTTTTGCCGCTGAAATCAAATACCTCTACTTCAGGCATGCCTTCGTAGCCTTCAATTTTATCAGCAATACGCACTACCTTATCTGCAATAACCAGCACATCCTTTTTGCCAAGATGAGCAGGTGCGTAAACATCAGCGTTTCTAATAAGTTTAATCAAAATTGTCACTTTTCCTTTCATTGCGTACCAAGCAACGGCTCAGTACTGCCGACATGCTTGCGCAGCCGGCTTATTTCTTTTCGTCTTCCAGCTTAGCGATACCGATACCGGTGTAGCCGTAGAACAGAGCGATAATGAAACCGGTGTAGCAGAGAATTGCCCACGGAGCATAATCCAGAGTTTCAATACCGGTGCAGGCGGCCATATAAGCACCTGCTGCAGACCAGGGTACCAACGGGACAAATACGGTACCTGCATCTTCCAATGTACGGGACAGGTTCTTCGCAGCAAGACCTCTTGCTTTATAAGCATCACGGAACATTTCACCGGGAATCAGAATGGACAGGTAGGAGTTACCGGTGCACAGGCCCATGGTAATGCAGGAAGCAACGGTGGAAGCAATCAGATCGCCGGTGCTCTTAGCAAAGGTCAGGATTTTTTGCAGAACTACTTCCAGGCAGCCGGCCTTGCTCATGATACCGGCAAAGCAGAATGCGCAGAATACCAGCAGAGTGGTACCCATGATTTCAGCCATACCACCGCGGTTCAGAAGTTTGATAATCTGAGGAGCAGCAGTAGCGGGGTCAAAGCCGGGAGTGGTCAGCATAGAAATTTTAAAGCCTTTTACAGTAGCCAGCAGCAGGTTTTTCAGGTTGATGTTTTGGAAAATCAATGCTTCTGCGCCAGCCAGAACAGTGGAAGCCATCATAACCGGCAGAGTCGGTTTCTTAAAGATAGAGCCTGCCAGAATCAGCAGTACAGGCAGAATCAGCAGAATGTTAAAGTTATACATGCCATCTAGCTGAGTCAGCATAGTGCTTACTGCTTCGGAAGAAACATCGCCGCCGATATTGCCCTTTAAGCCTACGAAAGCGTAAACAACCAGGGAAATAATAGTTGCCGGAACAGTAGTCCAGAACATGTGAGCAATGTGCTCATAAAGAGTAGAACCAGCTGCAACCGGTGCCAGGTTAGTGGTATCGGACAGCGGGGAGATTTTATCACCGAAATAGGAACCGGCGATTACAGCACCTGCAGTAGCTGCCAGGTTTACACCCAGAGTGCTTGCAATACCCATCAGTGCAACACCCATAGTAGCAACGGAGCCCCAGGAGGTGCCGGTTACGATAGATACTACTGCGGTAATCAGGAACGCGGTTACCAGCATGAAGGTCGGGTTTACAATCTGTACACCATAATAAATCATCATCGGGATAGTACCAGAAGCCATCCAGGTACCAACCAGCGCACCAACGCAGGTCAGAATCAGGATTGCCGGCATGCCCTTAGCAATCTTCTGGCAGATTTCGTCCATCATTTCATCCCAGGTAACACCAACGCGGTAAGCAATCAGGCCGGCAATAGCAGCTACCAAAAGCAGCAGCGGCTCGGTTGCGTAACCCAGATAACCTTTGCCGACAGTCAGAATAACCATCATGGCAATAATAGGAATAACGGATTCCGTAAAGGTTGGCATACGCCTATTTGTTTTTTCTTCAGTTTTTTGCATATCCTTTGACATAATACCCTCGTTTCTGCCAGTCATCCAGCCGGCTTAATTTTGCGCAAGCAACGCTATCTATAAAAATTTTATCATTATAGCTTAATTATCTCAACAGTTTTCTTTATCTATACTTATTGGAATTTTTCTTGTATACATAAGCAATTTATTCGCCGCTCTGTATTTTGTATACAAAATTTGTACTATAATTCGTGGACATTTGCTTAACCATACGCTTTTTTATACTAAAAATTTAGGACTTCTTCAAACATGCTGAAGAAGCCCTAAATTAAAAAATCAATAAGATTATTTTCCCTGTTATAGTATTTTGATAAATTATTCTTATATAAAGAACAGAAAGTAAATTAACCCTTTATCTTTTCCTGCGACTCTTTTAAAAGCTCCAAAAAGCGTTTTGTAGGCAAGGTAAAGTTAAATTCATAATCATAAAGAACCGATATAGGCATATTTCCCGAATACTTGACAGGGAATTCGACTAATGTCCCCTGCTCCAGTTCCTTCCTTACCTTTACCCGCGGTGTCAAGGCTATACCAAGATTCTGCTCAACTGCCATCAGCACGGATTCCGAATCACTGAAGGTCAATATACTTTGCAGACGCGTGAAATCAACCTTAGATTTCAGATGCTTATAGTATACCTCGCTTACAGGATAGGAAATAAAGGGATAATCATAAATATTATTGTTTTCTCCCATCTGTTCATACAGTTCTTTGGAGGCTACAAAAACCATCGGCTGATTCCAAAGCTGTACACGCTTGGTATAAAGCGGCTGCACATCAATATGCACAAAGGCAAAATCATACAGCTTTTGTACAAAAGCATCATTTATTGTCGATTCTACCGTCATACAGCGGTTGACCTCTATATCCAGCTCGGGAAATTCCTTTTTGAGCTTCAGCAGCACAGGCAAAAGATAAAAGTTTATGCCCTGAGTAGAAACGCCTATTTTCAGACTGTAATTCTTCTTTTGAAACTGGCGCATTACCTCCTGGCTTTTCTGATAATCAGCCATCAGCTGCTGTGCTATCGGCACAAAGTTTTTACCTGCCTGCGTCAGATAAACATTCTTGCCATCTCGGGTAAAAAGAATAACGCCGTATTCTTCTTCCAAAGCGTTGATATGATTGCTGATTGTAGGCTGGGTAAAATTAAGATATTTCGCAGCCTGCGTAAAGCTGCGGCACTGTACAACAGTCAAAAAAGATTGATATACTTGGATATTCATTTCGGATATTCCTCAAATTCTTATATTTCATCGAGAACAGGTACAAAATATGCTTCCACGCCGGTAATTTCTCCCGGCTGCAAACGCACAAAGGTTTCCGACGCTTTACCGTTGATTACAAAGCAGGAATAAGTGTACTTGCCGGTTGCCTCACCGTTATCTGTTTCCTGCTGTACATCTGCTGAAGGAACAAACTGCTGGTAAATCAAATCGCAGTCATCGCATTCCTCTGCCTCGTAGCTCGTTGCACCATCAGGCTCTACAATAGCAATGCCTGCACCCTCACGCGCAAAAATAGGCTTCTTAATATAACGCTGACCTGCCAGCGGCTTGCTGTCCAAATAGGTCGGCGTTAAATGCGCAGCCAACAGTTCTTCCTCCTGCGGTGTCCAGAAAAGACGATGCTGATATAGATACCATGCCAGTGCCAACAGCGCTTTATTCTGCAGTACAATGGATTTTACAGGGTTAACCAGATCCACAGCCCCGAAATTTGCCAGCTCCATAAGTTTTAAGCCTACAGGATAGCCGTCTTCGCTTTCATCATCCATCAAAAGCTCCAGCGGATGCAGACGATACAGTATATCAATTCTATCTTCCTTATGGAATATTTCATTAGGAATGTACACTCCGTCATCATGTACTATAAGCTCATCTAAACCGACAAGGCGACAAACGAATGGCTGCTTGCTCAAAATGCGTTCACGCAACACCTCTTGCACACGCTCAAATAAAAATTTGGCGTTAGCCCAATCCTCACTGTAGCCTTTATCAGCAGCAAAAGCAATGCGCACTACATCCTTATCTGCATATTTAGGCTGTTCCAACAGCTTTAAAAAGGGCTCTGCCAGCTCCTCACCATCTGAACGCGGCTGCAAATGCAGGCCGTACTCCTTAGCAAAATATGCTTCCGCTACCTTGTTGGCATAAAAGGTTTCCGGCAAGGCGCAGGGTGTATCCGAATTAATTTCTACCAGCTTATAGCAGCCGTCGGTATTCTTTACAAAGTCAAGACGGCTGATATAGCTCACATGGTCCGAGTTATCCGCAAGGATATACGGTGTGAGCTTATCCGTCATATTAAACAGATTAAAGGGCATTGCGCCATTATTATTGGTACGCAAAGCCTCTGCCAGGCGTGACAGTGCTGCTGTAAGGCCGGCACTGATGCGCTGCAGCTCCCGCTTATTGGCATTGCTCATCAGCAGCGCGCTGATAGTAGGATAACGGTTTTCCCACTCCGGCGCATCCACATACGGCATCATATTCAAATCAATTTTATCAAGCCATGTATCAGGCTTACGGTATTTATACATCTTCATCACCTCAGGAAATTGCGCTGCCGCTGGAGCGGCTCATGCCACTGCCGATGCCGCTTTTGCCTGTGCTTCCCGTACTGCCGAGCTTGGAATTTTGCGTGCTTCCTGCAGTTCCCTGCTGCACAGTAGAGCCGTTGGCGGTGTTAGCGTTTGGTTTAGGATTAGTAGACGAGCCTGCGGGTGCAGTATTCTGCTTCTGGTTAGCTGCAGGCGCAGTTCGCACACCTGCCATCGGGCCTACACCAAAGGTACGGCCGATGAAGTACCAGGGAAAGAAGCCATGAAAAAAGTCTCCGCCGTTATCTTCATCCTTCTTTTCATCTTGATTATTCTGAGCAGAGTTATCATTCTTCCACTCACTGTCTTTATCGTTACCACAGCCTGCAACACCTGTCAGCATAACTACCGCCAGCGCACCGGCCAAAAGCTTTTTACGTTTTTCATCTGTAAGCATATGAAACTCCTTTATAAAAAATCTCTATCATTTTTACACAGCAATATAGTAGGTCATCTTTCATATTATAGCATAAGAAGCAGCTGAATTGCACTATGACTATGCTTCATTCACAAAATCAAAAAACTCCCGACACACCTAAGTGCATCGGGAAGCGGATTGCAGACGAATCAACAATCTATGGGTGTTCTTATGAGTGAATCTTTTCATTGTTCATCAACCATGCAAATCCTTTTGCCATACGCAAAGCAGGTTCCTTAAAATGACTTCCCTCATTCCAAACAAGAATACTGCTCAACCTATGATCTCTTAATGAGCAATACACATCATAAATATCATTTGCCACCTGTGACAGAATTTGGTTGCGTGTCTTTGCTTCCTTATCGCCAAGACTTAAATAGACTCTATTGGTTAATATTTTGTTGTTATGTACAAAATCAACAAATTTAGGAAACCACACAGACGGAGATACTGCTGCTATACCTTCTAATAAATTTGTTTGATAAGCCGCCCACAATACAAATAATCCGGCTAAGGAATAGCCACCAGCAAAAATCTTTATATCTTGATGCTCACTTAATAACGGAACAATTACTTCATTTTTTATACGTGTTAGAAGTTTTTCCGCATTGCCAGCAAAGGCAGCATCTCCAAAAATCGGCTCTGCCATCCATGGCGAAAGGTCGTCATTCCAGCTATCAACCTGCAGATGACGTATAATAAGTTGCGCAAATTCAATTCAAAAAGATAGACATAGAGACTA
>ERZ779705.1405-NODE-1405-length-15791-cov-3.332168_pt1 | contig 15791 bp, 15 predicted proteins | sample MGYA00511385_ERZ779705 | MGnify/ENA primary metagenome ERZ779705 (study PRJEB29588, sample SAMEA2145301) | human gut metagenome | biome: human gut; feature: human-associated habitat; material: faeces | place: Denmark | collected 2008/2010 ... | reverse complement strand
TTTCTGCACGAATTTTTCAGCATAAGAGAAAACGAAAAATTCGGCGACTCACTTAACCACCCTGCGGAATCTCTTGCATCGCTTTTTCTAAGGCACATGGAAGCTTGCGAATCAATCGGCGATGCGCTTACCGTCTTACCAAGGCGGAGCGATGCGTTGCATCAAGTTCTAAAGGAAAAGATTGGACGCAGGTCGTACCAGATGCTGTTGTGATCCCTATATTTCCAAAAGAACAGCTTCTCACAAAAGCTAAATAAAAACCAAAAGCCCAAAATCGAACCGCTGTCTACGTTCGGTTTTGGGCTTTTCTTATGGTTTTTACCTTACAATCTTTCGCCTTACGGCCTTTTGCTTTGGACACGGTGAAAGCCGTTCCGCCTTGCCAAGGCGGGAGTATCCACCAAGCAATCTTGTTTGCAGGACGTGTGATCGAAAAATCAATTTGGCGCCGGACTCACAGTGTTTTTCCTCACGGTCTTCATCAACTTAGCCCTCCGTTTTATGAGCAGAGCAACACTTATTCCTCCCCCACCAGATTACTGAAATACTCGATCTTTCCGCTCAATACTTCATCATAAAAATCCTGTTTAAGGTCGATATATTCAATGGCGGCCTGGATTTCGCTATGCTTTTTGATGAGGATGGCCCGTTTTTTCATGAGCATTTCTTTTCGTTCTGGGATGGTGGACTGGCCTTTCAGGCACAGGGCGAGGTATTCCTTCATTTCCTCGATGGACATGTCGCAGTTTTTGAGGCATGTGAGGCTCTTGATCCAGGAAATGTCCTTGTCGTTAAAGACGCGGCGGTTCCTGGCATCCCGTTTGACGCCGGGAACAAGGCCGATGTTGCAGTAAAATTTTAGGGTTTCATAGGCAAGGCCCGTTTGCTCACAGGCTTCTTTCATGGGGTAAAGTCTTCCTGTGTTGACGACTTTTTCAATATGAAGTTTCTCTTTGATTTCTTTATCCATTGTGTTTCCTCCTTCTAGGGGTATCGGATGCTTTGCGGTATTAATTACCGAAAAAGAAACACATGACGAGCTTCGGTTATTATATATAAAATGCCGCTAAATAGCAAATTGTTTTTCTTTGAAAAAAGTATTGACAGGTAGTTGCTCCCGGATGATACAGTGGGGCCATCGAATGGAAACCATGACAGCCATCCTAATGGAAATGAGGTGTTTTTATGAATTGGAAAATCATTGGCATGACCCTTGGTCTTTTTGGCATCCTAGGTGGGAGCGGTTTTGCAGCAGCTGGGTCCGGCCGCAGTGATGTGGCGGAGAGAAACTACAAAACCGCCATGGCAGAGCAGTCGCTCGGTCTTGAGAAGACCGATCCAGAACTTGAGGCTATGATGAAGGGCTATATTTATGGAGATATTATGGAACAGGCCCGTCTCACGCGGCGGGAACAGCACCTTGTGACCATAGCAACCCTCACGGCAAGCGGGGCACAAGACTTACTTGAAAAGAATGTCCGCGGCGCATTGACTGACGGTGTGACGCCCCTTGACGTGCGCGAGGCCATTTACCATCTGGCGCCCTATATTGGCTTTCCTAAGGTGCTGACAGCTATGGAACGCGTAAACCGCGTCTTTAAGGAAGAAGGGGTGAAACTGCCCCTTGAAAACCAGGCCGCAACGACGGATGGAGACCGCCTTGAAAAGGGCCTTGCCTTCCAGGTTGCAACTTATGGCGAGCGCATCGTGACTATGCGCAAAAACACGCCAGCTAACCAAAAACATCTGCAGGATGACCTGTCGGCCTTTTGTTTTGGCGATATTTACACGCGCAGAAGTTTGGATCTTAAGACACGGGAAATGCTCACGGTCGCAGCGATCGGCACCCTTGGCAATGACGAACCGCAGTTTAAATCCCATGTGCGGGGCTATCTTGCGGCAGGAGCTACGGAAGACGAAGTAATCGGCGTGCTCACGGTCCTCAACCCCTATGTCGGTTTCCCGCGGACCCTCAATAACCTGCGGGCTGCAAACGAAGCTTTTCCTAAAAAATAAAGGAGCGAATGAATCAATATGAAAGTTTTACTTGTAAACGGTTCTCCCCATAAAAATGGCTGCACCCATACAGCCCTTGGCCTTGTGGCTGATGTCCTCCACGAAGAGGGAATTGAAACGGAGGAATTTTGGATCGGCATCAAACCCATTGGTGGCTGCATCGCCTGTCATCAGTGTGACAAGCGTCATGACTGCGTTTTTGATGACGCCGTGAATGTATTCCGCAAAAAGGCCTTAGAGGCAGACGGCTTTCTTTTTGGGTCGCCCGTCCACTATGCGGCTCTTGCGGGGAATATGAAGACGTTTCTCGACCGGGCTTTTTATTCTGAGGCACGGGGAAACGGCAACAAAGCATTTTACCTCAAACCGGCCGCAGCCGTCATCAGTGCCCGCAGGGCGGGGACCACGGCGGCCTTTGACGAGATGAACAAGTACTTTGCCATCCAAGAAATGCCCATTGTCTCGAGCCGCTATTGGAACCAGGTCCATGGCACGACGGCGGAAGAAGTCCTTAAGGATAAGGAAGGGGTCTGGACCCTGCACGTATTGGGCCGCAATATGGCCTATCTCCTGAAAGCCATGGAGCTTGCAAAAAAGGCCAATCTTGCCCAGCCCAAAAAAGAGCCGGCCGCCTTCATGAACTTTATCCACGGAGAGGAGGCGTGAGAATGCGAAAGAATTTCCTAAAAAAAGCAGGTCTCCTGTCATTTTGTGCAGCCCTTATCATGAATGTGGGAACGACTTTTGCTGCACCGACGGACGTCGCTGTTGTACAAAAAGCACTGGAAGAGGAAAAGGCGGCGGCCTTTCCTGTCGGCGTCTACAATGCCCGCAATGTGGACCACTTTACGGGGGATAGCTACGTAGCCCCCTTATCAAGCATAGGGCCGCCGTGACTTTTTATGACGGCGCCCGCACACATTGGCACGTCCACCATGGGTCCTGCCAGATCCTTCTGGGAACGGCAGGGGAGGGCTATTACCAGATCTGGGGTGAAAAGCCGCAGAAACTGCTCCCTGGAAAGAGTGTCACCATCCCCGAAGGCGTCAAGCATTGGCATGGTGCCGCACCTCATCACACCTTTCAGCATGTGGCTGTGATGGAACGGAAGGAAGGGGTGTCGACGGAGTGGTTTGAGGCGGTCGTACATCCTGATATCGAATGAGTTTGACGGTGTACCCGTCAAACGGCTAAGGCGGAAGGCAAAATAATTAGGGCCTTCCTTGGCTAAGGCCACCGGAGGCGGCTGGTGAAAAGACCGTAAGTTCGGCCCCAAACGTCCTTTCGTCGAAGGGTGGGAACGAACTTAATCCGCCCTCAAACATGTTTCTCGGACTTCCGCTTCGCTCCAAAAGCGTCCTTCGAGACTCCGGGCGAATAAGCCTTGCTGTCGCTTGCAAGGATACGTTCGCTTTGCGTCCTCGTCCACCACCAAAACCAGGAAATTTTAATGATATATGCTTGTAAAATTTTCCTGGTTTTGGTCCCTCGCCCCTGAAAACACGTTTCTTGTCATCCCAAGGGAAATAATCCGAAGAGCGATACCCCTGTGCTTCGGACTAGTCACGCCTTTTGGTTCTTTTGCATTCTGGTCTTTTCCCTTACAGCCGCCTTTTATAGGACCAGGCAGCTGCCAAAGTACCGGATCCGCATTTGAGTACATATAGCCGGCGTCCATTATAAACTTAGCAGACATTTGTTATGCGTTTGACAACGCAGATGGGTCGATATGGACCGTAGGCAAAAAAGGTTTCTTCTGCAATCCGAAAATATTCTTAGGAGTGGCCCGCCCGACGACGGCATTTTTTTGGGTGACTTTAAAATGAATTTGTGTTACGTGACTTCTTACGATAGGTCATGTCCCCATTACTATCAAGAAAATCTTTTTTCAGTAATGGGGACACCTAACTCCATCGAATCGGAGCAATTTCTGCTCCAAGTAAAAAAGAAAGGAACCAACCATGTCCAATAACCCCAAACAACCTCTTATCATTGCTGAACAAGGCAGTTTTGCCATCGGCGGATCGACGCTGAAACATGACGGCGTTTTCCGCACGGACCATTTTCTTGAACCAGAAGGACAGATTGCCTATGGGGACCATGCCTATGCCTTTTACCAGGTACCCGTGGACGCGCGTCCCTATCCGCTCATTTTTCAGCACGGCGGCGCTCAGTGCAAACGGACATGGGAAACGACGCCTGATGGCCGCGAAGGCTTTCAGACCCTTTTTTTGCGCAAGGGTTACACGACGGTCCTCATCGACCAGCCCCGCATGGGGGAAGCCGGTCTTGCCTTAAAAGCGGATGACGGGCGCAATCCTTATGCAAAAAATCCTCTGTATGCCGATAAGACGATGTACATGCTTTGTCGCTGCGGCATTTTTGACGGGGATACGCCCGTCCCCTACGAAGATTCGGCCATGGCTGGCGACGCTGAGACGTATAACCAGTTCCAGCGCTCTTGGACGCCGTACGAAGGCGAACTTGATGACGATGTGAGTGCCAATGCCATGGCCGCACTCCTTGAAAAGATGGGCCCGTCCATCCTCGTGACCCATTCCATGGGCGGCACCATTGGCTGGCGCACCCCCTTCCGCACGGATAAGGTCAAGGCCATTATCGCTTTTGAACCGGGTGGATCGCCCTTTATTTTTCCTGAAGGGGAAGTACCGGAACCCGTGCCGACTCTCTACGATCCCGTCAAGGCCCAGGCCATGGGCGTTCCCCTTGAGTCCTTCCTTGCCCTGACGAAGCTTCCCATGGTCCTTTTTTATGGTGACCACATTTCGGATGGCACGACTGATGAAATTGGCCCCGATAAGTGGCGCAGCGAATTCATGATGGCAAAAGAATTTGTGTCCTGCGTCAACCGACACGGCGGGATGGCGGAAATCGTCCATCTGCCCGACCTTGGCATCAAGGGCAATACCCATTTCCTCATGGCCGATAAAAACAATGAAGTCATTGCAGGTCTCATGGCGGACTGGCTTTCTGCCAAGGGCCTTTCCTAAGGAGGTTTTATCATGCAAGTCTTACAGCAGATGCTGATTTTTGTCATCATCATGGTCGTCGGCGCCTGGGCACGGAAAAAGAATATCCTGACGCCGGATAATCAGGGCCAGATTACGCAGCTTGTCCTGCAGGTTGCTTATCCGGCCATCATCCTTTCCGGTGTGACCGGAGATGGGCCCCATATGGAAGGCGGTGCCCTTCTTTATGCTTTTGGTGTCGTCGTTGTCATGCTGGCCCTCTTGATGCTCGCAGCCTTCCTCATTCCGAGGATCCTTCACTATGGCAAGGCGGAAAAAGGCATCGTGAACGTCATGGTCGTCTTTACGAACATCGGCTTCATGGGCGTTCCCATGGTGGATGCTATTTATGGAAAGGAAGCGCTCATTTATATGACGGTTCTTCTCATTCCCTTCAACCTGCTCTTTTTCTCCTATGTCATTGAAACCATCAAGGGCGGTGGTGGCGCCAAGGAACCTTTTCGCTGGAAGAACCTCGTTAATCCGGGCATGATATCCTGCGTCCTTGCCATTGTTATCTATCTGTCCGGCATCAAACTGCCCTATATCCTTACCAGTTCTATCCGTATGGTGGGGAGCATGACGGGCCCTCTTGCCATGATGCTCCTGGGTTCCTTCCTCCTTGATACGGACTGGAAGAGCCTCATCAATCAGAAGATTATTGCTTTTACCATCCTCAAAATGCTTGTTCTCCCCATTGTTGTGACACTTATCTTGAAACAGTTCGTTGATAACACCTACCTACTTGCGGTTTTGATGGCCGCCCTTGCTACGCCGTCGGGCAATGTCATTCCTCTTTTGGCCAATCTCTACAATAAAGAAGGTTATCCTGTTTCAGTCCAAGGTGTTGCGGTAACAACGGCCGCTGCGGTCATCACTATGCCGGTAGTTGCTCTTGTCACCGGACTTGGCTGAGGGCTGTAAAAAAAGAATGGTAAGGATAAAAAAATACTTGACCGGTATTTACTACCGAATAGTAGAATAAAGTCATGAAGAGAAGAACCGATGAAAACCCTATCATCATAAGACCTTAAGGAGGAATAGTCCATGAAACAGAACCTTTTGGCGGCGCTCGTCCTTTCCCTTGCTCTTACGGCCTCTGCAGAAGCTTTCCATAACCCTGTGACGCTTGCGGACCAGGGAAGTTTTACGGCAGGGGGGACGGTTGTGACGGCACCGGGAACGCTCGATAACAGTAAGCCTCTTGATCCTTCCGGTCAGACCCTTCACGGTGATCACGCCTATGTGTTCTATCAAAAGCCTGTGAAGGCCAAAAAGAATGTGATTGTGTTCCTTCATGGGGCCGGTCAGTCCGGCAAGACCTGGGAAACAACGCCTGATGGGCGGGATGGTTTCCAAAATATCTTCCTTGAAAAAGGGTATGCCACCTACGTCGTGGATCAACCCCGCCGCGGCCGAGCTGGTCAGTCAACGACGGGAGGAACCGTATCAAAGACACCCATGGAGCAGCTTTGGTATGATAACTTCCGCATTGGCCTCTATCCGAATTATTATCCCGGTGTCGACGTCAAGTGGGACGAAGCGGCACGGGAAGAGTTTTTCCGCAGCATGACTCCCAACACGGGTGCTTTTGATGAACAGGTCATCAGCGACGCTATGGCAAAGGTCTTTGAAAGAAGCGGCGACGGCGTCCTTGTGACCCACTCCCAGGGAGGCGGTCCTGGCTGGTGGACGGCCATCAAAAGTGATCATGTGAAAGGCATCATTGCCCTTGAACCGGGAAGCGGCTTCATCTTCCCCGAAGGCGAAGTACCCGCTCCTATGGAAACGTCAAGTCCTTTCGGCGCCCTTAAAGGGACGGCCGTGAAGCTTTCGGACTTTGAAAAACTTACGAAGAGACCCATTCTCGTCGTCTACGGCGACAATATCCCGACGGAACGGACGGAGGCATGGAACCTTGATAACTGGCGCGTCCGTCTTGCCATGGCAAAGCTGTGGGTCGACGCGGTCAACCATCACGGCGGCAAGGCAACGCTCCTTCACCTGCCGAAAAAAGGCATCAAGGGCAACACACACTTTCTCATGAGCGATACGAATAATGAAGCCATTGCGGATATCCTGGAAGACTGGATGAAAGCAAATGGGCTTGCTAGATAAGGAGGCATGACAAGCATGCAGAAAGCATTTTCCTTTAAAAATCTCCTGCGCCACGTTTTCGCTGTTGTGACGCTGACGAGCCTCTTTCTTGTGAGTACGGGCTGCAGCAGCCAGGCGGCGCAGACGGAGCCCGTAAAAGAGACAAAGCCGGCCGCAGCCGCAATGGCGGATAAGAGCGGAAAGACCCTCGTCGTCTATTTTTCCGCAACAGGTCACACGAAAAAGGTCGCTGAGACCATTGCCAAAGAAACGGGCGCTGACCTTTTTGAAATCAAACCGGAACAGCCCTACACGCTAAATGATTTGAACTACAATGACAAAAACAGCCGTGTTCAGAAAGAACACAATAATCCGTCCCTGCGCCCGGATTATGTAGGCGACGCAAAGGACTGGGCCAAATACGACCGCGTCTTCATCGGTTTCCCGCATTGGTGGCGTCAGGCACCTCATGTGGTCTACACCTTTGTAGAAAAGCATGACTTTACAGGTAAGACGGTCATTCCTTTTGCCACGAGCATGTCTACACCAATGGGGGACAGCGGTACAAATCTTGAAAAGGCAGCGGGTACGGGCAAATGGCTTGAAGGCCATCGCTTTGAAGGAAACGTGCTCAGCCAGGATGTCATCAGCTGGGTGAAATCCCTGAAATAAACCATGAAAAATTGTCAAAGACCCCGGACTGGAGCCCTTTGGTCCTTTGGTCCGGGGTTTTCCGTGAAAAACAAGGAAACAAGAAAAAAGAAAGGTGACAATCATGAATAGTTTCGTGTTTCAAAATTCTACGAAAGTCTATTTTGGAAACGATAGTGTCTCCACTTATCTGCCGGGCCTGCTCGCTCAATACGGCCCCAAGGTCATGCTGACCTACGGTGGGGGCAGCATCAAGAAAACGGGTATCTATGAAGAAATCATGGGATATCTTAAGACAGCCGGCAAGACCGTTGTCGAATTTTCCGGCATCCGCAGCAACCCGACCTATGCCAAGGTCCTTGAAGGGGCAGCCCTTGCTAAAAAAGAAAAGGTGGACCTCATTCTGGCTGTAGGCGGCGGCAGCGTCATGGACTGCTCCAAAGCCATTTCTCTTGGTGCCGTCTATGATGGGGACCTGTGGGACGCGTATTGGGCCCATGCTGGTAAGATCGAAACAAAACCCATTCCCCTTGGCATTGTCCTTACCGTATCGGGAACGGGGAGTGAAACGAACGGCGGCAGCGTCATTACAAACGAATCCCTCAAAGTAAAGACGGGCCGCGACTATCCGGAACTGAACGCTCAATTTGCCATCTTGAACCCCAAATATACGGAAACAGTGCCGAAATTCCAGTTCATCTCCGGTGCTTTTGACAGCCTCTCCCATATGATGGAAATCTATTTCAGTGAACCCAATGACAATAACGTGTCTGACGTCATGAACGAAGCCCTTATGAGAAGCGCTGTCGATAATATCCGGGCCATCCTTGTGGATCCTCACGACGAAGGAGCCCGCAGCAACCTTGTATGGCTTGCGACTATGGCGGAAAACCGGATCCTCAAACTGGGAAAGAAGACGGACTTCCAGTGCCACATCCTGGAACACAGCCTGGGCGCCTATACCTTCTGCAACCACGGCGCTGGTCTTGCCGTACTGCATCCCGTCTACTACCGTCATATCGTAAAGGATGGGACCAAAAAGTTTGCCCGTTTTGCTGAAAAAGTCTTTGATATCGACCCTAGTGAAGGCGACGAACTGACGCGTGCCCAAAAAGGCATCGAGGCCCTGACCGCTTTTATCAAGGAAATCGGCCTTCCAACGAGACTGCGCGACATGAACATCGACCATGCCGTCCTTGTTGACGTTGCCGCTGGCTGCGTTGCTTCTCCCGGCAGCTTCCGGCAGCTGGGTAAGGAAGAAATCAGAGAAATCTTTGAGGAGGCGTATTAAAGAAAAGCGGCCTATAACTGTGAGGTTAAAGCTAGTAAAAAATATGACCGGCTGAATACCGCAAAAAAGCTGTGCCAAGCGTCAGCTGGAAAAGATGTTGTGGTGCAGCTTGGCTCAGACCGCCCGAGGTGGCTGGCCTAAAGGCCTTAAGGCTGTCTAAAGCCTGCGGATCTTGCTCTAAAAGTCAAAACCATAGGCTTAATCATCGTCCCATAAAGTTGTACGACTAAAGAAAATCGCCCAGATTGACGCAGGACTTCTGCCAGTAGATAAGAAACCCCTAGTGTGCAAAACTGACAGAAATAAAGCGCTTGATCATGAGCGGTTTTCTTTAGCTGCATGACCGATTGGGTGAATCATGAAAAAAGAAGTCTGGTTTAACTGGAGCAGATCGGCGCCATCCATGCGTCGAGTAAAAATAAAGGAGGTTTTTATGCAATCTTCAAAATGGGTATCGTTACTTGTTCTTTCTGCTTTGCTTTCATCGGCCCCGGCTTTTGCCAGAGCTGCTGCACCGACGCTTGCTGCCGAAAAAGCGGCTGCTCGCGTTCAAGCATCCCTTTCCCAAAAAGACCAGACTTTTCAGGCGGGACCCGGAATTGCCGTGACAGAGACGGACGCGGGCCGCGTACAAGGATTCATCAAAAATGGGATCTATTCCTATTATGGCATTCCCTATGCGGAAGCCACGCACCGCTTTGAGGCCGCAAAACCAGTGAAGCCGTGGCGCGGGATCCGTATGGCAACGCAGGTCGGCCCCATTTCACCTCAGGCCCAAGGCAATTTTCCCAATGGGGAGTGGGGAGAACCGGGCCGCAGTTTTACCATGGATAATAACTGCTTGAACCTCAACGTGTGGACACCAAACCTCACGGATGGGAAAAAGCGCCCCGTCATGGTTTGGCTCCATGGCGGCGGTTTTGAAGCCGGTTCTTCCCTGGAGTCACCCGCTTATGACGGCGCCAACCTCAGCCGTCGCGGTGATGTGGTCGTTGTTTCCGTGAATCACCGCTTGAACCTTGCCGGTCATTTCAACCTTGAAAAATATGGCCCCCAGTATAAGGATTCGGCCAACATTGGAATCGTAGACCTTGTGGATGCCCTCAAATGGGTGAAACATAACATTGCCTCCTTTGGCGGCGACCCGCAAAACGTCACCATCTTTGGTGAATCCGGCGGCGGTGCCAAGGTGCTCACCCTCATGACTGCTCCGAGTGCAAAAGGGCTCTTCCAAAAAGGCATCGTGGAAAGCGGCGCCGTCGAGTCCATGGGCCCCTACGTCATGAGCAAAGAGCAGAGTGAAAAAGTGACAGATCTTACTTTGAAAGAGCTGGGCGTGACAAAGGACAATCTCGAACGCCTGCAGACGATTCCTTATGAAACGCTTGCCGCAGCCTCGCGTAAAGCCCTTAAGACCGTGGGCACCGAATATAAGGTCCCTCAGGCCCTCGGGACAGGCTACGGTCTTAGCTGGGAACCTGTCGTCGATGGGGATTTCCTTCCCACCAACCCTGTGACGGAAACAGGCTTTGCCGAAGCGGGCCGCAAGGTGCCGCTGCTCATTGGGACCAACTTGACGGAATGGACAGGGTTTCAGGATATTGTAGACGCTGCGGACCGTCAGTATGACAATAAAAATACCTGGACGGATGCTGAAGTAGAAAAGCGCCTCAAACAGGCCTACGGCGATAAAAAAGACGCCGTCGTGAGCGAATTTCTAAAGGCGTATCCCAATAAGAAAAAGGCCGATGCCCTTTATATCGATACCCTGATCCGCCAGCCAATCTTGAAGATTATGCGCCGTAAGGCCGCACAAGGCGGAGCTCCGGTCTACGCCTATCTTTTCAGTTGGGAATCGCCGCTTATGGTTGGGACGTACATGTCCTATCATACGGCGGAAATCCCCTTTGTCTTCCATAATGTGGACCGCATGCTGAGCCGTACTGGCGGAAGCAAGGAAGCACATATCCTGGAAGACCGCATGAGTGACGCTTGGGTCCATTTTGCCCGCTATGGGACGCCGCAGACGGATGCCCTGCCGAAGTGGGACGCGTATACGAAGGACAGCGGCGCCACCATGATTTTTGACAACAAGATCCGCCTTGCCCGTCACCATGACGAAGCCCTTTTGAAGCTTCTTGATCCGGGTTATACATATTAAGAATAGAGGGTGTGGGGTTGGAGTAAAAAGTGCTCTGATTCTCCACTGCAGCGTGCCTCCATTGCTTAATTCTATACGAATGCAATGGGAGAAAATACGGACGCATAGAAACCTGTGGCTGTGAGAATTTTGTCAGTGGAAGTGAGGGCTCCTCACAATTGGACGGACCCCGCTGAACCGAATTGATAAAAAACAAATGGGAGAAAGACCACCAGGTAAAAGATTATAAAGCAAGCCCAAAACCGAACATAGACGCAGGTTCGGTTTTGGGCTCTTGGTTTTTATTTGGATTTTGTAAGAGGCTGCTTCTTTGAAATGGGAAGATAACGATAGCGCTTAGAACAATCCCCATCTTTTTTTTTTGCCTCTGAGCTCGATACGCGAACTTCCATCTGCCTTAGAAAAAGCGAAACAAGAGATCGTGCAGGGCGGTTAAGTGAGTCGCCGAATTTTTCGTTTTCTCTTATGCTGAAAAATTTGTGCAGAAAGCTTACTCAGAGGGCAGCGACGATAGGAGCATTCGGAGTTTCCTCTGCCGGAAAGGCCGGTCTTCTGGTGTGGAACAGCAGAGAGTGAGCCCTTTTATCCCCTACAGCTGTACCCGTATAAATCCATTGCGGTCGCAGAGATAGGGGAACCGTTTTCGTGTACGACGGGGCCGCTAACATAATTTATTGGCACTCATGTTGTGTGGAAATTTCCATAAGCGTTTATCATTACCATTTTCCGGTTTCGGTGGTGGATGAGGACGCACAGCGACGTTTCATTACGAACGGTAGTGAGGACCATTTGCCCGAAGTTTCGAAGGACGCTTTTGGAGCGAGAACGAAATGTCGCAGGCACATGTTTCCGGGCAAATCTTTTCGAACCCGCTCCCCCGTCAGGGGACGGTTTGGGTTCGCGTCTGCACGGTTTTCCCTTTGCTCGGTAGGTACGGGATTGTGCTTCGGAGAAGACTGCATGAAAGCTGCTTGCTGTTTTTAGCATTACAGACGATGTTTTTTTATCCGGTACAATCTACCGATATAAGGATTTCGTAGGCTTCCAAGAACATCCGATAAATACTTAATTATTCCATTCTAAAAAATTCCAGATATTTTTTAGAAAAACTATTGACAGGTAGCAACTACCGAATAGTAAAGTGGAACCATCAAGGCAATCGGTGCTTTTCAATCCTTTTTATAGGATGCGCATCGGTGTTTTTCCATCGTATCAGGTAAGATAAGGAGTGATTATTTATGAAGGTAAAGAAAATGGCTGCAGCAGCCCTCGTCCTTTCCAGTGTCATGGCCCTTGGGGCCGTGGGGTATGCCGCCCCTGCCGCTGATTCCGTAAAAGATATCAAAAATAACGGCATTACTTTTTATGGCGGAGCCAATCTTGTGGAGATTCCCTTAAAGGATATCAAGAGCCCTAACAAGAATCCTTTTGGCCTTGTTTATCAAGGGGCGATTACGAAGAATGAAAACGGCAAGGTCAACATCCACCCCGTCCGCTATACCCTCAATGGCAACACCATAGCTGCGAATATCTATACGCCGGCAGGTTACGACAAGACGAGCGGAAAGAAATATCCGGCCATCGTCGTGGCTCATCCAAATGGCGGCGTCAAGGAACAGGTGGCAGGCCTTTATGCCCAGAAACTTGCGGAAGAAGGCTATATCACCATTACAGCCGATGCTTCCTTCCAAGGTGCCAGCGGCGGTACGCCCCATATGCTCGACAATCCTGCCTTCCGCACGGAAGATATCCACGGCATGGTTGACGTGATTGCGTCCTATCCTGGCGTCGATGACAGCCGCATCGGTGCCCTTGGTATCTGCGGCGGCGGTGGCTACACCTTGAAGGCAACCCAGACGGATAAGCGCGTCAAGGCGGTAGCAACGCTTTCCATGTTCAACTTCGGCATCGTTCGCCGCAATGGCTTTTTGAACAGCGGCCGTGACACGATCCAAAAGCGGCTCCTTGAATCGAGTCAGCAGCGCGCCGCCGAAGCAAAGGGTGCGGCCATCAAACGCACCGCGGGCATGGAAACCCAGGATATCCCTGAAGAAGAACTGAAGAAGATGCCGACCCTTTACAGCGAAGGCTACATCTATTATGGGAAGACCCATCGTCATCCTAACTCTACCTTCCAGTACACGGTCCGCAGCAACCTCGACCTCTTTACCTTTGATGAGGCAGACAATATGGACTTGATCAACCAGCCGCTCCTCATGATTGCCGGTGACAAGGCTGATACGCTCTACATGACGCAGGACGCCTTCAAGAAGGCGACGGGCACGAATAACAAGGAACTCTACCTCGTCAAAGGGGCTACCCACATCCAGACCTATTGGGTTCCGAAATACGTCAATGAAATCGAAGGCAAATTGGCTTCCTTCTACAAAGGCAATCTTTAAGGAGTGAAATCTCATGGAACGAGTATGGTTCATTACGGGAGCAAGCCGCGGGTTTGGCCGTGCCTTTACGGAAGAAGCGGTAAAACGGGGCGATAAGGTTATTGCCACCGTGCGCCGCGTTCCCCATGATGACATTTTCAAACATCCTTCCGTCCTCACCGTGGTCATGGACGTGACGAAGACGGACGAAGTGGAAAAGGCCATCAAGGATGGGATGGATCGTTTTGGCCGCATCGATGTCCTCATCAATAACGCAGGCTTTGGCTTCAGCGGGGCTTTTGAAGAAACGACGGACGAAGACCTGCGGAACCTTTTTGAAACGGATTACTTTGGCGTCGTAAACGTTACGCGCCGCGTCATTCCCCTCATGAGAAAGGCGGGGAAGGGCGTCATCCTGAACGTTTCAAGCCAAGGCGGGCTCATGGGCTTTAGCGGGAGCAGCGCGTATTGCGCCGCAAAATTCGCCGTCGTCGGTCTGTCCGATGTCTTGCGGGCAGAGCTTGGCGAATTTGGCATTGCTGTGTCTGCTGTTTGCCCAGGTTCTTTCCGGACCGATTTCAGAAGCAAGCATTCCTTTAGGAATCCTTCTGCAAGGCTTGATGCCTACAAGGACAGCAGCGCCCATAAAGCCGCAAAGTTCCTTGCGGAAAATACCTACACCCAGACAGGCAATCCGCAAAAGGCCGCCCAGTTCCTCCTAGATATGGTGGAAAAGGGGAACCTGCCGCCGCGTATCCTCATTGGTGCTGCCTGCTGCCGGGCTATGAAAGCACGCTATGAGGCGGAACTAAAAGACATTGCGTCTTATGAAGCGGCTGCGTCGAAGACGGATTTTGAAGAATAATTGAATGAAATGAAAAGGCAGTGAGAGCAGTTGCTCTGCTGCCTTTTGCATGAAAAGGAGACGATACCACTATGCAGACTTGGCTTATTACAGGCTGTTCCTCCGGCCTTGGACGGGGCTTTGCGAAAGCCGTCCTTAAAAGTGGGGACCAGGTGATTGTGACGGCGCGCCGCGTCGAAACCTTGAAAGACTTGGTGGATGCCTATCCAGAGCAAGCCCTTGCCCTGTCCCTTGACGTTACGAAGGAAGAAGACATCAAAAATGCCGTAGAAAAAGGCTTGGAGCGCTTTGGCACCATCGACGTCCTCATCAATAACGCCGGCTATGGCTACCGCGCTGCCGTGGAAGAAGGCGTTCCAAAAGAAGTGGACCAGCTCTTCCAGACGAATCTTTTCGGACCCATTGCCCTCATAAAAGCCGTCCTTCCCATCATGCGGAAGAACCATCGCGGCACCATTGCGAACGTTTCGTCCATCGCCGCTTTGGGCGCAGCCTTGGGATCCGGCTACTATGCCGCCACAAAAAGCGCCTTGGAATCCATCTCGGAAGCCCTTTACGGGGAAACGAAGGACTTGGGAATCCATGTCATGATCATTGAACCCGGTGCCTTCCGTACGAATTTTGCCGGCACGTCCCTTAAGGAATCGAGCGTGGAACTGGGGGACTACGAAAAGACGGCCGGTACGCGCCGCATCCGCAACGACCATACTGATGGCACGCAGCAGGGCGATCCTGATGAAGCGGGCCGCGTCCTTGTGGACCTTGTGCACAGCGGGAAGATGCCCCTGCGCCTCCTCCTCGGAAGCGATGCCCAGGCTTACGGCAAATCGCGGCTTACAGCTCGCCTTGATGAATATAAGGCATGGGAAGTAACCAGCAACAGAACAGACTTTAAGGAGTAATCACCATGAGCATTTTATTTATTAACGGCAGTCCTAACAAAAAAGGCAACACGGCACGCCTTGCAGCGGCCCTGCTGGGGAGCCGTGACTATGAAACCCTGAACCTGACGGATTATCGCATCAACGTCTATGGCCAGCGCCTTGCCGGCGATCAATTTGATGAAGTCATGGCAAAGATCAAAGCCGCCGATACCATTGTCATCGGTTCGCCGCTTTATTGGCATAACATCTGCGGCAGCGTGCGCAACGTGCTGGATCGTTTCTACGGCAAGGTGGAGGACGGCGAACTATCCGGACGCAAACTGTATTTTGTGTTTCAGGGCGCAGCTCCGGAGAAATGGATGCTGGATGCGGGCGAGTACACCATGAAGCGCTTCGCCGCACTCTACGGCATGGCC
>ERZ779705.1396-NODE-1396-length-15907-cov-2.337875_pt1 | contig 15907 bp, 9 predicted proteins | sample MGYA00511385_ERZ779705 | MGnify/ENA primary metagenome ERZ779705 (study PRJEB29588, sample SAMEA2145301) | human gut metagenome | biome: human gut; feature: human-associated habitat; material: faeces | place: Denmark | collected 2008/2010 ... | reverse complement strand
TAAAGTAATGACGGTGCAAGAAATAGCTGAACAGAGTTTGAAGAGCCTTCTGGCTTCGCTGGGGTTTTCCGCGGATATCGAAGTAACGGAAACGGACGGCATCGTGTGCCTGAATATTTCCTCCCCGGATTCACAGTACATCATTGGAGGGGACGGGGACAGGCTGGATGACCTTCAGTATCTGGTCAACCGCATGATCCAGCGCAAGATGGAAGATGCTCCCCGCGTGAAGGTGGATTGCGACCATTACCGGGAGCGCAACGAAGCCCGTTTGCTGGAAAAGGCCCGTTCCCTGGCCGAACGCGTCCAGGAGAGCGGCAAGCCGATGAAGATGCCTCCGTTGAATGCCTACCACCGTCGCCTGGTGCATAATGCCCTTCAGTCCATGGAAGGAATTGTGACGGAGTCCGAAGAAGGGGACAGCCGTTACAAGCGCATTACCATCAGAAAGGGCTGATGGATGGCAGTTTATTCATGAGGGCTTTAGCGGTCATTGCGTTTTTGGCGCTGGCGTTTCCGGGACGTGCGGAAATGGATGCCCTTTCCGTCTCCTGTTCTGCGGCTCCCTCCCTTCCCTCCCCTGTTCTGGTTGTGTACGGTTCAGAGGAACCTGGTTCAGCGGAAGCCCGTTGGTTGAAAGCTCTCCAGCCGGGCACGGAAGAACGCCGCGCGCTGGATGAATATGTGCGTGACGTGCAGTTTGTCACGGTTCCCAGACATCCTTCCGTGAAGGATTGGGAAGAAGACGGCAGCCTGTCCCGTGCGGCGATGCATGGTGTGCGCATGCTGCCTTCCGTGGTTTTTCTTGACTCCAAGGGACGTGTATTCGACCTGGTGGAAGGAGGGTCCTCTGCAGCTTCCCTACGGGAAAAAGTGTCCCTGCTTGCGGAAAAAGCGCAGCGCGTGCGGCCGGTGACGCGGGTGAATGATATTCCGAAGGGCGGGGACCCTGCGGCAGAAGCCTCCGCCATTTGCCGGGAGCTGGAACAGGTGCCTCCGGAAGCCTGGTTCCGGGATTATCCTGGCACCATGAAGCGTCTGGAAAAATTGAACTGTACGGTTCCGGCTTTTCTGAACGCCCGGGAGGCGGCCCTTCGTCTGGAGAAAAACAGGAAAACGGCCGAATTGCTTGGCGAGTCTTTCCGGGCCAGCAAAGCTTCTTCCATACGAACATGCCTGGAAGCATGGCGTGCCTGCGCGGATGACCCCTCGTTATCCGTGGAGGAGCGCCAGTTAATTCTGCTCTCCATGGTGCATCCCCTCTGGGTACGGCTGGAAGAGGTTCTGTACCGGGAAGCCCACACTCCGGAAAGCGAGGATGCCTTCAACCAGGCGGTTGCGGTTTTGGAAGAGGTCCGGGACATGAACCGTTCCAGCGTTTGCGGCAGACGGGCGCACCAGCTCAGGGAAGAGCTGAGAAGAGCCCGTCTGGCGGCTGCGCGGTATGATTGATGTGTCTTTCCTGAGTTGCCGGAAATGGACAGGAAGGCCCCCCTGCTTCCGTCACGGAATCAAGGGATGCGTTTTCTTCCGTGATTCCTCTTTCCACAGGAAGGACCGGGCAAATTGGCTTGATTTTGCCACTGTCCGGGGCTAGTCTTCGAACCGTTATGACAGATTCATCCATCCCGGACATGATGGCGGAGGCTCGCCGAGGCCAATGGACTGACCAGCAACTGGCCGCCAAGGCTGTGGAACTGGCGGAGTCCATTTTAAAGCAGTCGAATGCCGGGATGAGAGGGAAAGAGAAGAGGCAGGCGCAGCAAATGGAGCGCATGATGAATGATCCGGCGGGCAAGGCGTTTACGCTGGCGCTGGCGGATCGGGTGTTCCGTCCTTCTTCTCCGGCGCGGGGCGCGGAGTTGTTCCGCTATCTTCTGGACGGATATGGCGTTCCCCGTTATTTGTCTGCGGCCGACCGTTTCGCCATGAAGATGGGGGGGAGATTTTCCGCTCAATTTCCGGGTGTGGTCATGCCCGTGATTACCAGCCAGTTGAGAAAGGAGAGCTCCAATGTCATTCTTCCTGCCGAGGATGGAAAACTGCGCCCCCACCTGCGCCGCAGGCGCAAGGGCGGCATCCGAATGAACATCAACCAGCTGGGAGAGGCCATTCTGGGTGAAAGCGAGGCGCACCACCGTCTTCAGCAGGTCGTGGACCGGCTGACAGACAAGGACTGTGACTATATTTCCGTCAAGATTTCAGCCATTTTCAGCCAGATTCATCTGGTAGCCTTTGAAGAAACCGTCAAATTGATTCAGGAGCGCCTGCGCATCCTGTATCGGGCGGCCATTACCAATGCGGTGACGTTGCCGGACGGTTCCAGAAAGCCCAAGTTCGTGAATCTGGATATGGAGGAATACCGTGATCTTCATCTGACGGCGGAAGCGTTCAAACGTACGTTGATGGAGGATGAATTCATGCATCTGGAGGCGGGAATTGTGCTCCAGGCCTATTTGCCGGATTCCTGGGAGGAGCAAATGAAGCTGTGCGCCTGGGCGAAGGAACGCGTGGAGCAGGGGGGAGCGCGCATCAAAATACGCCTGGTGAAAGGCGCCAACCTGGCGATGGAGAAGGTGGAGGCTTCCATGCATGGCTGGGCGCAGGCCCCATATGGCACGAAAGCCCAGGTGGATGCCAATTACAAGAGAATGCTCCATTACGGCTGCATGCCGGATAATGCCAGATATGTGCAGTTCGGCGTGGCTTCCCACAACCTGTTTGATTTGTGTTATGCCATGTTGCTGCGTGAGCGGGAAGGCGTGCGTGACCAGGTGGAATTCGAAATGCTGGAAGGGATGGCGAACCATCAGGCGCGGGTCATCCGCCAGGCGGCGGACGGTCTGCTCCTTTATGCCCCTGTGGTTCTGAAGGAAGATTTTCACAGCGCCATTGCCTACCTGGTGCGGAGGCTGGATGAAAATACCAGTGAGGAGAACTTCCTGCATGATCTCTTCGGCATGACGCCGGGGTCCCGGAGCTGGGAGGTCCAGAAAAAGAGGTTTTTGAAGGCCTGTCAGGAAAAGGATGAGGTGAAGTACGGCCCCAACCGCACGCAGAACCGTGCTGCGGACCCCATTCAGCCCTCACATTACCGGGATGCCTTTGCCAACGAGCGGGATACGGACTGGTCTCTGAGGCAGAATGCGGAATGGATCAACGGGATGATTGCCGCGGAGAAGGAAAAATCCGGCGAGGAAATCCCTCTGGTTATAGATGGTGAGGAAATTACGACTAATCTGTGGGGCGTGGGGCGCGATCCGTCCCGCCATAATGAAGTTTCCTATAAATTCGCTTATGCGGACTTTGACCAGGTTGAACATGCCTTGGTCACGGCGGACAGGGCCCGTTCCTCCTGGGCGTCCAAAAGCATTGGCGAACGCGCTGAAATCCTGCACCGGGCGGCGCAGGAGCTGTCCAGAATCAGGGGGGAAGCTATTGCTGCCATGGTGAGGGATGCCGGGAAGGCTCCCACGGAGGCTGATGTGGAGGTGAGCGAGGCTATAGACTTCTGCCGCTATTACGCGGAAGGCCTTGACCGTGACGGAATGAACGACGGTGTGGAAATGTCCCCGCTGGGTACCATTTGCGTGATGTCTCCCTGGAATTTCCCCTTCGCCATTCCGACGGGCGGTGTAGCTGCCGCCCTGATGGCGGGAAATACCGTGGTGTTCAAACCGTCTGAACTGGCCGTTTATACGGCTTGGCAGATTGTACAGGCGTTCTGGCGCGCCGGTGTGCCTAAAAACGTCCTTCAATTCGTGCCGATGCCGCGCAATGAAATTTCCCGCAAGTTTTTGATGGACCCCCACTTGAACGGCGTGATCATGACGGGATCCTTCCGCACCGGGAAAATGTTGCGCGAACTGCGGCCTGACCTGCATGTGCTGGCTGAAACCAGCGGAAAGGATGCCATGATCATTACCGCTACGGCTGATCCGGATCAGGCTGTAAAGGATTTGGTGAAAAGCGCTTTCGGTCATTCCGGACAGAAGTGTTCCGCCGCCAGCGTGGCTATTGTGGAGGCTTCCGTTTATGACAATCCCGCCTTTTTGCGTCAGTTGAAGGATGCCGCCGCCAGCCTGAAGGTAGGCGGGTCCTGGGAAGTCAACTCCGTGGTGACGCCGCTCATCAGGGAGCCGGAAGGGAATCTGCTCCGTGCGCTGACGCAGCTGGAACCCGGGGAGGAATGGCTGCTCAAGCCGGAACCTTCGGAAGACAACCCGTGCCTCTGGTCTCCCGGCATCCGGCTGGGGGTGAAACCGGGAAGCTGGTTCCATCAGACGGAATGCTTCGGTCCGGTATTGGGAATCATCCGTGCGGAAAACCTGGAGGAAGCCATTGACATCCAGAACGACTCCGAATTTGGCCTTACCGGCGGCCTTCAGTCCCTGGATGAACGGGAAATTGCCTTGTGGAAAACTAAAGTGCAGGTAGGCAACGCGTACATCAACCGTGTCATCACCGGCGCCATTGTCAGCCGTTCGGTGGGTGGAACCATTCCTCCATGGGGCCTGGAGCCAAGGCCGGAGGTCCCAACTACCTTACCATGCTGGGAAGTTGGGAGGAAAAGGCGCTGCCCCAAAAGCTGCGTACGCCGGGTGAACGTATCTCCGGACTGGTGGAAAAACTGTGTTCCGAGCTGCCGGACTGCGCCAAGCGCATCCGTTCTGCGGCCGGGTCCCAGGCCAAGTGGTGGATGGAGGAATTCGGCGTGGAACATGATCCCTCCCGTGTTTACGGAGAAAATAATACCTTCCGCTATATCCCGGTGAAGGGAATTCTGGCCCGTGTGGAAAACATGTCCGACGATGACGTCGCCATTCTGCTGCTGGGGGCGAAACTGTGCGGGGTGCTCCTGCACCTGAGCATAGGGACGAGCCGCCCTTGGATTCAGAAAATGCATGGTTACTATGCTTCCCTGACGGTGGAAACGGAAGCGGAATTGATCGTCCGGATGCCGGAAGCGCTTCAAGGCGTACGGTTCCTGCGTGGAACAGATATTTCCGAGGCTCTGGCCAATGCCGCCCGTGCCCGGGATGTGGAAGTACTGGACCGTCCCGTGCTTGCCAATGGGCGGTTGGAGCTGCTGGGTTATTTCCGGGAACAGGCTGTTTCCGAAACCGTTCACCGCTACGGCAATCTCATCCCGCCGCCGGGCAGTTTTAAAACAGACAGCGTGTGAAGGGTAGGGAAGGCCTGAATCCCGGCTTCCGGGTATCTTAGCCATAAAAATGAAGGAAAATCCTCCTGCCGGGTCAAAAGGAAAACATGGGTGTTGGGGGTGTTTCCCTTTCGTTTCGGAATAGCTCTTCACCGAAAGGAGAGGGGGGAAAGTTTCACTTGCAAGGAGGGAAGAGGAGTATCCTGTTGAATGAAATATGAACTTCGCCGAATGAGAAAATTTTCACTAGGCCTCACGGTGAACAATTCCGGTGGGGCGGGAAAAGGTTCCATGCTCCTTATGGAGGAAGAGGCGTGGAAGCCTGCAGGAAGCGCAGGCTTTCCCGAAGAGCTTTCCCCTGTTGCCGGGGGAGGGATTGGGTGCTTTTTGCTTCTTTTCTCCATTTAATGATAGAACGTTTCCGGGAAACGGGTATATTATCAGGAACGTTTGCGATGACGCGGCGCTGTTTTTTCCACGTAACCATGAACACCAACCAATCATTGAACTCCCGCGGCAGCCACATCGCCTGGGTGGACTTTCTGCGTATCCTGGCCTGCTTCCTCGTTGTCCTGGCCCATTGCTGTGATCCGTTCGTTGGAAGTTTTGACGGTTCCTTCAACTTTAAATCCGCTGTCTTCTGGGGAAGTCTGGTACGGCCGTGCGTGCCTTTGTTTGCCATGATCTCCGGAGTGTTGCTCTTTCCCGTCACCTTGGAAATGGGCGCTTTTTACTCCAGGCGCCTCAAGAGGGTGGTGGTTCCGCTCATTGTCTGGTCACTGGCGCTTCCCTTGCTCTACTTCGGATACTTTGCCGCAGGCGTTCAAACGGCCAGCCCCAATATCGTGATGGACACTTACACCTGGAGCGCCACCGTCGGCAAGCTGTATACCTTCTTCTTCAACTTCAATTATGATACCACGCCCCTGTGGTACGTATACATGCTGGTGGGCCTGTACCTCTTCATGCCCATCATGAGCGCGTGGCTGACGCAAGCCAGGAGGAAGGATGTGAAAATCTTCCTGGGCATCTGGATATTCAGCATGACTCTCCCCTACATCCAGATGCTTGCTCCGGCACTGGGGTATGAGGGCAATTACGGCAATATGGGTATTCTGGGTGTTTGCGATTGGAATCCGTATGGTATGTTTTATAACTTTTCCGGATTCCTGGGATACATGGTGCTGGCGCATTACCTGACCAAATACCCGCTGGCCTGGAGCTGGAAAAAAACGCTGTCCATTACTATTCCCCTCTTTTTGATTGGTTTTGCCGTTACGTTCTTCGGCTTTCTGGAAACGCAGAAGCACTTCCCCGGTCAATATTCCAAGCTGGAAGTGCTCTGGTATTTCTCCGGAATCAATGTATTTCTGATGACCTTTGCCATCTTTACCATCGTCAGCCGGCTCAGAATCAAGGCTGGTCCAGTGCTGAGCAAGGTGGCGGCGCTTACTTTCGGCGTGTATCTGTGCCACTTCTTCTTTGTCCAGTGCTCCTATGACTTCGTGAACTTCATCGGGCTGGGAAGGCTGCCCTCCGCCGTAAAAATTCCGTTGATGGCCTGTCTGGCCTCCGCTGTCTCCGCGGCGTTGGTATGGCTGTTGAGCCTGAACAGGTGGACGCGCAAAAGCATCATGTAAACCGCAGATATTTTTTGCCCGGGTGGTCCTTGGAAATCAATACTTTTAGTGTTCCTTGCCGCTGAAAGAAGAATAGGAGGGGTTCCGGGGAAAGATTCCCTATCCAATTTTCCCGCCGCCGCCAAGCCCTGTGGGAATTTTTCAACGGTTAGGAATCCAACAAAACCAGAGGAAATATTTCTTTTTTAATTTTGGGAGTTATGATTTATTTTTTTATATTTGGAATTCATGCTTTTTCCTTTCTTCTTGGGAAGAAAATTCTGCAAGAGTGGTAGATTAGTTTGGGTCGCTACGGTTTCTGCATACTCATATGCTGATCGGCGGAGAGCAGGAATAAAATTAATATAGAGGTTCCAAAATAATTACTATGCTGTTCTAGGCAGTTTGGACTGTGATCAATCTCTAATGCTTGGAAAATCATGAAATATCTTGAAAAACATTATTTTTACGTCGAAAAAGAAAGGGGAGACGAAAGAAGTGGTACTCATCAATATCCGTAAGAGGTATTTGGAAATTTGTGAGAGTCGTTTTTATCCCATTTGAGATATGTTTCTTCTGCCCCTTATGGTTATGGAGAGCTTTTCCCTTATCTCGTCATTGGTGGTTGTTCAGTATATTGTTTCCTTATAGGTGAAGCTGTAGAAGTTTGCCCTTATAGAATGGATCGTGAAAAAATATGATCTTATGAAATGGGAAATGTTTTTAATTTTAGTTTATTAAGGGTGCATTCTTGTTGAACGTATAGACACGACTTGGATGGACGTTAATAATGCGTAGAGGCACCTCCCACAGCCGCGGAAGGTGCCTCTGTCAGTTTCAGAGATTTAAATTCGTTAACAATCAATTTCTTCAATCGTAATTCCACTCGGAATCAAGGCACGGTTAACGATAATATCGTAGTCCTTGATGGATCTGGGAAATTCTACGTTTTCATGTTTGATAACGGATACGGCATCAAATAATTTATGTGCCGGGGCATTTCCTAGTTCGCTGTCATGTTTGAACAGAACAATTTTGCGAATGGCCATGGAACCGGAAGGCCGGGCGGCAGACGCATCAAAATCAAACAGGTGTACAAGTGCATCTTGGAAGATGTTCCAGTCTTTTTCCGAGAATCCGGTTTGCTTGGCCAGGAAAGGATTCAAACATCCTTGGGTTTTGTACAAAGCATAGGGGAGGGTGAATTTTCTTCCCATGGTGCGATTGTCTCCCTTTTGCTTGATGGCTTCCGCTTCCGTTGTCACAGCACATCGTGTCACTGCAAATTCCGAGGTTGAGACGGGATCAATGGAACGTGCAAAGGATATCTGGATGGGTCCTCTCACTTGTCCGCAATTAACACCTGTGGTCATGACGGCCCCAAAGGTGCGTATGTCGAAAAATGTTTGGCACATCCAGGATTTTGCCTTATCATAATCCGCCTGTTTGGCATCCTTCTGGTTGATATCCAGAGCTTGATAGGCCCGGCTTTGTTGATTGTTCAGGATGGCTTTTTCTTTAACATAAATTTCGTAACTGGGTTCTCCGTCCCTGGTTAATTGGATGAAGTTGCGAACCTTGCGTTTCAAACATACATCTGTGATCAGTCCATGGCCAGATTCTGCATCCATGCGCGGCAGGTTTCCCGCATCTGGATCTCCGTTCGGATTTGCATCAGTCACGTCAAACAGAATGAGAAAGTCAATTTTATTCATTGTTGTTATAGTTTGGTTGATTGTTATTCAGGAAGCTTCTTTATCTTTGGAGGTAAAAAAATCATTCATCTGGTGATAGAACCCTAAATCAAAATAGGCTTGTTGTTCCAGCCCCAGATGTGCTGGAGGTATATCCGGCATATGAGATTTGATTTCCTGAACCAGTTTTTCCCGGTTGATTTTGGCGCCCTCTCCATGGTTTTGCTTAATCAGCCGCAGATGATGTTGGTATAGTTTGTTGATGGTAGGAAGAACGGAACGGGGGTGTGCTGACATGCTGGAAAAATAGGAATCGCGAATCGTGCGGTTGAGGTTATGCCCCAGGGCGTCTTCCTGGGTTTTTACATAGATGGCAAAGAGCCTACCCAGCAAGTATCCGATGTTGTGGTTGTCTGGATTAATTGTCTGCATGGTGGTAAGGTCATGATTGTTTGTTTTTCTGTAAAGCCACCCCTTGAGGAAGGAGCAACGGATATAATTGATTTTCTTATCAATGCGGCAACGTCTGATAATGGCCTGGGCGATGATGTCCGGATAGGGCAAACGGAAGAGAATGGATTTCATCAATACCCCGCTGTATAGAGAAGGGATTTCTTTCGCATCCCTGACAGTTTCTTTTAAGATATCATAAGGTTTCGGTAATTCCGGATCCGGATGTTTACTGTTTTCTTCCGTCCACTGACGAGCCAAAGAAATATCCCGGTAATGAGCCTGGATATTTTCCATCAATTTTCCGAAAGTCGATTGATTCCAGAAACGGATGAAAAGGCGGGAAGCATTTGGGGAAATACCCAGTATGAAGAAAGGAACGTCCGCATCATCCAGTTTGCTTTTTGAAAGTTCTCCTTTCCGTAATAAATTCGTAATTTTAGATATTTTGTCCAATGTGGTGCGATCAACGGCAGGAGGCAGAGGCTTATCTGCCGTCACAGATCCAAAAAGAAATGCTTCCATATCCATGGTTTCCCTGGGGGCATCTGCCCAGAAAACCACAGTAGTGTCCCCCAGGCGCGTGTTGTATTGGGAATGGGAGAGCAGGTAGTTAAGGGCATTGCAATAGGAAAAAGCCGTGTTTTCTCCTACAGGTGCGTTGAGACTCTGTTCCTTGCCATAAGAGGTAAAGGAGGCGCAATTGAATGATACTATTTTGGCTCCTGAAACCTGGGCGCCTGGTATCCCCTTAATGGCAGGTTCGTGTAGAAGAGCCAAGGGTTCTTCTTTGCCGGAAACGAGGCAAATCCCTTGTGCCTTTTCTTTTTTGCTGCCCTGCCATTCCTCTGCTCCTCTATGGAACCACCATTTCTGGATTTCCGGGATTTCATGAACATCATGCATTTCTCCCGTGATACGGAAGATACCGTTGGATATCCACAGATCGGGAGAGGGCAGCAGGGAAGGCGTCAGGTCGGGATCCCATTGTTCCAGAAAACGGCATACCGCAGAAAAATGAGGATGGTTGACGGAGCTTTCCACGGCAAGATGTTTGTCTCTAAAGCTGGAAAATGCTTCCCGGATGCGCTTCTTTTCTTTTTCTTCTGTTACACCCTTATAACCCAGCAAATATCCGCAGTTATCCCATAAAAAACAGGGGTTTAAGCCTGAACCGGAAGATTTGTTGGCCCCCAGGACAAGAATGGGAATGGAATGGGGTTTTGCCACCTTTTTCCCTAATGGTTTGTCTATGGCCCGGATGTCATCCATGCTTACAAGGGTTCCATCGGGCTTCAGGATGATGCGGAAAGAAATTTTCTGACGGCTTTTTCCCATCGTCGGCAAATCTCCTTTTTCCATCACCTCCGGATCCTGGGACAGTCTGTCATAAAGCTGGGTTAATGCCGGAATGATCATATCAGGAATTGGTTCGGTTTAGGGATGGTACATGCAGGATCCCGGACTTCAGTTCAGCCGGAAAAAAATGGGGCACGGCAGAAAGTTTCTTTCCATCAAGGGAGCTGATGATTTTCCCTTTTTTATCAGGAACGAATTCTACTTCATGGAGCATCATGCCCAGGTTCCGGTTTTGCTGGTCCGGAGGCAGTGAAGAAGGCGGGGGCGTTGACTGATCCCACCATTCAAAGGAAACGGGGAATTCCCTTGTTCCAAAGTAAGGTTGATGAAAAGACTGTCCTTTCATGGCCCTTCGTTTGAACATTTCATAATGCTTGGCTTGGGTGTTAATGTTCTCCTGTTCTTTAAGGACGGAAAAATGGGCCTCAATAAGATAGTCCACATCTTGCAGGATGGTAGAGGAACGCTGCTGCCGGGTTTCCTCTACCAGAAGCCCCAAGCGGGCTTCCCCTCCGTTTTTGATGACGTCGGATTTGGGAGGAGTTGCTTTGGCCGAGACTTCATTTCTCCGAATGGAAACCAGTTTTATTGGTTTTAATACATGTATTTTATCAATATGCCACCGAATTTCCGGTTTCCAATAAATGGCGCTTAAAATGCCTATGGCTGCTGATGGGGTCATGACTTCATAGGAGTACCTTTCTGCCTTTAATTCCGGTCTGGTAAAACAGGCCCATTCTCCCCAAACATGTAATAAAATTCCAGTTTCAGTCATGGTTAACAAATGAAACCTATATACGCCGGATCGCTTTGTTGCAAGGATAAAATTCCTTTATGTTCATCGTAAACTGACGGGGAGGGATGCAGAATATTAATGGTGCCGTCAATGTATGACTCCATTCCATGTTTCTGTAAGGCAACCCATTCTCGATCATATATTTGTACACTATAACGCTGAATTTCACGCCGCAGGCTTTTGTTGGGGTAAAGTCCTTGGGAATCCAGAATCTTCAGACGTTCCCTGATGTGGCAAGCCTCCGGATCAATAGTGATCATCACGGAATGCGACGCATCAGGGATCATTTTGAAACTTTTATTAATATCTTTGAATCTGAGGGATTTGAATACTTTTTCAGATACGGGGTTCAGTAGAGCCATTTCCCTAATATTTTTACTATCCCATAAATTAGTTTGATTTTTACGGTTATTGTAATAAATCCTGAAAAAACGATTGGAAATTTCAGGGGAAAGAAGGGCTGCTTCCGGTTCTTGAGCCAAAATCTCCCGAGTTGCGGAGGCGGATGCCCGGAGGTCATCCAAAATATCGGGAAGAGGAAAGTCTGTGGATTCATAGACGAAGACAAGCCCTTTTCCTTCTCTTTCACCATGTCGGTTGCAGCGGCCGGCAGCCTGGGCGATGGAATCAATTCCTGCACAAGCTCTATAAACTGTAGGAAAGGAAATATCTATGCCTGCTTCAATAACTCTCGTGGCGATAAGAATAATGTTTTTTCCCTGCTCCAGTTTCTGTTTGGCAGTTTGAATGACTTTTTCCCGGTGAATCGGGCACAGTCTGGCGGACAGGTGGAGAATATGGGAGGCGGACTGGGAAGAAAAAGCGTCAAACAGGAACTGGGCTTCCCTGGTCGTGTTGACAATGAATAGAGCGGATTGATCCGGGAGTGTATTCCAATGCCTGATAAGGGCATTTTGATCCATTCTGCCCAGATGCTGTATGGTTACACGCTGCATGGCGTTTTCCAGTCGGCGTTCGAAGTCGTTTCCGAGCAGACTGGTAAGTTCTCCGGCTGGCCATCCTATGGGGAATTCCTTCTTGTGTTCCAGAGTCGGCTGGGTGGCTGTGCAAAGCACCAGGGTACATCCGTAATCTTTTTCTAGGGTTTTCATGGCTTCCAGGCATGGGGCCAATAAGTGTGAAGGAAGGTTTTGAGCCTCATCAAAAATAATGACGGAATTGGTAATGTTGTGCAACTTTCTACAAACGGATGGCTTGTTGGAAAACAAAGATTCAAAAAATTGGACGCTGGTAGTAACGATGAGAGGCGCATCCCAGTTTTCCGACATCAATCTTACTCTTTCCGTATCTTTATCTGCCGCTAGGTTGGAGTGATGCTCCAATACGCATTCCATTCCGAATTTTTCATCCAGTGGGGCCATGATTTCCCTGAACGTTTTTGCTGTTTGGTCAATAATGCTGGTAAAGGGTATCACGTAAATTACACGGCTCATGTGGCAGTGCTGCGCATGGGCAAGTGCAAAGCTGAGAGAAGAAAGGGTTTTTCCTCCGCCTGTAGGGACATTGAGCTGGTAAATCCCCTGAGGGACTTGGGCCCGGGAAAGGCATTGATGGTGTATCTCACGCCGTAGACGTTGAATGGGGGTGAGATTCCGAGCACTTTCCATGTTGCCCAAATGCGCTTCAAGCCTCAGGCTCATTTGTGCCAGGATATTTTGAGGCCAGGAAGGCCTCATGTCCCGTTTTTCCTGGCACATGAAGTGTTCCGTTCCTAAAAAATCACTATCTGTCAGGAACGAGAAAAGCATTCGTATCTGCATGGCTACAGCAAAACCCAGATTACGATCCGGAGTGTGCGATTTTTCGTGCCAGAGACGTGGAGGGGACGGTTCTGTAAAAGAATACAAATCAGCGGGGGCATAGGATTCCCAATCAGGAATTTTTTTATGAAATCGTTCGAAAAAAAGATCAGGGCCATTGGGAAGTCCTGCATGATGGCCGGCAATGATATAGGCCAGCATATCACCGTATGATGCTTTGGATGTGCCCCAGTGGGTGCTGGCATGTTTTGCTCCAGCGGTGGAATGATCTACTTTTTTTCCGCCGTTCAGCTCTACTGTTTCTGTTGAGTGTGGAGAAATTTGTTTATCTTTAATATATTTCTGAAATTCTAGGGAAAATTTCCCCAAATCGTGCCAGAGTGCGGCGGCTTCAACCCAATAGAGCCACGCTCCGCGCAGGGATGCAGGCAACTCCTTGATTAATTGGCCCGCATAATACCGAACCATGTTCAGGTGCCCGGGGATTTTCCCCTTATCGTTGGGGCATGTATAGAGAGGTTCATCCACGCAGATTCCATTATCCAGCCATTTACGGTGGGCAATAGGGGGATTCTCATCATTCATAGGTCGCATTATGTTGCACATATGTTGGGAAAATCAATATATATTTATTTTTTTGCATTATTGGTTGAGTCTGTCGCTAAGGTATGGGATGTTTTTTCTCAGATGCCTGTTTCTGTCACTATGAGTGTTTCTTGCCCATACTCTGTTCCTTTGGCGGCATTGCAGCATTACCTGTACTGTCCCAGGCAGTGTGCGTTGATCCATCTGGAATGTTGCTGGGAAGAGAATCAGTTCACAGCAGAGGGAAAGGTGTTTCATGAACGTGTCGATTCTGGAATGACGGAAAACCGGGGGAGAAAACGGGTATTGCGTTCTCTGCACATTTCTTCCGTACAGTGGGGGATTCATGGTATTGCAGATGTGGTGGAAGCCGTCTATGTTCAAAAAGGGAGCGGCGTAGTATCCATGACGCCTGTGGAATACAAAGTAGGTAAACCCAAACCGCACCGTGCGGATGAAGTTCAGGTGTGTGCCCAGGCATTGTGCCTGGAGGAGATGTTTGAGATAAAAGTGCCTTTTGGGTTTCTTTTTTATGGGAAAAACCAGCGTAGGCTTAAGGTGTCATTTGATGAGGAATTGCGTTTTCTGACTGCCCGGGTTATTCGTGATGCCAGAGAGGTATTGACAGGCATGGTTACACCGCTTCCTTTTTATTCCAAAAATTGCAAATCCTGTTCCCTGGTCAATGACTGTCTTCCTGACGTTTGCCGGGAGCACAGGCAGACCATGAAAGCCCGGGTGGATAGTGTGTTTGAAGACAGCCTGGAAACAAGTGAAGCCGATGATTTATGAAGAAGCATTTAAATACATTGTTTGTGGGCGATCGGGTTTGCAATGCCCTTGCCGGCGAGATGATTTATGAAGAAGCATTTAAATACATTGTTTGTGACGCTGGAAGGATGCTGGCTGTCCAAGGATGGCGATACCGTAAAAGTCAATGCGGAAGGAACATGTCTGCTGCGGGTTCCCCTCCATAACTTGGAGGGTATTGTGACGCTGGGGTGGGACATAGGAGTTTCCCCTTATTTGATGGGAGCCTGTGCGGAACGCGGCATCACGCTTTCCTTCTGCAATCCTTACGGTAAATTTCTGGCTGGCGTACAGGGCTTCATGAAGGGAAATATCCTGTTGCGCCGGGATCAATACCGCTGGGCTGATGATGAGGCAAGATGGGTTGGCGTTGCCCGGGAAATGATAGGAGCCAAAATTGCGAATTGCCGCAGTTTGCTTTTAAGGGCGCAGAGAACGTACGGGAAAGATTTATCGGAGGAGGTCGATCGTCTGGCAGCTTTTTGCCGCATGGCCCGTGGATGCAATTCCGGAGACATGTTGCGGGGCATTGAAGGTTCCGCAGCGGAAACCTATTTTTCCTGCTTGTCCCATTGCCAGAGGACGGAAGATCCGGAGCTGGTGTTTGAAAGCCGCAATAGACGTCCTCCCAAAGATTGTTTTAATGCTCTTTTATCTTTTCTATACAGTTTGTTGTGCCATGACGCCAGGTCCGCCCTTGAAAGCTCCGGCATTGATGCCGCCGCAGGCTTTTTGCACCGTGACCGCCCAGGGCGTCCCGGAATGGCTTTGGACCTGATGGAGGAATTCCGGGCACCTCTCGCTGATCGCCTAGCCCTTACCCTGATTAACCGCAAGCAGATATCCTCAGATGATTTTGACAAGGAAGAGTCCGGAGCCGTTTTTTTGAAGGAAGATTCCCGTAAAAAAGTATTGAATGCCTGGCAGGAACGGAAAAAGACCGTTCTGGTGCATCCTTTTCTTCAGGAAAAAACCACCTTGGGATTGCTGATTCATATTCAGGCCCTTTTGTTGGCACGCCATTTGCGTGGGGATCTGGATTGCTACCCTCCGTTCATCGGCAAGTAAAACGAGCTGTTGTCATGTATATTCTCATTACGTATGATGTAGCTACGGATGATAAGGCCGGGCAGCGGCGGTTGCGGCAAGTTGCCCGAGCCTGTGAAAATGTCGGACAGAGAGTGCAGAATTCCGTATTTGAATGTGAATTGACTCCTGCCCAATTGGTTGACATTAGGAACAAGCTGCTTAAGATTATTGATAACGAGAGTGACAGTCTCAGAATTTATCATATGGGGTCCAATTGGCATCATAAAATAGAACAATTGGGTAAGGAGAAAAGCTATGACATCTCCGGTCCCTTGATTATTTAAAGACTGTGGAACATGGCCTGTGCGCCAACCTCAAGCTCACACGAATTCCCCGGCAGGTCGGCGATTGGTGTAATGCATTGAGAATAGAAGATTGACAGATAAATACTCAGAAAGTGTAACCGTGCAATGACGGTCTTTTTAGGGAGGTTGGCGCAAAGTATGATTTGCTCTGTTGAGTAGTAATGTATAAAGTCGGTTGCGTCGCACTCCGCAAGGAGTGCGTGGATTGAAACCACATGAACAACCTTGCCGCCGCCGTTGATAGTGGTCGCACTC
>ERZ779705.1388-NODE-1388-length-15982-cov-2.056194_pt1 | contig 15982 bp, 9 predicted proteins | sample MGYA00511385_ERZ779705 | MGnify/ENA primary metagenome ERZ779705 (study PRJEB29588, sample SAMEA2145301) | human gut metagenome | biome: human gut; feature: human-associated habitat; material: faeces | place: Denmark | collected 2008/2010 ... | reverse complement strand
ATGCTTTCAAGTTCAGTTCATATTTTCCGGTTCCCAATACAATACCACCTGTTTCGTGGTCGGCAGTAACGACTATCAGTGTTTCTTTCGGATGCTTCTTATAAAATTCATAAGCCACTTTGATAGCGTTATCCATATCTTTTACTTCATTAAATACGGTAGCTGCATCATTCGCGTGACAAGCCCAGTCAATCTTTCCACCTTCCACCATGAGGAAGAAGCCTTTATTCTTGCCTTTAGTCAAAAAGTCGATAGCGCTTTCCGTAATTTGCGCCAACGTCAGATCATTCTCTTTGCGGTCAATGGCATAAGGCAAACATGACGGATTAGCCCCCTCTTCCTGAATGAGAATCATTTTTTCAGCCTTAGCTGATTTTGCTTTATAGTCATTGTAACCACGTGCCACTGTATATCCAGCTTCTTCAAAGATAGGGAAAATGCTTGGAGCCTCTTTCTTGTCAAAAGAAGTTGTCGGTTTCAGGAATCCGCCACCTGCATAAAAGTCAAAATCAGCTTTCGGCAAGTCAAGAGCAATCTCATAATACATATTACGATCCGGTTGGTGCGCGTAAAATGCGGCAGGGGTAGCATGATCAACACTGACAGAAGTAGTGACACCGACTTTCTTACCGGCTTTCTTCGCCTTTTCAGCTACAGTTTGAATCGCATTCTTATCTTCCCCCACAGAAATAGCGTGATTATAGGTTTTCTTTCCTGTAGCCAACGCAGTACCTGCGGCGGCAGAATCGGTCACGGAATTAGTTGCAGAGAAAGTAGTCGCCATCGTGGCAACCGGAAATTGAGTAAACAACAAAGGCTCAACACCGATACGTCCGTTCTGAAGTTCCGCCTGATACATCTCCGTACCATTCACTTGGTTGACTCCCATCCCATCTCCAATGAAATAGAATACATACTTTGCCTGACCGTTGGCCACAACGGAAATAAGGACAAAGAACAATGTGTAGATTAACTTTTTCATTCTTTAGCAAATTTATTATTAGATTAGTTAGTACCACCTACAAAGGTATAAAAAAAGGCTACTTCTGATGTTACAAAACAAATAATATTATAAATTCATCACGTCCTGTTCAAACCGTTCCTTATCTCCAGCGGCCCTATTGCGCATCCGGCTACGGTAATTATAGATCGTTGCCAATGAGTAACCCAAGAAATGAGCAATCTTATTACTGTCTACCACCCCCAAACGGATAAGAGCAAAAATACGAAGTTCGGTAGTCAGCAGTTCATCAGATTTCGGATATATCCGTCCCTCCTCTACCAACAAATCGTTGAAAGCGGAAATGAAATTCGGAAAAAGTTTCAGGAAAGACTTATCGAACTCATTATAAAACTCGTTTCGTTCATCTTTGATAAACTGCTCGGACTTTATAGCCTTAAACAAATCCTCAATCCGGGAAGCCATAGCCAATTTAGCCAATGAGCGGCGGTACATCTCCAACTTATCCAGATAGTTCACACATCTGTCTAAATAACGGGCAATATATACTTCTTTTATCTTGCCCGTCTGCTCCAGTTCTTTGTTCACAGCCAACATCTGCCGATTAGCCAAACTCAAATCACGACGCATAGCAGACAGTTTCTTCATCCAGCGATACAAAAAGAAAATAGCTATCAAAAGAAATAAAGACAACATACTGACACTAATAAGCATCGCTCTGGAAACGGCTTGTTCTTTCTCTTCTTTCAACTTATAGGCCTTATCGATAATCGGGAAAAACTCCGTCACTTCAATAAACCTCAAACGGGCATTGCAGGCTACGGCATCTTCCATCGAACAACTCAAGTACTTATAAGCACGGTCAATATCTCCTAGTTCATACATCAGATGTGCCAACTTTTGCAAAGAGGCATACTCCCTGACCGAAGATTCCAAATCTGCAATAGCTGTCAATATGAGATAATAAACTTCTTTCTCAAAATCCTTCTTCATACCGTACGCTTCAGACAATGTATAGTAGATATACACTTTCTGCCGTTCGTCAACCGCCTCTTTCAAAGCCTCATCAAGTATCACCAGAGCTGTATCCGCCTTACCACTGACGATACATTTCTCGGCCAGAACAATCGTTCTGTTGATTTCCGGTGACATTACACTAATAATAGAATCCCGGTATAAATCTGTTTTTTCGAGATATTTCTTTTTCGCTTCCTTATTAGTAGTGTAATCAGCCAGCCAACCATAACAAGCACGATAAGTCTGATAATAAGCCAGCAAGGTTTCTCTGTCCAGCTTCGTCGGATTCATCCTCTCCAATTCCTCAATAGCTTCAATATACATTCCCATTACCCCTAATACTGTTGCACGATCAATAATAATCTTATTGTCCAATTCAGGGCGATTCAGTTGCGGAAGCAACTCCTGCTTCTTATTTATATAATGAAGGGCAGAATCAGCCTGATAATGAAGATAAGCATCAAATAAGGAACCGTATAGACGATATTTGTCGGCAGGGGCATTTGAATGCGCCAATTGCAATTTCAAGCCTTCAATTTCCTTTTCTTTCTGAATCTGATAAGTCTCCTTTTTATTTATGATGTCGTCCAACTTTTTAAGAGCTGCCACATTATCTGTCTGTTTTGCAAACATTGAAACAGAACCAACCAAAAGAAAAGACAATACACAATAGGCTATATTTCTCATAGGTTACTTTTTAAAGATGTCACAAATATAATGAATATAGTAATCACAATGAAATAGATAAGCCAAACTATTTAATTTCCACTTATATTTTCGCCGATTCCAAACAATAATATACAACTGATAATCAATTAAATAAAATCATAAAGCGGTTATATTTTTATTCTAGACACCTTTTCTGATTCAATAGGTCGCTACATTTGCAACATCCGAAATAAAAAGGAGTAGAAACATTAGTTAGCTTACAATTTAATACCAATAAATAAAATGAAAAAGAATCTTTTACTCATTGCATTCCTCTGTATTTCATTTATAGCGAATGCGCAGCAGAAACTGACTTCACCGGATGGAAATCTGGTAATGACCTTTCAGGTAAACAAGGAAGGTGCTCCAACGTATGATTTGATTTATAAAGGCAAAACGGTAATCAAACCCAGTACTTTAGGTTTAGAATTAAAGAAAGAAGACAATACCCGGACAGACTTCGACTGGGTAGACCGTAGAGATCTCACCAAACTTGACTCAAAAACAAATCTTTATAACGGTTTTGAATTAAAGGATGCAAAGACCGATACATTCGATGAAACATGGCAACCGGTATGGGGAGAAGAAAAAGAAATCCGTAATCATTATAATGAATTGGCAGTGACACTATACCAGCCAATGAATGAGCGCTCCATCCTGATCCGTTTTCGCTTATTCAATGACGGTCTGGGATTCCGTTACGAGTTCCCTCAACAAAAATCATTGAATTATTTCGTTATTAAAGAAGAACATTCCCAGTTTGCCATGTCAGGCGACCATACCGCTTTTTGGATACCGGGCGATTATGATACGCAGGAATATGATTATACTATCTCCCGCTTATCGGAAATCAGAGGGTTGATGAAACAGGCAATCACCCCCAATTCGTCTCAAACTCCTTTCTCACCGACAGGTGTGCAGACTGCTCTTATGATGAAAACGGATGATGGTCTTTACATCAACCTTCACGAGGCAGCCCTCATCGATTATTCTTGTATGCACCTCAACCTGGACGATAAAAACATGATATTCGAATCTTGGCTGACTCCGGATGCGAAAGGGGACAAAGGATATATGCAGACACCTTGCCATACGCCATGGCGTACTGTCATTGTCAGTGATGATGCACGCAACATCCTTGCATCCCGTATTACTCTCAACCTGAACGAACCATGCAAGTTACCGGACGCAACCTCTTGGGTAAAACCTGTGAAATATATCGGTGTGTGGTGGGATATGATAACCGGAAAGGGCTCATGGGCCTACACCGATGAGCTGACTAGTGTAAAACTGGGTGAAACAGATTATTCAAAAACCAAACCTAACGGCAAACATTCCGCTAACACCGCTAACGTAAAACGTTATATCGATTTCGCTGCCGCCAACGGTTTTGATGCAGTACTGGTAGAAGGATGGAACGAAGGTTGGGAAGACTGGTTCGGTAACAGCAAAGATTATGTATTCGATTTCGTCACTCCTTATCCCGATTTCGACGTAAAAGAGATTCATCGTTATGCCGCAAGCAAAGGTGTCAAAATGATGATGCACCACGAAACTTCCGCATCAGTCCGTAACTACGAACGCCATATGGATAAAGCTTATCAATTTATGGTGGATAACGGCTATAACTCTGTAAAGAGCGGTTATGTCGGCAATATTATTCCCCGTGGCGAGCACCATTACGGACAATGGATGAATAATCATTATCTGTATGCGGTGAAGAAAGCAGCAGACTACAAGATTATGGTGAATGCTCACGAAGCAGTACGCCCGACAGGTATCTGTCGCACTTATCCGAACTTGATCGGTAATGAATCCGCTCGTGGAACAGAATATGAATCATTCGGCGGCAACAAAGTATACCATACTACAATTCTTCCATTCACCCGTCTGGTTGGAGGACCGATGGATTATACTCCGGGGATCTTCGAAACACATTGCAACAAAATGAATCCGGCTAATAACTCTCAGGTTCGCTCTACTATCGCCCGCCAACTGGCATTGTATGTAACTATGTACAGTCCATTGCAGATGGCCGCTGATATTCCTGAAAATTATGAGCGTTTCATGGATGCCTTCCAATTTATCAAGGATGTAGCTATTGATTGGAATGAAAGTAAGTATCTGGAAGCGGAGCCAGGAGAATATATCACGATAGCCCGTCGTGCCAAAGGAACGAATGACTGGTATATAGGTTGCACTGCCGGAGAAAAGGGACATGAGTCTAAATTAAGCTTTGACTTCCTCGAACCTGGGAAAAAATATGAAGCTACCATTTATGCTGACGCCAAAGATGCAAGTTGGGACAAAAATCCGCAAGCATACGTTATCACAAAAAAGAAAATAAACAATAAAAGCAAACTTACACTGAAAGCTGCAATAGGCGGGGGATACGCCATCTCAGTCAAAGAGATAAAATAAGACCTTAAACAAGTTTAATTAAGATTCCATAGTTTTCAATAGGTATTCATATAGAAGTACTATTTTTGACAAACTTATTTAATAACATGAAAACAAAAAAAATGAATGAACCGGGTAAAATAATGCTGCTATTTTTAGTAGCCATTATGTTTACGGTACAGGCAGTTGCACAAAACCTGTCAGTAAGTGGACTCGTCTAGGACGGTACCACCGGAGAGGGAATTATCGGAGCAAATGTAGTAATTAAAGGTACTACCAATGGCACCATTACCGATCTGGATGGGAAGTTTAAATTACAGGCCAAGCAAGGAGACATCATTGTCATTTCCTTCATTGGATATAAGACACAGGAATTACCGGCCGCAGCACAAATGAAAGTTGTTCTGAAAGATGATTCAAAACAGTTGGACGACGTAGTGGTCATCGGATATGGCTCCGTTAAGAAAGAAGACTTGAGCGGATCAGTCGTTGCCATTAAAGCTGAAGAGATGAACAAAGGTGCAGTCACTTCACCCGAAGAACTGATCATGGGAAAAGTTCCGGGATTGGCAGTCGCTCAAGGTGACGGTGGTCCGGGTTCAGGTTCTACGCTACGCATCCGTAGCGGTTCTTCTCTGAATGCCAGCAATGACCCGCTAATCGTCATAGACGGAATCCCCGTAGCCAACAATTCAGCTCCGGGTACACCGAATGCTTTATCGACCATTAATCCGAATGATATAGAAACTTTTACCGTATTAAAAGACGCATCAGCAACGGCCATCTACGGTTCACGTGCATCAAACGGCGTTATCATCATCACTACCAAGAAAGGGACACAAGGAAAAATCAAGGTAACTTATAACAGCAGTTATACTTTCAAAGATCCTTATAAGCGTTTTGAAACGATGAATGCAGATGAGTTCCGTCAGGCAGTGACGAACCAATATGCCGAAGGCACCGCTTTAGGCGATGCAGCACGCAATCTGATTAATCTCTACCCTCAACAGTCTACCGATTGGCAGGATGCTATCTATCAAAGTGGTCTGAGCACCGACCAAAATATATCCGTAGCAGGAAAAGCAGGGTTCATGCCTTTCCGCGTGTCTTTAGGTTACAACAACGAACGAGGTACAATCAAGACATCCAAGTATGAAAGATATACCGCATCTGTCAATCTAAGTCCGAAGTTCTTTGATGATCATTTAAGGGTGGATATCAATGTAAAAGGAACGATTAACAAAAATCGTTTTGCTGATTCGGGAGCAGTAGGAGCAGCTGCTTTCTTTGACCCTACCAAACCAATCTATGGTATTGACACAGAAGACCCTACATACGGTAGTAATTTATATAACTATAACGGTTATTGGAACTGGAGCACCGGCAAGAATACTCCCAACACGCTTTCTTCCGCCAATCCGTTATCTTTACTCTACGATGTGGACAATGCGGGAACTACTAAACGAAGTCTCGGCAATATCCAGTTAGATTATAAAATACACGGATTAGAAGATTTGCATGCCAACTTGAACGTAGGTTATGACGTAGCAAAAAGCACAGGTGGAAACTATACCGTTCCCGGTTCTTTCCAAACAGCCAAAGACAGTGATTTCAAGAATATCGGACGTGGTAATGATTGGAACAATCTGCGCCGCAACCATCTGCTGGACTTTTATTTGAACTACGCCAAAAACATAGAATCCATTCAAAGCAATATCAATGTAATGGCCGGATATTCCTGGCAACATTTCTATTACAGAGACCTGAGTATTTACAAATCAAATGTTACCGAAAACCTGGGAACTAAAGAAGGATGGACTTATAACGACGATGAAGGACGTTACATACAAAACAATAACACTCCCTCACCTTGGGAAAATTATCTGGTTTCTTTCTTCGGACGACTGAATTACAACTTCAAAGAACGTTATTTGCTCACTGCAACGTTACGTCAGGACGGCTCCTCACGTTTCAGCAAGAGCAACCGTTGGGGACTCTTCCCCTCCGCAGCGTTGGCATGGAGCATTATCAACGAACCGTTTATGGAAAAGGCACGCGATATTATGTCCAACTTGAAACTGCGTGTAGGATATGGTGTCACCGGTCAGCAGGAGATTACCGATTATCTCTATATCACTAACTACTCGCTAGGTAACAATACGACTTCACAATATATGGGTTCATATCTGCTGAAACCGGATGGGTACAGCCCCGATTTGAAATGGGAACAGACTGCGACATACAATGTCGGCATCGACTACGGATTTCTGAACAATCGTATCAACGGTAGTATCGAATATTATCAGAAGCGTACGAAAGATTTATTGAACACAGTCAGCGTAGCGGCAGGAAGCAACTTTACCAATATGATAACAGCCAACGTGGGATCTATGAAAAACGAAGGTTTGGAATTCAATATCAATGCCGTAGCTATACAGACTAAAGATTTCTCTTGGGAATTAGGCTATAACGTGACTTGGAACACCAGCAAAATTACTAAATTGACCGCTACCTACAATCCGGATTATGAAGGAATCAATGCCGGTTCTGCTTCATACGGTAGTGGCACAGTACTACAAAAGCACCAGGTAGGTTATGCCCCCTCCACTTACTGGCTCTTCCAACAGGTATACGACGAGAATGGAAAACCGGTACAAAACGCAGTGGTAGACCGCAATAACGACGGGCAGATTACGAATGACGACCGGTATATGACTAAAAAGAGTCCGATGGCGGACGTATACATGGGACTGAGTTCGCAGTTTACATATAAAAATTGGGATCTGGGCTTCAATCTCCGTGCCAGTATCGGGAACTATGTCTACAACGCCAGTGCAGCGGACAACGGTTCACTGAATGCTTTCTCCAATCAAGGATTTATCACCAATTATTATAAATCGGCAGTAGAAAGCACCGGATTCACTCTCACCAGTTCTACCGAGCAAAAAGCAAGCGATCTCTTTTTGGAAAATGCTTCTTTCCTGAAGATGGATAACATTACTTTGGGATACACCTTCAAGAATTTGTTCACCAGCAAGTTATCCGGCCGTATCAGCGCATCGGTGCAGAATGTGTTTACTATCACCAAGTATTCCGGACTCGATCCTGAGTGCAACGCCATTGATCAAAGTCTATGGCCGCGTCCACGCACGTTCTCTCTCGGAATTAATCTTAACTTTTAATCTGTCAGCATTATGAAATTCTATTCTATAAAATCGATCATATTGGTTTCCGCTCTCATTTTATTCGGCGGATGTATAGGTGATTTAGACGTGATGCCTCTCGATCCGAATGTCATGACGGCCGAAGACGCCTATTCTACTCCCGAAAGTTACACACAGGGATTGAAAAAGATCTATTCGGTATGGGCCCTCTCCGGACAAAAAGACGCAGGTTCTTCGGATTTGAGTGATTTGAATGCCGGTAACACAGTACTCCTGCGTTGTTGGTGGACACTGCAAGAAAGTACTACAGACGAAGTAAAATGCGCCTGGTCGGATAGCTGGGTACCGCAAGTTAACGGATTATCCTGGAATACAGCTAAGGTGGAATCAATGGAAGGGCTTTACCACCGTTCTATGTACATCGTAAGTATTGCAAATGATTTTCTGAAACAACTGAACAATGCCCCCGACGAAGTAGACCGGGAACGTTATCGTGCCGAAGCACGTTTCTGCCGTGCTTTAGCCTACTACGTGCTGATGGATGCTTTTGCCAATCCACCTTTTGTCACAGAAGAAACAACCTCGACGCTACCGGAGCAAATCAATCGCAAAGACCTATTCAACTGGCTAGAAAAGGAACTTACTGCTATTCGTAGTCTCCTTCCCGAACAGACAGACGAATACGGACGTGCCGATCAACATACCGTTGAGTTCCTATTGGCACGTATGTATCTCAATGCCGAAGTTTATACAGGAACACCCCGTTATACTGACTGTATCACTTATTGCAAATATATTCTAGGCAGTAATGACTATTCATTGGCAGACAATTATGCCGAACTTTTTATGGCGGACAACGGAGAAAATACCAATGCCAGAAAAGAAATCATTTTCCCGGTATTGGCTGACGGCAACACTACTCAGTCCTATGGAATAGGAGCTATCATTGTCGGCTCGCGTTCAAGTAGCGAAGGCACTGTTGTCAACTACGGATGCAACGGTGGATGGGATGGCTTCCGCTCTACAGGAAATCTGATACGTGCGTTCGAATATGAAGCGGAAGAATCAGCCTGGACCGCCGACAATTTAAATTCACACGACAACCGCGCCATCTTCTATAGCACAGGACGTTCATTGGATATCAAAACCTCATCTATCGGTACATTTACCACAGAAGGTTGGTCGGTATTTAAATTCACGAACCTGAACAGTGACGGTACTCCGGGAAAGAATTCCGTATTCCCTGACACAGACTTTCCACTATTCCGTCTGGCTGATGTATATCTGATGTATGCGGAATCCGTAGCCCGTGGTGGAGAAGGAGGAAGCGAATCCCAAGCTGTGACATACATACAGGACTTGCGCAAACGTGCCAAAACCGGTTATAGCCAAGTGGATGCAGCTTGGTTGAAGGCTTCCGCATCCATCAATGGAAGCACTGCCAACGTAAACTTTGGAAATATCTTAAACGAACGTTGTCGTGAACTTTATTGGGAAGCCCGCCGTACCGATTTAATCCGTTACGGACTGTTTACCTCGAATACTTATACGTGGGCAGAAAAAGGAGGAGTCATCACCGGAGTAGGTGTAGACAAACGCTACAATCTTTTCCCCATACCTGTAAGCGATATCAGCGTTAATGGTAATTTACAACAAAACGAAGGTTATTAATCTAAAAATCAGAATGTACATGAAAACAATATACGGATATATAGGTATACTGATCGCAGTTTGTTTATTACAAGCCTGTGAAAGTGACTTAGACAAAGCCTATTATAGCGACGGACAGGCTCAGCCTGCTGTATTGGAGGCTTTACCGGAAACGTATACCATCAACCCGCTGCAACAAAATGAAGTTGCACTGACGTTCAAGTGGAGTGCACCCCAAATGGGATATAATGCATCGATCACGAACAATCTGGAGATGGATATAAAAGGCGAAAACAACTTCGGAGATAAAAAAGTAATCTTATCTTCGTTGGTAGGGAATAACTCGACTGTTTCATTTACGAATAAAGAGTTGAATGACTATGTACTGTCTCTGTTCAAGAATTATGCTGATGAAGCAGGAATATACACCATAGAAACCGTTCATCTGGAATTTCGTGTAACCTCTGTCATTTCAGAGGCGAAAACTCCTCTTGTTTCAAATATCGTTTCTTCCACTGTCACTCCATACGACAATGAAAATACAGGCTACAAAGCAGCGGTCATCACATCAACAGACATTAGCGAACTAGTTTTAGCGGCCGGTCAGAAAGAAGAAACGGCATTACCCTTAACGTGGCAACAGGCTTATTTGGGTGATAATGCAAGTATCAGCTATGCAATAGAAATAAATCTGCCCAAAACAAACACGGAATATAATTGGAGCAAGAAAGTGACTGTCAAGACTACTCAAGAAACCTCATACAATCTGACTCACCAAGATCTGAATGATGCACTTGTCAGTCTATTGGCAAAATATAGTAAGGAAGTAGGAAAAACTGAAATCAACCTCTCTGTTTCAGCTACTAAGAGCGGATATATCAAAGCGCTGGCTTCCGAACCTCTGACTATCAGCATCACTCCGTATGTAGCAACTCCGACATTCACTACTGTTCCGGAAAATATGGATTTAACTTCCGGCACTTCTTATTCTCTAGCATGGGAAGCTGTAGAAGGAGCTAAATACCAAGTGGAAATGGATATAAAAGACTCAGAATTCTCACAAAGAGCAATATTGGAAAGCGGTTTGACCAGTACAAACCTAGATATAAACAATGCAGTCCTAAGCAAGGCCATCAAATACCTGAAAATAGCACATAATGCAGTAACGCTTAGTGCAGAACAGGAGGTAGAGTTTCGGGTAAGAGCTTATTTCGGTAATACTGAGACAGGAGTATTATCAGAAGCAAAAACTGTAACGGTGACTTATGATAATAGCGAGAATACACCGGAAGTATTCTATCTAGTAGGAGAATACTGTGCTTGGAAACACGATCAAACTCAAAAGCTATATAAAACAGAAAGTGGTTCGTACAAAGGACACATTATTGCAAAAAATCTTTATGAAGGGTGGAAAATCACAGACCAACCCAATTGGAATGGTAGAAATTGGGGAGCTCCAATCAATAGTGGAATCTTGACTCTAGGTAACGACAGCAAAAATATCACTTCTTACGGCGGTAACAACAATACCAACTACACCGTAGAATTTAATCCAAACAACGGTCGCCTCACCATGAGCAATGAAGAAAAGTCATGGATGTTATTAGGTGAACATAACAATTATTCTTTCAGTGATGCATCCAAAATGGAAATCATTTATGATGAAAGTAATAAAAAGTGGTATTTACAAAAGAAAGGAGTAAAAATGCAAGCCGGAAATACGTGGCAAATACGTTCACAGATATTGAACATGGAAGTGACTCCACAAAACGCCGAAGGACATTTCGAAACGGATGTTACCGACGAAAGCCTATTTACCGTAAGCCAAACCGGCAATTACGAGATACGTTGGTATTTCAACGAACCGACTCCTTACGTAATAGTCATTAAAGAATAACCCATCCATCAAAAAAGAAAAGCTTTATGAAGAAATATTTGATATATATATTATTACTGCTATTCACTGCGCCCTATATAAGCTCATGTAGTGACGAGTGGACAGACTCCGACAAACTGAGCCTCCTGACAAAAGCAGAAGAGGAAGAACCTATTGTAGAGGATGACATTGACATAAGCCTGCTGAAATTCGGTTTCAACCTGAATCCCAAAGCCGAAACAAACGAGTTACCCAATGCGGACGAAGCTTTGGATATCTATTTTTATGCAGAAGGTAAAGAGTTGGCAGAAGGAGAAAAAGAATGCCCGTTATTAGGTTATCAAGAAGCGTGCTATCTCCATGCCGGTGTATATTCGGAAGGTACTTGGATGTATGTACCGGCTGCCTGGACAGAAGATACCGAAAAATGTAAAATGGTTCGTGTAAAGGAGAATGTATGGAAAATCACCCTCTCACCTACTATACGCGATTGGTTCGGAAGCGGTTCAACTCCTATTGAACAGTTAGGACTGATTATCCGTACTACTGATGGCAAAAAAGGAATAGAAGAAGATACCTTTGTCGATATTGAGGATGATAAGTACAACAGCTTTACTCCGGGTGAGATAAAGCTGGAGTCAATGCCTTCCGGACTGCAACATGGTATCAATATTATCGACAATCATACAGTAGCTTTGGTACTGTATGAGAAAGACAAAGACGGTAACCGTTATTACGATTATGCTTATGTCATGGGAGACTTCAATAATTGGAAACGCAGCAATGATGAAAACTCTCAAATGTATTATGACGAATCAGCGGGATGTTGGTGGATTACTTTAAGCGGTCTTGAGCCAACCAAAGAATACGCATTCCAATATTATCTGGGAAAGAAGAGTTCTGTAGAAGGAGAAAAAGATACAGAACTACGTATAGCCGATCCATACACGGAGAAGATTCTCGATGCAAGCAGCGATTCCTATATTCCGGAATCCACTTATCCATCGTCCCAACGTATCTATCCAACGAAAGGGGCCGGAGTTGTTTCAACATTCAAGATACAGAAAGATTCCTATTCATGGGCACACGACAATTTCAAAATAGCAGATAAGAACAATCTGATGATTTATGAGTTACTCTTGCGTGACTTCACCGAAACCGGAGATCTACAGGGAGCGATACAGAAACTCGATTATTTGGAAAGGTTAGGTATTACCGCCATCGAACTAATGCCCGTACAGGAGTTTGAAGGCAATAACAGTTGGGGGTACAATCCGACCTTCTATTTTGCACTTGATAAAGCCTACGGTACTTCTGAGATGTACAAGAGATTTATTGACGAATGCCACAAAAGAGGTATCGCAGTACTTTTTGATGTTGTTTACAACCATGCTACAGGTAGCAACACTTTTGCCCGTCTGTATTGGGATTCGAAAAATAACCGAACTGCTGAGAATAACCCATGGTTCAATGTTGAAGCCCGTCATGCTTTCAATGTATTCCACGACTTCAACCACGAAAGTCCATTGGTACGAGACTTTGTAAAACGTAATCTAAAATATCTGATTAACGAATATCATATCGATGGTTTCCGTTTCGACTTGACTAAAGGGTTCACACAAAACGGAAATAAAGATACGGACGTTTCAGGTTACGATGAGTCACGTATCAGCATTCTACGGGATTATTACAACGCTATCCAATCCGTATCTCCAGAAGCAGTAATGATTTGCGAGCACTGGACTGATTGGGCAGAAGAAAACGTATTAGCTTTGGCAGGCATACAGTGTTGGCGTAAAGGAAGTAACACACATGATGAAGGCTACTATCAATCAGGGATGGGGTATTCAGAGCGCAGTTCCTTTAGCAATTTGATACAAAGTGGCGGAAACAGTATCCATTTTGGCGGATGGGTAGGTTTCATGGAAAGTCATGATGAAGAACGCGTAGCCTATAAAGCCCAAGTGTATGGAAACGAGAAAATAAAAACGGATCTTACTACCCGCATGAACCAGCTTGCCGCCAACGCTGCCTTCTGTTTCACAGTTCCGGGTCCTAAAATGATTTGGCAATTCGGTGAATTAGGTTATGACGAAACACTTGGTGAAGAAGATGAAAAAACAGCAAAGAAGCCGTTACATTGGGAATATTATGATGAACCTGCACGCAAAAGTTTGTATGATGTATATGCTAAACTACTAGATTTACGCAAAACGCACGCGAATTTGTTCGGGCAAAATGCAACATTCTCATGGAAAGTAGAAACTGCTGATTGGACAGGGAACACACCCCGCACCATCAGTTTGAAATACAATGATAAGGAACTCGTAGTCGTAGGAAATTTTGGAGATGATACCACCAACTATTCTCTAGATTCTAACATCAAGTACAATTACATGACCGGTGATGAAGTATCAGGTAATATAACTGTCGAACCACACAATTTCTTCTTAGGAACAAGTTTCAGACCTGAATAAACAGCTTAAGTAGAATAGATTAAACATAGAATTAACGCAAATTATCGCAGATAAATAAGAATAATTTCCCGAAGGAATAATCTTAATAATCTGCGATAATTTGCGTTAATCTGCGTCTAAACAAAACAAGATCAATTACACCTGTGTCTCTCCTTCGATGTATTCCTCCAGAAAGAGATTCTCTCCATCGAATACCGCATACGAGAAGAAATTAATCCAATCCCCGAGAATCAGCACACGGGAAGTTGCACTCAACATGAGATCCAGTTCAATATGACGATGCCCATATATAAAGAAGTTGATATTCGGGTGGCTCTTCAGATATTCTTTGGTATACAAAACCAGATGTTCCTGATTCTCTCCCATATAATCCGGTTCCTTTCCGTCAATTCGTTTCAGTCGGCTATGCTTGGCCCATGTCAAACCCAGCTCCACACTCCAACGAGGATGAATAGCAGAAAACATTCTTTGCAAAGTCGTACTATGAAACATTCGGCGAAGTAATTTGAACTTCTTATCCGGATCACCCAATCCGTCACCATGAGCCAGATAGAATTCTTTCCCATAGATTTCGGTAGTCAACGGTTCACGGTGCATAATGACACCACACTCTTTTGTGAGATAATCTCCACACCAAATGTCATGATTGCCAATAAAGTAGTGAACTTCCACACCCATGTCCGTAAGTTCGGAGATCTTTCCTAGAAAACGAGTATATCCCTTAGGAACTACCAAACGGAATTCATACCAGAAATCGAACATATCTCCCAGCAAATAAACGGCAGAAGCCTTATGTTTTATACTGTCGAGAAAGTTCACCAGGCGTCTCTCTTGTGTGCGACCATGTTCAATGGCGCGGGACCCCAAATGCGCATCGGAAAGGAAATAAACGTTCTTCATAGGCTTTGAGTTGTTACTTATAGTCAGCTTGTCACTCATCACTAGAGAAAGCCTAGTTCGAGTTTCGCTTCCTCACTCATCATATCTTTATCCCACTCCGGTTCAAACACCAGATTAATGATAGCCGAAGTCACTCCCTCCACCGATTCTACTTTCTGACGAATATCTTCCATGATAAAATCAGCAGCCGGACAATTAGGGGCGGTCAGTGTCATATCAAGTACTACTTCTCCATTATCGGAGACATCTATCTTATAAATCAGTCCAAGATCGTATACATTCACCGGGATTTCCGGATCGTACACAGTTTTTAGCATGGCTACAATCTTTTCTTCTATTTCAAACTTTTCCATACGTTCTTATTTATGTATTGCAAAGATAGAGATAAAAAATTAGACACGGAATGCGTACCTAACTAAAAAACATACCGAGAGACTAAATTGTTGCGGGAAATATTCATCAATCGTTTCAGAGCAGCCCTTCATCTGCAAAGCTGTAAAAGCCGTCCTCACAGACTATGACATGGTCTATCAGGCGAATATTCATCGTATCCGCCGCTTTACGGATATGTTCCGTCAATGTCCTGTCAGGCTGGCTAGGCTGAATATTTCCGGAAGGGTGATTGTGCACCACAGCTATTTGTGTAGCCCTTTGCATCAATGCTTCCCGAAGAATGGAACGCACATCGGCATAAGTACCGTCTATACCGCCGGAACTGATACGTATCTTATCAATCAGTTTCGTTGCCTGATTCAACAACAGTACCCAGAACTCTTCTTGCGCCAGGTCGCACATTAGTGGTTGAAAAATCTCGTAGATATCTTTCGAG
>ERZ779705.1386-NODE-1386-length-16009-cov-3.291212_pt1 | contig 16009 bp, 9 predicted proteins | sample MGYA00511385_ERZ779705 | MGnify/ENA primary metagenome ERZ779705 (study PRJEB29588, sample SAMEA2145301) | human gut metagenome | biome: human gut; feature: human-associated habitat; material: faeces | place: Denmark | collected 2008/2010 ... | reverse complement strand
CAACCGGCAGTTTTAATTATACTAATGGATAATTTAAAAATCAACTTCTGTATCATAGTAGCAGCACTTGAGAAGTTTCTCCATCTCTTCCTGACTAGGCTGACGAGGATTAGAACCTGTACAGGCATCAAGAATAGCATTAGCTGCAATATCGTGAAGTTTTTCAAGGAATTCGTCTTCTGGAACAATACCATTTTCTGCCGGAAGACCACCCTCACCATAATGTTTGATGCAATGAGGAATATTAAGTTCATCATTCATCTTTCTTAACATTTCAATAAGATTATCAATCTTTTCTTCTGTTGTATTACCACCAAGTCCAAGGAAATCAGCTATGTATGCATATCTTGCAGCTGCCGTTGCATCCTTTGAATTGTACTTGATTACCTTTGGAAGATACATAGCATTAGCTGCACCATGAATTATATGACCGCCTTCAAATGCTGCACCTGTCTTATGAGCCATTGAATGAACAATACCAAGAAGTGCATTAGAGAATGCCATACCTGCAAGACATTGTGCATTATGCATTGCATCTCTTGCTTCCATATCTCCGTTATATGATTTTACAAGATTATCTCTTATCATCATAATAGCATGAAGTGCAAGAGGATCTGTAAAATCACAATTAGCTGTTGAAACATATGCCTCAATACCATGAGTCATTGCATCCATACCTGTATGAGCCACGAGTTTGACAGGCATTGTCTCTGCAAGTTCAGGGTCAACAATTGCAACATCAGGAGTAATCTCAAAGTCTGCAATTGGATACTTAATACCCTTATGATAATCTGTAATAATTGAGAATGCTGTTACTTCTGTTGCTGTACCTGATGTAGATGATACTGCACAAAAATGAGCTTTTTTTCTGAGCTGTGGAAGACCAAATACCTTGCACATATCTTCAAATGTTGTATCCGGATATTCGTACTTTATCCACATTGCCTTAGCTGCATCAATAGGAGAACCACCACCGATAGCTACAATCCAGTCAGGTTCAAACTCAGTCATAACCTGAGCACCTTTCATAACAGTCTCTACAGATGGGTCTGATTCAATGCCTTCAAAAAGCTTTACTTCCATTCCAGCTTCTTTAAGATAATCTTCTGCTCTCTGAAGAAATCCGTTACGCTTCATTGAGCCGCCGCCGACACAGATAATTGCCTTTTTACCCTGGAGTGTCTTCAATGCCTCCAAAGAACCTTTTCCATGATAAATGTCTCTTGGTAAAGTAAATCTAGCCATAATAAAATACCTCCAAAATTATAATAAGAGCATGGATTGTTAAATCTCTGACAATCTATGCTCTTATTATATATCTATATTTATTCAATTTCAAGGTATTTTTGTCTAAATTTTATTAACAATTGTAAATAATTTATTAACATTTTTTGACAAATCCAATCAAATTACATTACGTCTTTTACTGCTGCTGCAACATTTTCTGCAGTAAAGCCAAACTTCTTGAAAAGTTCGCTTGCAGGACCTGAAGCCCCAAAGCCTTTCATTGAAACGACTTTACCATCAAGGCCTACATATCTGTACCATCCAAAATCAGAAAGTGCTTCAACAGCAACTCTCTTACGGCAGCTTAAAGGCAGAACTGAATTCTTGTATTCATCAGACTGTTCCTCAAATAATTCCATACTTGGCATGCTGACAACTCTTACATCAATTCCATCACCGGCAAGGAGTTTCTTAGCTTCTATTGCAAGTGAAACTTCTGAACCACTTGCTATTATAATTGCATCAGGTTCAGCTTTTGTGCTGTTATCAATGATATAGCCACCCTTTAAAGCTTCCTTTGAAGATCCTTCAATCTGTGGAAGATTCTGTCTTGTGAGCACAAGTCCTGTAGGTGTGCTCTCTGATTTTATGGCATACATCCATGCTGCCGCTGTCTCTGTTCTGTCACATGGACGGAAAACGGTAAAGTTTGGAAGTGAACGGAATGCAGCAAGCTGCTCTATCGGTTCATGTGTAGGACCATCTTCGCCGACACCGATACTGTCATGTGTGAAAATATATGTTACAGGCAGTTTCATAAGTGATGAAAGTCTTGCCATAGGTTTTGTATAATCACTGAACACGAAGAATGTTGCTGCAAATGGTCTTAATCCTCCGTGAAGTGCTATACCATTAGTGATAGCTGTCATGGCCTGCTCTCTTACGCCAAAGTGGAAATTGCTTCCAGCGTAATTTTCCTTAGAAAAATCGCCTGCATCTTTCATGTTTGTCTTATTAGATGGTGCAAGGTCAGCAGAACCGCCTACGAGGTTAGGCATATGCTGCTTAATAAGGTTAAGAAGTGCTCCTGACGTGCTTCTTGTAGCTTCTGCTTTTTCAGGCTTAACCCAGTATTCTTCTGACTCGAATAAATCTGTAAGATCATATCCGTTGTAATATTTATCCCACTTTTCTTTCATTTCAGGGAACTTCTCACAATATTCATCAAAAAGTTTATTCCACTTATCTTCTGCCGCACCACGCTCCTGTGCTATCTTCTTATAGTTATCATAAACTTCCTGTGGAACTTCAAAATCGCCCTTACATGGCCATCCGATATTTTCCTTTAATGCGGCAACATTTTCTTCTCCGAGAGGCTCGCCGTGAGCACTTGCCTTACCCTGCTTCGCCGGACATCCAAATCCGATAAGAGTATCAACCTTAATAAGTGAAGGTCTCTCTTTATCAGCTTTCGCCTCTTCAATAGCTGCTCCGATTGCCGCGAGGTCATTGCCATCTTTAACTTCTATTGTCTGGAAACCAAAAGCTTCAAAACGCTTCATTACATCTTCTGTAAATGCAATATCTGTGCTTCCCTCAATTGAAATATTATTTGAATCATATAAAACAATAAGCTTGTTAAGTCCAAGAGTTCCTGCAAGCGAGAAACATTCTGATGAAATACCTTCCATCATACAGCCGTCGCCACCCAGTACATATGTGTAGTGGTCAACAACCGGATATCCCTCTTTATTGAATACAGCAGAAAGATGTGCCTCTGCCATTGCCATACCTACTGCCATTGCCATACCCTGTCCAAGAGGACCTGTTGTAGCTTCAATTCCTACAGTATGACCATATTCAGGATGTCCTGGTGTAAGCGAATCAAGCTGTCTGAAATTCTTGATATCATCTATTGAAAGATTACCATATCCAAATAAATGTAAAAGTGAATATAACAGCATCGAACCGTGTCCGCCTGACAGGATAAATCTGTCTCTGTTTTCCCATTTTGGATTAGCTGGATTGTGGTTCATGTGTCTGCTCCATAATTCATATGCGGCAGGTGCTGCTCCAAGAGGAAGTCCCGGATGACCTGATTTTGCTTTCTGAATCGCATCCGCAGATAAAACTCTTATCGCGTTTACTGACATTTCATCAATATTATTCATATTCTCTCTCCTTAAATTAAATAATTTTTATTTTCAATCTTTAAAATCGGCATCTGTAAGGAAGAAAATATCTCCCTTTTCACCACGTTTTTTCTTAATTCCGCCAAAGAACTTTCTTGAAGCACGTTTTTCTGAATGTGCTATCGCTTTGTTGATAATCTCCTTGATATCATCAAGACGGATATTGTCTGTCACACTGTGAAGCTTATCAATCTTTAAGTACAATTCAAGAAGTGCATCATCATCAACTTCATATTGACGTTTACGTGCAAATTTTCTTGCCATTTCTACAAGTTCATTAACAGTATACTGCTTTAATATAATTCTATGGTTAAACTGCTTTGTCAAATCCGGATTGAAGTTTAACAAAACATTCATCTCAGCATCAGAATCCTCAAATATTACTATCATTCTGCCTGTATCCTGCTTAAGGCACTGTGTAATCTCTTCAATACGCTTTGGCTGGATTGAACCGGCACCCTCTACAATAAGAGCAGTTCCTTTAAGCTTTGACATGGCTCTGCTGATTCCTCTGTGATTAATACTGTCACCGGTTGTCTTTGCTATCTTTTTCTGGCGGTCCGGATAAAGATGATTGATTGCTCTTACAATTGTTCTTGCAAGGTCTGTCTTGTCAGAACTTGAATTGCCTGAAATAAGAATATTTCCGTATGATGAAGTATTAGTCTGCATTTCCTTATCCAGTGTCTCAAAATAAGATGCAAGCTGGCTCTCAAGACCAGGCATTTCTCTGTATTTTCTAAATATCTTTGCAAGATCTCCGCTAAGTTTCTTTTCTTCATCTATTTCCTGCTCAATATCATCAACCTGAGGTTCCGGTTCTTTTACTGCTGAAGGCTTAATTTTACGTGTATTTTCTTCAGGCATAAGCTCGCCGATTGGAATCTCTTCTTCTGTTTCGTCTGTCTGCTCCATATCAAGCTCCTCACTGACAGCACTCTTTAACATTTCATCTGATATTCTTTCAATCTCTGCTGTATCAAGTGATACGACTGTATCCTTCTGGATATTTTCAGTTATCTGTTCTGCAATATCCGTTTCTTTAGTTGCTGTCTGCTCATTGGCAGCTTCTTCCTGCACATCTCCTGCCTGTTCTGCCATACTTCTCATGGCATCTACCGCTTCTTCAAGCTTCACTGTAGCTTTACCGGTTCTTATAGCAAGGTCTGTCTTTGCTGCATGGAGCATCATCTTTTCTCTTGCTTTTAATCTTGCTTCTTCCTCATTAAATTCAGAGCCGTTTGCCTTTGCAATTTCTTTCTGTTCTTCCATAAGACGCTCATATGCAGCACTCTTTTCATCCTTTTCATCAAGCATGCGTTCGAGTTCTTCTTTAGAATATTCTTTAGTATCCCTGTTGCCGTATTTCTGTTCGCGTACTGTTTCCATCCAGTCTGCCAGGCTTAACTGTCCTTCAATCTGCTCATCTTCTTCCGGCTGCACCTCATCCGTAATATTGTCTGTATTCGTCACCGGATCCGGTCTTAATGCCTGTGTATCTTCGTCAAGAATTTCACTTAAATTCTTTGCAAGCTCTGCCTGAATGTTCTGTGTGTCATAAATATTATTGACATTCGGTACGCTTACAGGCTCAATCTCCATAGCATCTTCACGCTCTTTAATATGTCTTTGTGCCTCTATTCTTTCTTCACGCAGACGTTCTTCTTCATCCTCACGGCTCATTCTGTCATAGCTGTTTTCAATCTTTTTCTTGGCATTAGCTATGAGTTCTTTCAATGATTCCGGCATCTGTCCGGGCTTGTTATCAGATACTGCCGCCGCTGCTTTTCTTGCCATTTTAAATACATCTGTATTATCCGGCTGTTCTTTGTTATCAGCATCATGTTCTTCTTTCATATCTTCGCCTGAAAGATTTTCTGCTGTATCATTATTTTCTGCTGACTCACCCTTTGGTTCATCAGTTTCTTCTATATTTATCTCTATTTCTTCTGTCTGTTCGTCACTTTCTTCTTTTACCGGCTCATCCCATGGCTCTAATGTTGCAGCCATAAGGCTTCCTGCATCAATGCTTTGCATCTGTGGCTTTGCCGGTTCTGCTTTTTTATCATCTGAAGATTCTGCTTCAGTCTCCAGTTTCCCGGCTTCTTTATCATCATCCTCTTTTAATGCCTCTTCAATATCATCCTGACGTATTCTTGCAAGTTCTTTCTGCTGTTCAAACATGATTTCTTTTGTCTTTTCATCATCATGTTTTTTAAGTTTTGCATCATCAAGAATCTTAATCTGCATTGTTGTAAGCGGTGCCCCCAGTCCCTGCTTTAATTCCATTGACTTTTCAACATATATGCCATCCTGAAATAAAAGTGCAAGTTCATCACACGCTTTAATGCACTCGTCTTTTCTTCCTGTCTTTGCATACAGACAAGCAAGCTCATACATGTATTTTTCATCAATCTCATGATTCTTATAGTCTTCAAGAATTTCAACAAGCTCGTTATCTGACGCACCTTCTGCTTTTCTTAAAATATAATAAAGAATGTATCTGCTAACATCATGCTGTGACATACGCTCATATTCTTCATATAACCCATCAGCATCATCAAACTGCTTCAGCTTTATCATAATCTCAGTAAGTTTGTATACAAGCTTTCTGCCTCCAAGATTACGGTTATATGCAAGAATAGCCATATCTCTCGCTTCCTCGTAATCTCCGACTGCTTCCTGCACGTTAATTACTGTTGCAAGTGCATTCCAGTCTTTTACCTTGTGCCAGCTCATCTCTTTTGCAATTGCAGCTGCTTCTTTATAAGATTTTTTTGCTGCAAGCTGCTTAATCTGTTCAATTTTAAGATTCATTTCATATTTATCCACAACAAGACGCCACCTTTACTAATCAATTTTTATGTATTAACACCCTGCAATCCGGGTTATTCTCTAATCGTAATTATGACATATACGCAGTATATCTACACTACATATATGTCATAAGTTTATCACAGCTATTGATTATTGTAAACTTTTTATACGAAAAACTCAAAGCTCGTCTGCTCATAATCCATTCTCGTATATTCCAGCTGGGTCGTGTTTGTCCTGCTGTAATAATCAACGACAACAGTCTGCTGTCTTCCGTCAACAAGTTTTTGTCCAAGTATATAATTAACGTCAAATCTTCCTGTAATTGCCGGTGTTGCACCTCTTGCCGGAACGATAAGCTGTACATGGTTTGTCTTTAAAAGCTTAAAAATCGGTTCCCATATATAAATATCTTTTGCGGCACCGAACGGATTATCAATAAATATTGTTTTTCCAAGAACTGCCGTTTCACTAACTGATGCGTTAACGCTTGCAATATAATTTATTACAGCTATAAGAAACTGTATATAAATTCCCTGTGACTGTCCCGTAGAGCCAACTGCCTCCTCATATCGCAGATACCTGCTCTGGTCCTTGATACGCTCACGTTTATAAAGCTGTACCCTTATTGCATTCATATCAGTTACTATTACAGAAAAAAGACGTTTCCATGTGAGCCTGTTTCTTATATATTTCAATCTTTCTTCCTGTGACGAAATGCTTTCAGACATTGCAATTGTCTCATCTATATATAATGACATCCTGCTCTTATACAGTTCTTCCTTTACATATGGAATAAACAGCCCAATCATCGATATGATTTCATCATCAAGACGTATTGTTGAAAGACCATGAAGTCTGTCAAGTTCTGTTTTTATATTGCAGCACGTCTGTATACAACGGTTTTCAAAGTTGTCTTTTATCTGTTCCATATCTTCAATACCCTTTGAAACACGCTCTTTTTCCAATACTATGTATTCATTCGTCCTGCGAAGCCCGCTGCATAACACCTCAACATCTTTGCAATCAGACGGAATATTTATTGAAGCATTCATTTCTGCCGAAAGCTCATCTGCATCAAATTCCACAAGACGGCGGCAGAATTGTTCTTTCCTGCTCTGAAAATCTTCTCTTCTTTTTTCAATAAGCTTTACAAGCTGTGAATAATCCTTTGAGATTTTCTCATATGAATCTGTCTCAGTCTCAAGAATCTTTAAATCATATGCATTTTCATTCTGCCTGAAAACATTGGCAACTGCTTCCTCATCCGGAATATCCATACCGGCATCTGTCACAATTCTCTCAAGGTCTTTTTCACATATATAATATTTTTTTAAAGCTTTTGCCTGACCTGCTATCTCTTCTTTAATGCGTTGTGTTCTCTCATCAAGCTCTTTTATATAATTCTTATGCTGGCTGATGTAGCTTTCAGGATTTTCACACAAAAGCGGTTCATATTCACCGAATCTTTCTTTTATCTGGCTCACAGCATGTGCAATACTACCCTCAAGACGGTTCATAAGTGCATTCTGTGCATCAAATTCATCTCTGTCAGCTCTCGTCTCCTTCTCTATATCAGCAATCTGCTGTTTTATGTGAAGAAGTTCCTGTGCATCTGAAACAATCGTTTTACCTGTTTCAAAATCTGATTTTACTGTTTTAAAATCATCACCACGGTATTCAATGGCTTTTTTGCACTTTTCCATTGAAATACGGTAATGTTCCATAAGAGCTTCTTTATCTGCAACGTCAACCATCTCTTTGTCCAATATGTCTTTCAGTCCGAAAAATCTTGATTCAAGCTGCATGTATGTCATACCTGCAAATTCTTTTTCCGGTTTGTCTGATGTATCTATATCCATATCATAAAAATGATTGTAATTTTCTTCCCAGTCTTTTTGTGCAGTCTCAATTTTTTGTTCATATACCGCAAGAGTTTTACTTACATTCTCAAGAATTTCTTTCTTATTTTCAACATCCGTCTGTGAATCTCCAAGTTTTCGTGAAAGATTATCTGCATCAAGAAGTGCCTGTCTCTGCTTTGCATATTCTCCGGCAAGCTGCTCCTTATGTTTTTTTGCAAGTTTTAAAATCTCATAACGGCTGCACTCCTCTGTATATGTCTTTTTTACTGATTCTGCCTGTGCAGCCGCACTATCACACTGCTTTTTAAGAAGCTGTTCTTCTGCTTTCAGCTTTTCATGATTTTCCCTGCTCTGCGACATATTCTCTGTGAGCCTGCGTAAATCATCTGATGCTTTTTCAAACCTTTGCATCTTATTATTTATGACATAACAATAGTCACCAAGTACAACTTTTCGGCGGTCTTCAATTTTTTCTATTTTATGATTAATATTATCAAGCTCTTCCTGTGCCGCCGCAATCTCCGACTCGGTTTTTGCATCATCTTTAAGGAAATCCATATCTTTCATTGCAAATACAACTGTATTTTTATCAATCTGGACTTTTGCATCCAGGACATTATCTTCACTCACAATCGGAACGGTATACGAATCAAGATTAAAGCTGGCAAGTGCCGCATCATTTTTTATTTTATCAAAATTATTTTTTACAATAAAACTGTATTCTACAAACGGAATACGCCTCTTTACATCTGTACGCTGTTTCTCATCAAGCTGTGCAAGCCAGTCAGCACCTTCTTTGACATCATCTTTATATCTTGTAAAAAGATATTCTTTTAACTTTGTTCTGTTCTTTGCATCTAATAAATATTGGTGTTTCTTTGCATTTTCAATAAATGCAGCAAGTCTTTGTGCCTCTTTTTCCGCTTCAAAATACTCGCTGTCAAGGCTGTCACTATACTCCTTTATCTTTATATCAAGTCCTGCCGTATTTTCATCATTATATATTTTTGAGAGCGTATTAAGTTTGTCCTTTGTCTGCTCATACTCTGCCTGTATTTTCTTGACATCTTCGATTTCTTTTTTTATAAATTCAAGTCCGACATCAATTCTTGCAATGTCTGTCTGAGTATCGCCAAGCCGGCGTTTCAAATCATTATATGCCTTATCTTTTTGCTGTATCTCCTGTCTGGCATCTTTAATATTCTCTTCTGATGTTAAAAGCTCTGCCTCGACATTTTCTGCAATAATTATTCCACATTTTTCCATGAGAACCGCCATCTGCTTTTCATCATTTTCAATGCGGCTCTTTAAAAATGAAACGAGACTTTGTGCAGCTGCCTCTTCTTTTGTCAGTGAATCAAACGTTTTCTGTGCTTCTTTATAATTATCCTCCGCAGTCTGCAGCTCTTTTTGCGATTGTTTAAGACTTTCTTTTAATTTTTCCCGCTCATCATTTGACAATTCAAATATTTTTACAGCTATATCATGCAGCTCTGCCGTAATGTCGTCATGCTCACGCATTCTGTTGTCTATCGTCTGTTTTATTTTGTTAAAATCATTTTCATATTTAAGATAATCTGCATAATCATTGACTGATTCAGATTTTCTAAGCAGCTCTTTTCTTTCGGCAAAACGGCTGTCTGCCGCTTCAATCTTTGCACTGTAAACATCAACAAGCTCACGTATTGCATCAAGTGACTTCTGCTCGCTTGCAACCTGTGCCGACTGAATCAGATACTGTTCATTATTAATTTTTTCCTGTATTTTTTCCAAATCGGAACTATTCTGCTCTGATAATGCTTCCCTGTCAGCAATTATAATTTTGCAGGCACACAAAAGCCTGTATATCTTTTCCTCAAGTTCCTGCTTTTTTATAAAATTCACTTTGAATGATTCTGCATACTGAGCAAATTTTTCTATTTCTTCAACCTGACTGTTATAATTGCCTATCTGTGAATTCTTTTTTGACAATTCAAGCAGCTTATCTTTAATATCAAGAAGTGTCCTTGCCATCTGACCTTCGTCATCAGTCACACCTAACTTATTATTAAACGATTTTTCTATAATCTCTTCAATAAGCAGATCTTCCACAACTTTACGACTTGTTCTGTAATTGCTCTCAAAATAAGTTCTTACATGTCCTTCTGTTTTATTGATTCCACGTATAATTTCCCACTGGCTCTCATATATTCCGTAATGTGACAGGAAATTCTGATAATCTCCTTTTCTGTCAAATATTTTTACCGACACATTAAAATCATCTTTTTCAAGATTTCTAAGATATTCTTTCAATCCGTTGTATGTTATTCTCTCACCGTTACTTGTAAGCGGAAGATTTTTTATATCATTGTCGCCGAATTCCCTGTAGAAAATAGCATAATTAAAATATTCTATACCCGACGAATTGCTCTGTGCAACCGCTTTTCTCGCACAAAATCCTGTTGTCATATATGTATAATTATCTTTTCTGTAACATGGCTCCAGTTTCCATTCCACAAGAGAATGTATGACTGTATTTCCTCCCCCCTGCCTGAAAAGCTTTTCAACCGGTTGCTTCTCATCAAGTGTACAGTTCGGAATTACATTCTGCAAAAGCATGAGCATGAGAAGACTCTTACCACCGCCGTTCGCAAGGTCATAAATCATGCTGCTGCAATTTGGACGCATCATAAAATCATCATACATCTGTGTTCCGAAATTGTACTTTACATTGTTTACCCTGATTCTGTTAATCTGTGGCATCGTTCTTCTCTCCTTTCGATAAAATCTGCGTAAATCTTCCTTTATATTCATCAAAGTAATTCTCTATAAGTGCCCGGAATCTGTTTGTAGGATAATAAAGATTTCCACCAGAATTTTCATCTTCTTTTGTATTATCCACAGAATTTTCCGGCTTTTCCGAATTATCAACAAGCAGCCCCTGATTTACAAGAAAATTAAAAACTATTTTGACAAATCCTGCTTTTGAATTTCTCGCTGCCCTCATCCCCGCCTGAACACTGTCAGATGAGGCCGGAAGTTCCTCCCAGCTTAACGCAATCTGCTTAAAACTGTTTTCCTCTATCTCATCAAGGACTATGCCGTTTCGCTTATCAATTATACCGTTTATGGAATTATCAACATTTTCTATTACATCTTCAATACGCACGTAACTTGTATAATTTGCTGCTGACGTATCACTGTAAAATGATGTGATAGTATTGTAAATAACAAAATATGCAAGATACAATTCTCTGTTCAACTTAACTCCAAGTTCTTTTCTCAACTCTTCGTTAGTATATCCAAACACCGGATTATTCTGGCCTGCACTTACATACAGGCTGTTTTTATACTCATATATGTCAAGATTCATCTTTTTAAGAGTCATCATAACAATGTCATAAACCTGTGCATTTGTGCTGTACTCCTGATACAGTGCTGCATTATCTCCATTTTCACCAACATTTTCGCCATTGATAAGTTTTGACACGATATCTAATGCTCTGTCTAAATTTCTGCTCTCCATAATTTTTCCCTTCCGGTATAAATTTATATTAAATGTTAATTGCTGTAATCTTCTCTATGGAATGTAACGTCGCTCACTTCACATCCGTCCATAAGTTCAAGCATTTTGCCATTCCCCTCATCTATAGAAAAAGCAACCGGGGCTTCATTCTCAAAATATTTTTTCAATATATCATCCATAAAACTTTCACTATCCATATCTGCACCACCGGTTATATGCTTTTTCTTCTGGCACAGATTTACGAAAAATGAAAAATAATCTGCATTTTTAAGAACATTTTCGGAATACATATTTTTCATTGACAGATTAAATTCTTCCAGTGTGAACGCTTCTTTTTTGTGCAGTGCCGAAATAAGATTTTTCATTATAAATACATAATTATCCGCAATTCTTTTCTCTTCCAGTTCATCTTCAAATATGATTTCTTTCTGCTTTTTTACACTTACCTTTTCTATCTCCTGATATCTTGCAGGTCTCATTGTAAGTGCTTCATCTATGGAATTAAGATTAAATGTTTTCTTCGTATTTGGTTTTAAAATTCCGTTTATAAGAGGAATCAGCACTGATGCATCACCATTTTCCGTCATCTTTTTTAAAAGTGATGTGAAATCAACATGGCTTCTTATCTGAGAAAGTTTTGCATGCCTTACAGCATCATCTGTGAGTTTCTGCATATGGGTGCATGCCCCAAGAAGCTGTGCGTGTCTGTTCATTGCAACTTTCAGCTGGTTTTCAAGCTCATATATCTCACTGATTGTCTTATAATATGCTGCATCCGCCTGCCCTCCCGGCGATATTTTTTCAAGTGCCGATTTTATTAAATCACTGTTTTTCTTAAACAGCTTTTCCTCATCATCAAACCAACGCATTCCCGTTTCCACAAAATCACGGTATGCTTCTATTCCGGCAAAAACATCGGATGCAAGCGTATTCATTACATCCTGCTGTACAAGTGCGAGCCTGCTTACCTCTTCATTAATTCTTTCAACAACTTCCGTACCACCTTTGAAATTCTTTGCCTGTATCATTTTTTCAAGCAGAAGCTGCTGCACACTTATCCTGCTCTCATCTTTTATCTCTTTTGTATCAAGATAAAATTCCACAGCATCGGGACTTATCGTATACCACACTATATTGTCCCTTATTGTGCTTTCTATCATCCTTACCCGCGAAATTCTCTTTTTTCTTTCAACCGGGTCAAAATATTCAAAATCAAAAGGGCGGCCGTCATTTTTAATTTTATCAAAAATGTAGCCGCCAATTTCCCTGTTTTCTTCTTCACTTAATAAAAGTCCGAAATCCCTTGAAATGAGTTCATGAAAAAATTCAAGGTATTCAGGGTATGTAACATCTTTTTCATTGAAGTTATTTTCTTCTATAAAAAAGCGTAAAATACCCATAACAATATATCCCATATCAAGTATTTCGTACTTGCCGTCTTTAAACTGTGACAATGAAATCTCTGTGAGTTTAAAAAACGGATAATATTTTTTTAAATTGAGCATTCTCGCCCTGTGTCCGGAGACAATATCGTTTACCATATTTACAGCCATAAATCTGCTCCCATTTTACAATTGTGTACGTCCCTCAAGAGCACGCAGAAGTGTAACTTCATCTATATATTCAAGGTCTCCACCGACGGGAACTCCGCTTGCAATTCTTGTAACCGTAATTCCGGTCGGCTTAATAAGCCTTGAAAGATACATTGCAGTTGTCTCGCCCTCAAGACTTGAATTGGTTGCAATAATAACTTCATTCACATCACCCTCAAGCCTTTTTATAAGCTCTTTAATCTTAATATCGGCTGGTCCGATTCCAAGCATCGGGCTTATTGCACCATGAAGCACATGATATACGCCATTATATTTGCCTGTCTTTTCATATGCTGCCATATCACGCGTATGTTCAACCACCATAATTGTTGAATGGTCACGTGCCTTATTGGCACATATCGGACAAATTTCTTCATCTGTAAGTGTAAAACACTCTTTGCAATATCTCACATTAGCCTTCGCACTTGTGATGGCATTAGTCAGTCCATCTACTTCTTCCTGTGGCATGTTAATAATGTGAAATGCCAGGCGCTGGGCACTTTTAGCTCCAACCCCTGGTAATCTGGACAACTGTTCAATTAATTTGTTAATGTGTCCGCTGTAAATATCCATTAGAAAAGGCCTCCGCCCAATCCTGAAAGACCGCCTGTAATCTTAGACATCTGTGCCTGTGATTCTTCTTCACACTTTCTTAACGCTTCATTTGTTGCAGCCATAATTAAATCTTCAAGCATTTCAACATCATCCGGATCAACTGCTTCAGGGTCAATCTTGACTTTTGTCACTTCACGCTTGCCGCTCACTGTAACTTCTACAACTCCGCCGCCTGATGCCGCAGAGAATTCCTTTGCTTCAAGCTCAGCCTGCTGTGTCTCCATCTGACGCTGCATTCTCTGTGCCTGTTTCATTAAATTATTCATATTGCCCGGCATACCGCCCGGGAATCCGCCTCTTTTTGCCATTAGATGTATTCCTCCTTATCATCTACTTCTATATCCATATTAACAAGTTCTCTTATATCTGTAAATCTGTTTTGAAAATCCTCGTCATCTGCCAGCTTTGTAATTATTATATTTACCTTTATGCCGGTTCTTTCCTCAATAACATCAATAAGACGATTTACTTCCTCTTCTCTTGATATTGCATTATATGCCGATGTGGATTTCACCATTATCTCAAGACTTATGCCGTCTTTTGCAAGAGTAACATGGCATTGTCTTAAAAACGCAACATACATCGGGTCATCAATTGTATTGATTATGCCGTTCCATGATGCTGCAATCTGTCTTACATCATCCGGAAGAGCCTCTATGACACGCTTTTCTACCGGTTTCTGTGATTGTATACCATCAGTTCCACTGATTGATGCACCTGCTGACGGAACTGGTGAACTAACTGCAAACGCACCGCTTTCAAGCTCCTTACATGTCTTTTCAAGATTATTTTCAAGAAGTGTGACACGCCCGGCAAGTTCTTCCACACTGTCATTTTTTTCCATTGAAGGCTTGCACATCTTTATTATTGTAACTTCAAGTTTAATACGCTTCTGCGTTGAAAACTTTAACTCATTTGACAAATCAGACAACACTCTTATATACCGCATAAGCGTGCCCTCATCAATTTTTGATGAGTCTGACTTCAACTGTGCAAGGCTGTCTTCTGACACATCTATTATATCAGCAAGTTTCGATTCATCATCCGTCGTTTTTACGAGTAAAAGATTTCTTAAATACCATATGAAATCATTTACAAACTGACCAAGTTCCCTGCCCTGCATTATAAGCTGTTCTATAAGCTGCATGCATCCGGCAGCATCTGACGACATTATAAGTGCAAGCATATTTTCAAACACTGCCGTATCAACCGCTCCCAGAACTTCAAGCACATTTTCATACTTTAAATCCTGTCCCAGATAAAATGCTATACACTGGTCTATAAGGCTTAATGCATCACGCATTGAACCATCTGCAGCTTTTGCAATATATCGTATTGCACGTTCCTCAACATTGATATTCTCAGCTTTCATGAGTTCAGATAATCTGTCGGAAATAGTCTCTATGGAAATCCTGTGAAAATCATATCTTTGACATCTTGATAAGATTGTTATCGGTATTTTGTGTGCTTCCGTTGTTGCAAGTATAAATATAACGTATGACGGAGGCTCTTCAAGTGTTTTTAAAAGTGCATTAAACGCACCTATAGAGAGCATATGGACCTCATCTATTATATATACTTTATACTTACCCTCTGTCGGTGAATACTGTACTTCATCACGAATCTCACGGATATTGTCAACACCATTGTTAGATGCCGCATCTATCTCAATCACATTCATTGATGTTCCTGCCGCAATCGCCTTACATGCCGGACATTCACCGCACGGATTTCCGTCTATGGGATGCTCACAATTTACAGCCTTTGCAAATATCTTAGCTATCGTAGTCTTACCTGTTCCTCTCGTACCACAGAACAGATAAGCATGTCCAATCCTGTCTGATTTAATCTGATTACGTAACGTCGTGACTATATGGTCCTGACCTTTGACATCAGAAAAGGCGGTTGGTCTCCATTTTCTGTATAATGCCTGATATGACACCGGAAACCTCCTTACTAATACTTTTAAGTACACTGCTTATAAACATATTAAAACCGTGCGTCCGGCTTCGAACAATTGTCCACAGACGTTACCGGTACAGTTAGCTCGATCCAGGCACCCTTCCGGCACACAGAAGCTTTCGCTTAATGCTGCTTCATTCCTGACCTGACATGGTTCACGAATTTCTGTTGCGGAAGACCCAGATGTCATCACCACTTATACCGGGCTGCTCCATAAACTATTGCCCTCTGCCGAAC
>ERZ779705.1384-NODE-1384-length-16043-cov-2.290968_pt1 | contig 16043 bp, 7 predicted proteins | sample MGYA00511385_ERZ779705 | MGnify/ENA primary metagenome ERZ779705 (study PRJEB29588, sample SAMEA2145301) | human gut metagenome | biome: human gut; feature: human-associated habitat; material: faeces | place: Denmark | collected 2008/2010 ... | reverse complement strand
CGTGATTTTATTGATATTCAGATTCCATTGTCAGGAACGGAAATCATGGGATATACTGCTGCAAAAGACTGTATTCCGGCAGATGCGCCTTATAATGCAGAAAAAGATATTACTTTTTTTGAAGGATTAGCTGAAACTTATATCACTGTGAAGCCGGGAATGTTTGCTATTTTCTTTCCTCAAGACGGACATGCCCCCGGCATTACTCCGGAGGGTGTGAAGAAAGTAATAGTAAAAGTAAAAGCATAATCTAAATTCAATTCTGATATGGAAAAGACACTTAATCTTATCAAAAATGACCCATGGCTGGAGCCTTTTGCTGATGCAATCACAGGTCGTCATCAATATGTGCTGAACAAAGAGGCCGAATTAACCAATAAAGGAAAGCAAACTCTTTCGGACTTTGCATCGGGATATCTTTACTTCGGATTGCATCGTACTGCCAAAGGATGGACTTTTCGTGAATGGGCGCCGAATGCTACACATATTTATATGGTAGGTACATTCAATAATTGGGAAGAAAAAGCTGCTTACAAGTTGAAGAAGCTGAAGAATGGAATTTGGGAAATCAATCTTCCGGAAGATGCTATTCATCATGGAGACTTGTACAAACTGAATATATATTGGGATGGTGGTCAAGGTGAACGTATTCCAGCTTGGGCTACACGGGTGGTTCAGGATGAACAGACAAAGATATTCAGTGCGCAAGTGTGGGCTCCGGAGAACCCCTATAAATTTAGGAAGAAGGCATTTAAGCCTACCACTAATCCTTTGTTGATTTACGAATGCCATATCGGCATGGCACAACAGGAAGAGAAAGTTGGAAGCTATAATGAATTTCGTGAAAAGATACTTCCGCGTGTCGCAAAGGAAGGATACAATTGCATTCAGATTATGGCTATTCAAGAACATCCATACTATGGGAGTTTCGGTTATCATGTATCTAGCTTCTTTGCTGCTTCTTCCCGTTTTGGTACTCCTGACGAATTGAAAGCCTTGATTGATGCGGCACATGAGATGGGAATTGCTGTAATTATGGATATCGTTCATTCTCATGCTGTAAAGAATGAGGTGGAAGGTTTAGGTAATTTTGCTGGTGATCCGAACCAGTATTTCTATCCGGGTGGGCGTCGCGAACATCCGGCTTGGGATTCTCTTTGTTTTGATTATGGTAAGAATGAAGTGATTCATTTCCTATTGTCTAACTGTAAGTTCTGGCTGGAAGAGTATAAATTTGACGGATTCCGTTTTGATGGAGTAACGTCTATGTTATATTATAGTCATGGTTTGGGAGAGGCGTTCTGTAATTATGGAGATTATTTCAACGGACATCAAGATGATAATGCGATTTGTTATCTGACGTTGGCTAACAAGGTGATTCATCAAGTTAATCCGAAAGCTATCACAATTGCAGAAGAAGTTTCTGGTATGCCGGGATTGGCTGCGAAAGTAGAGGACGGTGGTTACGGATTTGATTATCGCATGGCTATGAATATTCCGGATTACTGGATTAAGACGATTAAAGAAAAGATTGATGAGGACTGGAAACCTTCCAGTATGTTCTGGGAAGTCACCAATCGTCGCCAGGATGAGAAAACTATATCGTATGCGGAGAGTCATGACCAGGCATTGGTGGGAGATAAGACAATTATTTTCCGTTTGATTGATGCTGATATGTATTGGCATATGCAGAAAGGGGATGAAAATTATGTAGTCAATAGGGGTATTGCCTTACACAAAATGATCCGTCTACTGACAGCCTCTACAATCAATGGAGGATATTTAAACTTTATGGGTAATGAGTTCGGTCATCCGGAATGGATTGATTTTCCGCGTGAGGGCAACGGGTGGAGTCACAAGTATGCCCGGAGACAGTGGAATCTTGTAGATAATAAAGAATTGTGCTATCATTACTTAGGTGACTTCGACAAAGCTATGCTTGATATTATCGGCAAGGAGAAAAATATCCAAAAATCTCCCGTGACGGAAATCTGGCATAACGATGGCGACCAAGTATTGGCCTATAGCCGTAATAACCTCATATTTGTCTTTAACTTCAGCTATGCCCGTTCGTATACGGATTACGGCTTCATGGTGCCTCAAGGGGCCTACGACGTGATTCTGAACACTGACGCCCCGGCATTCGGCGGACACGGATTGAATGATGACAGCCTCCGCCACTTGACCAACTTCGACCCGCTTCTGGCCCGTGATGGAAAGGGATGGCTCAAACTCTATCTTCCGGCACGTTCTGCCATGGTACTCCGTAAGGCGCAAGAAGATGAAAAGACGGAAAATAAATAAGAGTAAAAACAAATAAACTGAAACTGGATTCCGGATGTACAAACCGACATATAAGAAAAGAACCGCACGCATGATTTCATGGGTATGCGGTTCTCTTTTCACCTTGTTCTCCCTGCTTTACCTGTTTGTGATGCAGGCTGACTTATTGGCTACCGCACAACATTTGTTGTCGAAAGGGCAGACCGTTTATTCTCCGCTGTGGGGAACGGTCATCATTACCTTTCTGCTACTGTTATTGCAGGGAGTTTTTCGGCGGATAATGGTATATCCGTTGCGTTTCCATGCACTCTATTATTTCCCGTCGTGCGTCGTGTTGGGATTGCTTACGTCCATTGTTCCTCAAACAGGGTGGAATGTACAATTGTCCACCAATTGGATATGGCTCACGGTCTGTATTTTTTTGTATATCCTTGTGACATGGATGGCTCTGCATTTCCCGGACCGTAAAAATGGAAAACAGAATGCTTTTTCCTTCCTATGGGTGAATTTCCTATGGCAGTTCTGCATGGTTAACAGCATAGCCAATACGAAAGATGTATACCACTACCGGCTCAAAGCGGAGAGATACCTCGTCGAAGGGCAGGACTCGTTGGCGTTGCAAGTAGGAGCCAAATCATTGCAGACAGACCGGAGCCTGACTGCCATGAGAGTGTTTGCACTAAGCCGTGAGAATCTTTTAGGCGAGAAGCTTTTCGATTTTCCTCAATATAACGGTAGCCAAGGTCTGTTGCCCAGTTTGTCTGATACAACCTACGCTCATGATTGGACGAAGGCCTTATACAAACATTTAGGGGGAAAGCCGGGGAAAAATTTGAAAGACAACACCCGGTTTCTCGAACTTCTGTCACAACGGCCTTCGGCCACTGCTGCTGCAAAAGACTACTTGCTTTGCGCCTATCTGTTGGATAAGAACCTTGATGCTTTTGTCGCCGCACTGCCACGTTGCCATGAAGTGAACGACAACCTCCCGTTACATTACAAGGAAGCTCTCATTCTATATAACCGTTTGCATACCACTCCGGCCATTACGTACAAAAACAGTGTAATAGAAACAAACTTGAACGACTTCCTCCACTACGGTATGCAATATACTCATGCGACGGAACGCTCGAACCAATGCCGACGCATGTACGGAAATACGTATTGGTGGTATTATTACTATCAAAAACCTTCTGAATAATCGTAGCTTTATCCCCTATATTCCCGCCATAAATGCCGCAAAGCAATCAGGGGATGATACCATAACATACGTGGACCTGCATATCGCATCACTTTCCGGATGCGTCGCTTCATGTCCGGACGGTAGCAATGTATGGTGCAAAGACGGCACGTACGCTTATCTTTCTGGAAGGGACACCGTGATAGACGTGCACGGGAATAATCCAACATTTCACGGCACTCCGGACATAAAGTCCTGTGGCCTTCCTTGTAGCGGCAGTAGAGACGAATCATCAATTCTACCGTACGCTGTTCTTCCTCTATCCGGTTGTTTTTACGCTTGCCCAAATCCGTTCTTTTCCTTTCTACCTATTCTTTAATACGAATCAAGGCATTGGCCAAAATAGCTGTGACACCACCGGTCGTGATACCGGACGAGAATATGTTTCTCACCGTTTCCGGCAGTTGCGAAAGAATCTCGGGCACCAATTCCACACTTAATCCCAAAGAAAAACTCAACGCCATCACCAACGTGGCTTTGCGGTCGATGGTCTGAGCTGCAATAATACGGATTCCGGCGGAAGCCACTGTGCCGAACATCAATAGCGTGGCACCGCCCAATACTGGTTCGGGCATCAAAGAGAACACCAGACCCACGGCCGGGAAAAGTCCCAGCAAAATAAGGAATCCTGCGATATAATATCCCACGTAACGGCTCGCCACTCAACTGTATCATCCCGTTGTTTTGGGCAAAGACTGAGTTCGGGAAGGAATTGAACACTCCGGCCAACATAGAATTGAACCCATCGGCCAAAATTCCTCCGGAAGCCCGTTTCACAAACGTCTTTCCCTCTACCGGCTCTCCCGAGATGAGTGAATTGGCCGTGATGTCGCCGTAGGCTTCAATCGCCGTAATCAAATACACCAGTCCCAAAGCGATAAAAGCCGACCAGTCAAAAGACAAGCCGTATTTAAAAGGAACAGGTATATTGAACCCTCCATAACTCTGCACCGAAGAAAAGTCCACCAAACCCATACACCAAGCCACCGCGTAACCGATGACCAGTCCGATGACAATCGAACTCATACGCAGGTAACGGTTCGAACTTCTGTTGAAGAAAATAATCAGCAACAAAACCAAAGCCGCCAAGCCGACATGTTCAAAGCTACCGAAAGTCCCGTTGCTTTTGGCCACCGCACCGCCTCCGCAGGCCGTAATCCCCACTTTGATAAGACTCATACCTATCAGCGTCACGACAATACCGGAAACCAACGGCGTAATGATTTTACGGGTATATTTCAATAAGCGGCTAATTAACATTTCTACCGTAGAGGCCGCCATACAAGCCCCGAAAATAACGGGAAGACCTCCGGTCAGCCCTGCGGAAATGATAGGACCGATGAAAGAAAAGCTCGTGCCCTGTATGCACAGCAATCCCGTACCGATACCTCCGATTCGTCTACATTGTATAAACGTGGACACGCCGGAAGCAAACAATGCCATGGAAACCAAGAAACTGGTCGTCTCGATATCCAACTTCAAAGCCCCGGCTATGATAAGCGGCGGGGTGATGATAGCCACGAAAATGGCCAATAAATGCTGTAGGGCAGCAAATAAAGTTTCGCGCAAAGGCGGTCGGTCGTTCAACCCGTATATCAACTCTGCTTTTAATTCGGACTTGTTTGATTCTTCCATTGGTTTCTTCTTGTGTACGTTTGATTAATATGTAGAAAAATACCCTACCTTAATAATTTGGGCGCAAAGGTACGAAAAAAACAGTAAAGGAAGCAGGTCTGTTTCGCTTTCTCCTGACAATTAAGAGGCATTTCGAGCCAAATGTTAAAAAATCGAGGGCAAATTAGGTATTTTCGCTCCGTCGTTCGTCCTATATATAAAACGTGATTGGAATCGGTGTTACGGCCAACAGGTTCAGCCGTAACAGTCCGAAAAAGATTGAACCTTACTTTTTACTATTATGGGAAAAAACGACTTTTTTAAGGATTTGCCGCGCAGAGGAGCCAAGCATCTGTTGGCCACAATGGCGTGGACTGCTTTTTGCACGGGAACTGTGTATGCACAAGAATGGATTGATGTGACAGACACTTACATCACCAATGCAGACTTCTCCACCGGTACGACGGACGGGTGGGACGCCGGGACTGCGCTTCCCGGCGTGAATGCCACATGGTTGAATGCAGAGTTCTTCCAGTCTTATAATTCTGCCTCGCAAAACGTGTTAGGATTGAAAGCCGGTCATTACAAACTTACGGTGCAAGGATTCCACCGTGCAGGCGGAAATGATAATGGAGCGGCCTACAACGCCGGCACGGAAGTTATCAATGCTTACCTGTTTGCAGGAAAGGATTCGGTGAAGCTAAAGTCCCTGTACAGCGAACCTGCAGATGCCAGTGTAGCCAACCAGTTGAACGGATGGCCCGACGGTATGGAAGGACTGAACGCTTGGCTGACCAAATATCCCGAAAGCTATCTGAACGAGGTGACATTCACCGTACAACAAGACGGAAGCGACATGCTGATGGGGATTGCATCCAATACCAATGCGGGTAAAACATGGTCTTGTTGGGACAACTTCAAACTGTATTTCGAGGGAAGCGCGTTTGATGCCTTCTCCGTCAAAATCTCAAAATTGGAAACGTTGCGCGATTCATTGGAAACTTTGGGTATAGCGTCTGCCTCCGAGTTGACCGCCCTCGTCGAACAGTACGGCAGCTACAATGAAAACACTCCGGAGGAGGAAATCGCCGCCGCATCCGTTATCCTCGAAGAAAACACAGCCACAGCTTTAGGGCTTTGTACGAAGGGGGCTGAGTTGACAGCAAGCATGGCCAAAGCAACCGGACTGTTGACGCAAATGGAAGATGGGACATATAATGTGACAGATGCCGTAAAGCAAGAACTGCAAGACGCTATCGGAACTGCGGAAGAGGTTCTGAAACTGTCCACAATGAAAGAAGTCACTGAAGCGATTGGCGACGGCATCACGGCCATGAACACGGCAACATCCAATGCCATGGCTTACATCAGCCTAAGCTATTCATTACAGAAAGCCAAAGCATTGGCCGACCGTATCAGCGGTTTGGCAGAAACCGAAGCTTACAAGAAAGTAGCTGAATTGTTGGCCTCCACGGAATTGGTTTACGACGATGTGGCTTTGGCCGCACAGGCTCTCAATGCAGAATGCCGTACAGCCATGACTCCGGAGTTCCTTTCTACGGCATCCGATGACAATCCGATAGAACTTACCAGTTTCATTGTCAATCCGAACGTATTCCAAACCGTATCGGAAATGGCTCCTCCTTCCGGTTGGGATTGCGACAAAGGGGCTGCGGACGGTACGTGGTACACGTCTACGGAAGGTACAGGTAATTCAGATCTCTTCTGTAACAGTTGGACCGGTTCCCGTCTGAACCCCTCACGCTATGGCCAAACTATAGGAAACGACGAAGAAGGAGCGGTGAAGTTACCGGACGGACTGTACATATTGAAAGCAGCCACTTATACAAACGCCGGAGCGACCAACGTACTCTTGTACGCCTCGACAGACAGCGTGGATTTCGCCTTTGCGGAAAGCAACGAAGATTGGGACACCTATGTAGAAGCACGAGACGCTCTGGCTACAACGACGGAAACAGAGAACTTCGAAGTGCGCGACGGTAAACTTCATATCGGTATGGTTTGCGTAGGCACGACAGGTGGAAACGGTAAAAGTTGGTATGCCGACAACTTCCGCATTTATTACATCAAGAGCGATGTAATCTCTGCTTACCGCGACCGTCTGCAAGCCCGACTGGATGAAGCGGCTCTGCTGCATGAAAAGATGGTGGAAGCCGGTATCGACGACAGCGACGACCTCGGTTTTGCCTTGGATCCGGAAGACGGTTATCCCGACTTCATCGAATCCGGAACACAAGAAGAGTTACAATTAGCCATCGAGGATATGGACCGCATGTTGGAAGAAGGCAACACGATTATTACAAATTATGAAACCCTCACGCCTCTCTTAAGCAACGGTACCGTTTTGGACAGTCAATTAAATGAAGGGCTGGTGGTAGCCCAACCTAAGGTTACGGCCGATTTCTCCATGGCATTGGAGGACGCTGCGGCTTACGCGGAAAAGATGACATGGGGAAATTACTTGGACAAAAGGATCGTTGAGAAGACAACTGTATTGAACGATGCGACCGAAGCCTTGAAAGCTTCCATCGCGCTCTGCTTCCCGTTGGGTAAAGCCAAAACCTTGGCCGACCAAATCGGCGGATTGACCGAAAGCGAAGCGTATAAAAACGTGGTGGCACTTTTGAAAAGCGATGAGATTGACCAAATCGATGCCGACGAATTCACGGAACTGTTGAAGATGGAATGTGTGGAAGCCATGACACAGGACGTGAAAGAAAGCGCCAAAGAAAACCCGTTGGACATGACGAGTTTCATTGTCAATCCGAATATCTATCAAAATGCAGTGGACGACAATAATACGCCAATCAACACCGTAGCCAACGGTTGGGAGTGCCAAACGACGGCTGACAGTCAGGAACGTACCAAAGCGACGAGCGGCGACACTTGGTTGTATTGTTGGAGCTGGTCCGGAAAAGAAAGCAATAACATCGCTTCTTCTACCGATTACCATCAAGTTTTGGGCAACTATGGGGCACAAGAAAGCAAGGTCGCTTTGCCCGATGGAGCTTACCGTTTGGAGGCTGCCACTTGGTGTACGAAGACTCCGGAACTGTTGCAGTTGTATGCTTTGACGCGCAACGTGTCTACCGAAATTGTACCCGACATCAACCAAAACGACAGCACGGTTTACGTATTCAGCGACAGCGTATACGCGGAAGCTGCTTTCAATGCCGATACCGACACATGGGACATCGCTCAAAACACGTTGTCTACCACCACGGTCATACCGGAAATTTATGTGGAAAACGGAAGCCTGGTCATCGGTATCAAGGGAAGCGGCGTCATTACCGGGAACGGACAATATTGGTTTGCCGATAATTTCCGCCTTTATTACGTAGGTCCGAACAAAGGCGACAATATCTCGGCTCCCGCCATGGATAACAATGACCTGATGAAAGAAGTGGATGTATATGACTTGTCCGGCCGGATGGTTCGCAAACAAGTAAGGAAGTCCGAGGCTCTGCGCGGTCTGCATAAGGGCATCTACATCATGGACGGAAAGAAATATGTAGTGAAATAGAATAATCAACGATGAATTTATGAAAAAGTATGTTTCTCTTGTCTTGTTCTCCTTACTGAGTTGGGCCGTCTGTGCAAAAGACTTTCCGAAAGTCATCCTTGCCGGAGACTATCCCGATCCCACCATCCTGCGCGACGGGAAGGATTACTACATGACGCATTCTCCTTTTTATTATGCGCCGGGCTTCCTCATCTGGCATTCCCAGGACTTGGAACATTGGGAACCGGTATGCCGTGCCATGGCGCAATGGGAAGGCTCGGCCATGGCACCGGATTTGGTGAAGTATAATAATAGGTATTACATCTATTATCCGGCTGCCGGGACGAACTGGGTAATATGGGCGGACAACATCCGCGGGCCGTGGAGCGCACCGAAAGATTTGAAGGTGAACGGCATCGACCCCGGGCATGTGGCCGATGCGGATGGAAAACGTTACCTCTATCTCTCCGAAGGCAAAGTCGTGCAGCTCTCCGACGACGGATTGTCTACGGTGGGCGAGGTGAAAAAGGTCTACGACGGTTGGCCCTATCCCCGGAACTGGCGGACGGAAGGCATGTATCTGGAATCTCCGAAACTGAACTACCACAACGGCTACTATTACCTCACGTCGGCCGAAGGCGGAACTGCCGGACCGGGCACCAGTCACATGGTCGTGACGGCACGCTCGAAAAGCGTACTCGGTCCGTGGGAGAACTCTCCGTTCAACCCGTTGGTGCACACTTACAGTGAAAGAGAAAGCTGGTGGTCCAGGGGACACGGCACACTGATAGACGACGTAAACGGAAACTGGTGGGTGGTGTACCACGCATACGCCAAAGGTTACCATACTTTGGGACGTCAAACTCTTATCGAACCGATCGAGTGGACACCGGACGGATGGTGTCGTGCCAAGTCCGCAGGCACGCTTCCCAAGGCAGAGGCTCCCATCCGCCACGGTCTGGAGCTTTCCGACGACTTCCAAGGAGCGAAACTGGGCCTGCAATGGACGTTCTGGAAAGAATATGCCCCGAAAGCCGTGAGCATCGAAAACCGGACACTGCGGCTGAAGGCTAAAGGCAATACTCCGGCAGACGGCCGTTTGTTGTTGGCTACCGCAGAAGACAAGAACTACGAAACCCAAGTTGAAGTCACGGTAGGGAAAAACAATACAGCCGGACTCCTGCTTTATTATAGCGAAAAAGCATACGCCGGACTGGTGTCGGACGGCAAGACATTCACCGTCTACCGGCACGCCGGACAAAAGACAGAAATGCCCAACACGTTAGGCAGACAGTTCACGGTACGGATAAAGAACCAAGGCAACCACGTCTCCATATCGGTTGGAAAGGACGGAAAGGAATGGACCACACTGGCCGAAGGCATAGATGTGTCCGGCATGCACCACAACGCCTACAAAGGGTTCTATGCCTTACGTATAGGGTTGGTTTCCATTGGGAAAGGTGAAGCCGCTTTCCGCCGGTTCCGTTATAAAAACGCCGTGCCACAGGAGAAAGACCTGAGTGCCTACCTGATGGTGTTCCACAAGGACGAAACGCACGGCCTTTACATGGCATTGAGCCGCGACGGATACACGTTCACGGCTCTGAACGACGGGGAACCCGTCTTGGCCGGCGATACGATTGCTTACCAAAGAGGGATACGCGACCCCTATATCTACCGTGGACCGGACGGTGCATTCTATTTGGCCATGACCGACCTCCATGTCTTTGCCCGCCGCGACGGCTACCGTGAAACGGAGTGGGAGCGCGACCGTAACATGTACGGTTGGGGAAACAATAAGGGATTGGTGCTGATGAAGTCGTGGGACTTGGTAAATTGGAAACGCGCCAACATCCGTTTCGACCAACTGACAGCCGGATTGAGTGAAATAGGTTGCGCATGGGCACCCGAAATTACCTACGACGAACGGGTGGGCAAACTGATGATTTACTACACCATGCGCTTCCGCAACGAACGCAACAAACTGTATTACGTGTACGTGAACGATGATTTCGACCGTATCGAGAGCCTGCCCCAACTGCTTTACGAATACCCAGACGAAACGGTTTCGGCCATCGACGGCGACATCACCAAAGTAGGGGATAAGTACCATCTTTTCTATGTGGCCCACGACGGACAGCCGGGTATCAAGCAGGCTGTTTCCGACCGTATCAGCGGAGACTACGAATACGATCCGCGTTGGTACGATTTTGAACCGAAATCTTGCGAGGCTCCCACGGTATGGAAACGCCTCGGAGAGGACAAATGGGTGCTGATGTACGATGTATATAGTATCACGCCGCACAATTTCGCCTTTACCGAAACGTCGGACTTCATCACATTTAAAAACTTGGGACGTTTCAACGAAGGAGTGATGAAATCCACGAATTTCAACGCTCCCAAGCATGGGGCCGTGGTGCATCTGACCACCGAGGAGGCCGACAAGCTTGAAGCTTACTGGAGCAAGAACAAACGGAAATACGTTTCCACGGCATCCATACAGAGGAACCCCTTGTTCCCCGGTTATTATGCCGACCCGGAAATATTGTATTCCGAGCAAACGCAAAAATACTACGTTTATCCCACAACGGACGGTATACCGGGATGGGGCGGCACGAGCTTCAAGGCTTTCTCGTCCGCCGACTTGAAAACGTGGAAAGAAGAGCGTGTCGTGTTGGATTTGAGACAGGTTTCATGGGCGAAAAAGAACGCATGGGCACCTTGCATCATCGAGAAAAAACAAACAGACGGCAGTTACAAGTATTATTTTTACTACACGGCGGAGAAGCAAGTGGGCGTGGCGGTAGCCGACCATCCGCTCGGCCCGTTCAAGGACAGCGGCCAACCGCTGATAGGGAAGGGACTTCCGGGCGGAATGAAACGCGGACAGAATATCGACCCGGACGTTTTCACCGACCCCGTGAGCGGCAAGACTTATTTGTACTGGGGCAACTATTACATGGCCGTGTGTGAACTGAACGACGACATGGTATCCGTCAAACCGAACACCACGAAGATACTCATCGACAACGACCGGCATTACAGTGAAGCGCCTTACGTCTTTTACCGTGACGGATACTATTATTTCACATGGTCTAAAAACGACACGCGGAGCGCGGACTACGAAGTCCGTTACGTGCGCTCCAAGTCCCCCGTCGGACCGATCGACCCGTCGAAAAGCCGGGTGGTAGTCTGCAAAAAGCCCGACCAGGGCATTTATGCCACAGGCCACCAGTCCTTCCTGCAAGTGCCCGGCACGGACGAATGGTACATCGTCTACCACCGCTTCAAGTTCCCCGACGGCATCACGATGGGGCGTGAAGCGGGTTATCACCGCGAAGTCTGCATGGACCGTGTGTTTTTTAATGAAGACGGCACAATAAAACCAGTCGTTCCAAGTCTATAATAAAGAACATATCATATACATTTATAAACAGAATCGACATACGATGAAACGAATATTATTGGGTATATTAGGCGTATGCGCATGCCATGCCTACGCACAAACATTCAAGGAGTGGCAAGACCCTGAGATCAATGCCGTCAACCGTGCCCCCATGCACACCGACTTTTTTGCCTACGAAAGTACGGAACTGGCGGCAAAAGGAATGAAAGAACTGTCCGGAAACTTCATGAGCCTGAACGGGAACTGGAAATTCAACTGGGTGGAACATGCGGACGCACGTCCGGAAGGCTTCTGGAAGACGGATTTCAACGACAAAGGCTGGGTGGATTTTCCGGTTCCGGGCGTGTGGGAACTGAACGGTTATGATGTCCCGGTATACGCAGGAGTGGATTTCGGATGGAAAGGCTACGAAGGGCGCACGTTCAAGAAGCCGCCCCATGTCCCGACGGAAAACAACCACGTAGGTTCCTACCGCCGTGAAGTGGTGATTCCTTCAGACTGGAAAGGGAAAGACATCATTGCCCATTTCGGTGCCGTGTCTTCCAACATGTACCTATGGGTCAACGGAAAGTTTGTGGGCTACAGCGAGGACAGCAAAATGGAGGCGGAGTTCGACCTGACCCCTTACCTGAAACCGGGGCAAAAGAACCTGATAGCCTTCCAAGTGTTCCGTTGGTGCGACGGCAGCTACTTGGAGGACCAGGATTTCTTCCGTTACAGCGGCGTATTACGCGACTGCTACCTCTACGTGCGCCACGCCAAGCGGATAGAAGACCTCCGGGTCACTCCCGACTTGGACGATCGGTATCAGGACGGGACACTGGAGGTCCGTATGGATGTAAAGGGCAAGGCCCGCATTACACTCGAACTACTCGATGCCCGTGGGGAAACCGTCTGCATGAAAGAAGTCCGGGAAACGGGAACCCCATCCGTCATCATGCCGGTGAAGAACCCGCATAAATGGACGGCAGAAACGCCCTACCTCTACACCCTCAGGGCTACACTGAAAGACGGAAACGCCATCCGCGAAGTCATACCCGTAAAAGTGGGATTCCGGAAAATAGAAATCAAGGACAGCCAGCTTTTGGTGAACGGGCAGCCCGTGCTCATCAAAGGAGTAAACCGTCATGAGATGGATCCCGATGGAGGTTCGTATGTCACCCGCGAGAGGATGCTCCAAGACATACAACTCATGAAGAAATTCAATGTCAATGCCGTGCGCACCTGCCACTATCCGGACGATCCGTATTGGTATGAACTGTGCGACCGTTACGGCCTTTACATCGTGGCCGAAGCCAATCTCGAAAGCCACGGCATGGGCTTCAAGGAAAAGTCGTTGGCCAAGGACCCGGCTTACAAGAAAGCGCATCTGGAACGCAACCAACGCAACGTGCAGTGCAACTTCAACCATCCGAGCATCATCCTGTGGTCGATGGGCAACGAGTGTGGCGACGGTTCGAACTTCGAGGCCTGTTACGACTGGATCAAACAGGAAGACCCCAGCCGCTTCGTCCACTTTGAACAAGCTTACGACACCGGTTCCAATACCGATGTCTACTGTCCGATGTATCCCACTTACTCCCGTTGCATCAAGTATTGCGAGGACGACAACAAACAGAAACCCTTCATCATGTGCGAATATGCCCATGCCATGGGGAACGCTTTGGGCGACTTCAACATTTATTGGAACTTAATCCGGAAATATCCCGAGTTCCAAGGCGGTTTCATCTGGGACTGGGTGGACCAGTCGCCGAGATGGACCGGCCGCAACGGGGAAATGATATACGGTTACGACGGGGACTTCGACGATTATAAGACCAAGGACGACAATTACATGGTCAACGGCTTGTTCGGTCCCGACCGTGTACCGAACCCGCACAGTTACGAAGTGAGATACTTCTACCAGAACATCTGGACCACGCCCGGAGATTTGTCGAAAGGCGAAATCAAGGTATACAACGAGAATTTCTTCCGCGACCTTTCAGCATACGTCATGGAGTGGGAAACACTGAAAGACGGAAAAGTCATGCGTAGCGGAACGGTGGAACGGATAGATTGCCAACCGCAACAAACCGCCACAATGACCTTGGACTGGGGCGGAACTGACGGGGAAGGCGAATGGTTGCTCAACGTGAGATACCTGCAACGGGAAAGAGAAGGCATTATTCCGGCGCGTCACGTGGTGGCCAAGGCACAAATCGAACTCCGGCCTTATCAGGCACCGGACATGGTTTTGAAGAACGAAAGCGTGAGTTACATTCCGGATGTCGTCCCGCAAGTCAACGACCGTAATCTGGCCCATCTGATTATCACGGGAGAGAACTTCCGGGTACGTTTCAACAAGATGACCGGATACATGGAACGCTATGTCGTGGACCGGACGGAGTTCATCCGGAAAGGCGGTGCGCTGACACCGAACTTCTGGCGCGCCCCGACCGACAATGATTACGGTGCCAAACTGCAACACAAATATGCGGCTTGAAAAAATCCCGACCTGCGTCTCACGTCGTTAAAACACGAAACGAAAGAAGGACAGGTCATCGTGTCGGCGGAATACGACATGAGGAGCGTGTCGGCCAAACTTTACCTGACCTATACCATCAACAACCGGGGAGCCGTAAAGGTCAACCAAAAGATGGTGGCCGACAAGGGAAAAAAGGCATCCGACATGTTCCGTTTCGGCATGCAACTGGTCATGCCCAAGGATTTTGAATACGTTTCTTACTACGGACGCGGGCCGGTGGAGAATTACAGCAACCGCAATCACAGTACAGACCTCGGCATTTATCACCAGACCGTAGACGAACAGTTTTATCCCTACATCCGTCCGCAAGAGACCGGCACGAAAACAGACATCCGTTGGTGGAAAGTCCTCGACGTGAAAGGCACGGGGTTGCAGTTCGTGGCCGATGCCCCGTTCTCGGCTTCCTCCCTGCACTACACCATCGAATCGTTGGACGAAGGACCGGTGAAGAAACAGGGACATTCGCAGGAAGTGGAAAAGGCAGACCTGACCAACGTTCTGATAGACAAGGCACAGATGGGACTGGCTTGTATCGACAGTTGGGCTGCCCTGCCCGAACCGGAATTCCGCCTGCCGTATGAAGATTATGAGTTCACTTTCATCATGACCCCTGTTTCTCACAATTACCCATTATATTGACCGAAGATATGAATATCCTGAAACCTTTTATGGCACTTTGCCTCATGCAGGCTTTGCCATGTACCGTACGGGCGGCACAACCCGATTCCGTTTATGTCTTCCCTTATCCCACGACCAACGACCACGGACGGCGCGGCATGCAGTTCGTCTGGAGCGCGGACGGGGAGCACTGGCAGGACGTGGCGGAAGGAATGGTCTTTATGCGGTGCGACTTCGGTGCTTGGAAATACATGTACAGGCCGCGCCTGATACAAGACCGGCAGGACGGAAGGTTGCACTGTTTCTGGGACTTGGACCCGGAAGGCAGCGCGATAGGCTATGCTTCGTCCACCGACCTGATAAAATGGACACCCCAAGAATATTTCATGGCCACGGAACAAGGCAAGTTTGCCGTGAAAGACGGGCGTATGCCGGTGGCTGACACGGTGCAAATCGGCGACAAGACGATCGTGGGGTACGCCCTGAAAGTATCCTACGGCATATTGGAAGGCATGGAACGCCATGGCATATACCGTTCTGCCCTCAATGCCCAGAGGGGCGAGCGTGCCGAGCACGACGCGGCCCGGTTTGCCGGACTGCAAACGGTCAATGCGCGGATTACCGTGGACGAAGGCCGGGCGAAACCCATCAGTGAGAACCTGATTGGCGTGTTCTTTGAAGACTTGAATTACGCAGCCGACGGCGGACTGTATGCCGAACTGGTGCAGAACCGGGATTTCGAATACTCCGAAGCCGACGGCAACAAGGACCGGAACTGGAACAGTCGCTACGCGTGGAGCGTGGAGGGCGAGGGCATGGCATTCGACGTGTCTAC
>ERZ779705.1373-NODE-1373-length-16146-cov-67.174632_pt1 | contig 16146 bp, 17 predicted proteins | sample MGYA00511385_ERZ779705 | MGnify/ENA primary metagenome ERZ779705 (study PRJEB29588, sample SAMEA2145301) | human gut metagenome | biome: human gut; feature: human-associated habitat; material: faeces | place: Denmark | collected 2008/2010 ... | reverse complement strand
TAGAGCATCTGACTGTTAATCAGAGGGTCGTTGGTTCAAGTCCAACCTGAAGAGCAAAAAAGTTCGTTCACAAGACGAACTTTTTTTGTAACCTAAAAATAAAAATAATTATGGACGATTCAAACTCGCGAACGTGCACAAATAGTATTAACCTTCTCCTCCGGGAGTAAGCGAGGTTTTGAATCCATTTATTGCCTTGCTCACACCACCGGCGGATACAAAATAAGAAAGGAGCAACGCAATGAGAAAGTATCTTTACAGTGAAACAGGAGGTTTCGTAGAAAAAAACAACTGGCTTCCTAACTGCTGGGTAAATGTAGAATGCCCCACCGATGATGATTTCAAATTTTTAAGAGAAGATCTAAAAGTTCCAACTTCCTTTTTAAACGATATAGCCGATACCGACGAACGTCCTCGTACAGATACAGAAGGGAATTGGCTACTTACCATTTTACGTATACCCGTACAAACACCTAATCAGAAAGTGCCATACACAACTGTACCCATTGGTATTATTACTAACAATGAAATTATAGTATCCATCTGCTACCATTCAACCGAAATGATACCTGATTTCATTCAGCATATCTGCCGTAAATCAATCAATATTCCGAATAAATACGAACTGATTTTACGCATTATCTATTCATCAGCTGTATGGTTTCTAAAATATTTAAAGCAGATAAATAATGAAGTAACCATGGCAGAAAAAGAATTAGAGCAAAGTATCAGAAATGAAGACTTGCTCCGATTAATGAATCTGCAGAAGACATTGGTATACTTCAACACTTCCATCCGCGGAAATGAAGTCATGGTAGGGAAGTTACAAAACATTTTCAATGAGAAAGATTACCAAAATCCAGAACTGACAGACGACGTCCTGATTGAACTGAAACAGGCTCACAATATGGTAAATATCTACAGCGATATCCTGACCGGAACAATGGACGCCTTTGCATCAATCATATCGAATAACGTAAATACCATCATGAAACGTATGACAAGTCTGTCTATCATTCTGATGGTCCCTACACTGATAGCCAGTTTCTACGGTATGAATGTCGACATACATATAGAAGAAGTTCCACATGCTTTTTCTATCATTGTTTTTTCATCGATCTTCCTGTCAGCCATGGCTTTCATCATTTTCCGCCGAATAAAATGGTTCTAACCGAACATACCAAGAACCTTTATATAACTATAAATAAACTAAGAAAATGAAAATCGTATTATTAGAATCATTAGGAATCAGCGAATCATCCCTGCAACGCCACATAGCTCCACTAACAGAAGCCGGGCATGAATTTAAGGCCTATCCTAAAAATACCGATCCAGCAGTTCAAATAGAAGAAGCTAAAGATGCCGACATTATTATGATAGCCAACATGCCGTTGAGAGCAGAAGTTATCAACAGCTGTTCAAAACTCAAATATATTGACGTTGCATTCACAGGTGTAGACCATGTTGATCTTGAAGCAGCCCGCGCCAAAGGAATACAAGTAAGCAATGCTGCAGGATATTCTACACAATCGGTAGCAGAGCTGGTCCTTTGCATGATGATTTCCTTACTCCGAAACGTACCTCAGGTATCTGAACGCTGTCGGGAAGGAAGGACAAAAGACGGTCTGGTAGGATGTGAACTGAGAGGAAAGACTGTCGGTATCGTAGGAGCAGGAGCCATCGGAACACGTACAGCCGAACTGTGCCACGCTTTCGGATGTACAATTTTAGGTAACAAACGTCATGTAACGGGTAATGAACCTTCCTTCATTCATTTCGTAACATTGGATGAACTGCTGGAACAATCAGACATCGTATCACTTCACTGTCCGCTCACTCCCGAAACTCATCACCTGATTAATGCAGAACGTATCAGCAAAATGAAACAGGGAGCTTATTTAATAAATACAGCCCGTGGAGGAGTAATTGATTCGGAAGCACTAGCCCAAGCCTTAAACGAAGGATATCTGAGCGGAGCCGGAATCGATGTATTCGAAAATGAACCTCCACTCAATACAAATCATCCGTTACTGCACAGTAAAAATACAATTGTAACTCCGCATATAGCCTTCGCTTCTGCCGAGTCAATGGAAGCGCGGGCAGAAATTGTATTCCAAAATATCAAAACATGGCTGGAAGGAAAGCAGCAAAACATTATCTTATAAAACAGAATACTAGATACCAACTTGAAGAACACTCAAGCTGATATCTAGTATACTATATCCATAGGCTCATCCCTATTTACACTATTTAAGATCATGTAAGACAAAGAATTACAACGATTTAATTAACTTTGTAATAATATACCTTGGAGAAACCTTACAATAGCATATTTTATACAATACTTATCGAATAAAAACCTAACAATACCATGAAAAAAGAATGCTTGATTTTATCTGCCCTAATAAGTACTGCCAGCGCCTTCTCCCAGCATAAAGCTCCTAATATCATCTTTATACTATGCGACGACATGGGATATGGAGACTTAGGTTGCTATGGTCAGAAATACATAAATACCCCTCATATCGACCAAATGGCAGCAGAAGGGATGCGTTTTACACAAGCATACGCAGGAAGTCCTGTAAGTGCTCCTTCACGTGCAACCCTGATGACCGGGCAACATAGCGGCCACACTCACGTACGAGGCAACAAGGAATACTGGCCTCAATCGGCAGTCGTAACCTACGGAGAGAACCAAGATTACGCAGTTGTCGGTCAGGAACCATACGATTCAGCTCATGTTATCCTACCCGAAGTCATGAAGAAGAACGGATACACAACCGGTATGTTCGGCAAATGGGCAGGAGGTTACGAAGGCTCCTGGTCTACTCCCGATAAACGAGGCGTAGACGAATTCTACGGATACATATGTCAGTTCCAGGCACACTTATACTATCCTAATTTTTTGAATCGCTATAGCCGTTCGAAAGGCGACAAGGAAGTGAAACGTATCGTACTGGAAGAAAATATCAAGTACCCGATGTTTGGTGACGACTATTTCAAACGCCCGCAATATTCGGCAGACCTTATTCATCAAGAGGCGCTGAAATGGCTGGACGCACAAACTGGAGAGCAACCATTCTGCGGCATTTTCACATACACCCTTCCCCATGCAGAACTGGCACAACCACACGACTCCATCTTTAACGATTATAAAAAGAAGTTCTTTACCGACAAGACATGGGGCGGCGAAAAAGGATCACGATATAATCCTTCTGACCACACTCATGCACACTTTGCCGGTATGATTACCCGTTTGGACAGCTACGTAGGAGAAATTCTGAAAAAGCTCAAAGAAAAAGGACTAGATGAAAATACCATCGTTTTCTTTAGCAGCGACAACGGGCCTCACGAAGAAGGAGGAGCCGATCCTGAATTCTTCGGACGAGACGGCAAGCTAAGAGGCCTGAAGCGCCAATGCCATGAAGGAGGCATCCGTATTCCATTCATCGTACGCTGGCCAGGACATATTGCAAGCGGAACAACCAACGACCACCAACTTGCTTTTTATGATATCCTGCCTACTTTCTGCGAACTGATAGGTGACAAAAAGTTCCCAGGTAAGAATAAAGATCATTTCGACGGAATATCCTTTGCCCCTACCCTTCTAGGGAACGACAAAAAACAGAAAGAACATGAATTCCTATACTGGGAGTTCCATGAAACCGATCAGATGGCAGTACGTATGGGCGACTGGAAACTTATCATCAAGAAAGGAATCCCATCACTATACAACTTGAAGGAAGATCTGCATGAAGATCACGATGTAGCCAGTCAAAATCCGTCAATAGTAAAAAAAATGTTAGAGGTCATCCAGCGTGAACACCAACCCAGCGACCTCTTTAAAGTAACATTACCTACTTTCTAACATAATTCATATCTGATACACTTAAAAAATAATCCCCTCACTTAGCTTTACACTCCAAAGTCAAGCTAATGTGAAGGGATTTTTTACAACCATTTTTAAATAAAAAGGACATTCAGGCTTCTTCCAAAGCCCCAATATTTCTATCAGTCATTACTGTTTTTCTTCCGGAGTCATTTTCGTTTCATACTCCTTAATCCATTGTTCCATCTGCTTATTAATAGTTTCACGCTGTTCTTCATAAGTAGCTTCTGAAACAAATTTCAAAGTGTGAAATTTATTCAAGACATCAGCAGATACCATTGCTATCTTAATATCATCAGCAACCGTTACCGTATCACCCGCGGCTATAGGGTTCCTTTCAGCCTTTCCGGTAAACGAGGCACAATCCAGATTATTTCCTTCCGTATCCGTTACAAAGCAATATGTAAAAAGATAACGTTCTGATATGTCTTCCGTAGCAACAACCTGATATTTCAGCTCAACTTTCAGTTCGTCGAACATGAACGAATTGAAAGTAAAAGAAGGTAATTCAATATCCGTAATAGTTACATCCGATACAACTTTATAAGGCAAGCCCTCCGTTTCCTGATAACTTACAACCTTCCCAATCAACTTATCAGCCAGTGTCTTTCCTTCTTCCTTGCTTTTCTCCGAAAGATCCATTGCCAGTTTAACCACTTTCTCAACTGTTTCCTGATCTTGCGAATACCCACTTGCCTTACCTATTTCTGATACCTGAGCACAAAAATCCAATCCCTGCTTTTCATAATATGCAGGAATTTCACCCAACATACCTTCCGAAGAAGATGTGCTTCCACCACAAGAAGATAAAATCAATGCAACAATAGAACAAGCTGTTGCTCCTAATACTCTCATATACATATGCCTTTATTTTTATGTTATTAGCTTTCCCACCCCGGTTCACCCGCTCCATATTGAGCAAGCAAACTTCTCTTTATTGCTATTTTTGCAAATTAACAAATAAAACTGATTACTATTTGTCACCTAAAAAGGTGATTATTTTTTTAAATCATAAGTAAAAAGCCATTATCTCTTCCTGATAAAGAAATAATGGAAATAAAAGCCGTATATTTGCTCTCAGAACATTCACGGCTAAACACTATGAAAAAAATATATCGCTATTTACTGTTGATACTGCTATTATCGGGAATCTGTCCGCTCCATTCAGAAACAATACCAGCCGACACATTGCTGATGAGGTTATATGAACGTGCAGCCAGCTTAATGGAAAAAGGTGAACTTGATCAAGCCCAACAGACTTTCGACAGTGCCTTTGCCATGCCCGAAGCAAAACAATCTCCTGTATATCCCATCCTATTGAACGAACAAGCTACCCTTATGTCGTACGTAGGAAAAGATGACGAAGCCTTCAACATGAAAAAAAGTGTTCTTCCTTATCTGCCACAAATCAAAGATCTGGAAAAACACATCAGCGTATACAATGACCTTGCTATCTTTTATCGCCGGCAGCACATGAACGACTCAACCATTTACTACTACAATAAGGCCCTCGATGCTGCCCTAAAATACAAAGACGAAGGATGGATTACACATATTTACAACAACGTTTCTATATTTTACTTCAACATACGTCTGTTAAACGAAGCCGAAAAATATACAGATCTGGCCGCCCAGCATGCACAAGACAGCAATGACATATTTGTAGCATTCCATACCTGGCAGCTTCGTAGCGGCATTAAAGTTGAAGTAAACAAGCTGGACGAAGCAGAATATTCAATCCGAAAAGCCTGGGAAATAGCCAGTCAAGCCGGCAATAACTCCACGACATGGAAAATAAGATGTATGCCCTCATTATTAAGAATATTCGAAAAGAAAGAGCAAGCAGATTCGGTAAACTGGTATCTTCAGCTTGGAGACAAGCTTCTGAAAGAAATTCCATCTTCCGGAATCGCAGCCATTGGCTATATTCAGGTACGTGCCAGTATGGAGATGAAAAGGGGAAACTATGCAAAAGCCCTTCAAGATCTGTTGTGGCTGCGTAAAAGGAACACAGGCAGCGAACCCAAAACACTACTGACACAAATAGCCCAATGTTACGATGCAGTAGGGAACAAGCAACTGGCATATATATACATGGACAGCGCACGTATGTGGACAGACACGCTAGCGCAGCATAATCTGACTCAGAAAATGGCAGAACTTAATGTCAAGTTCCAGACTCAGGAAAAAGAGCTGCAAATCAGCAAACTGGAACAAGAGAAACTGGCACATCAAGCTTTCCTGCTCAAAGCCTCCGTATGCGTCGGATGCCTGCTGGTTATCGTATTGATAGTTATACTGACATTGCACTACAAAAAACGAATGGCAGAAAGAAAGATCAAACTGCTCCAGCAGGAAAATGAGCTGAATGCAGCACGACACTACATAGAAGGCCTGGAAGAAGAATGCAAATATTTTGCCAAAGAGTTGCACGACGGCATTGCCAACGATCTGTTAGGATTACAAATGAAAATAGAGAATACCACCGATTCTGACAACATACAGGAACTAGGTACGCTCATCAAAGAGGTAAGAAACAATGTACGTAATATTTCCCATGAGCTGATGCCTCCCGAATTTGAGCATTTAAGTCTGGATGAAATATTATATCAATATGCCGACAAGTTAAGTGAAAACACAGGCATACAAGTCACATATACATCCGGTTCGTGCAACCCGATACCGAATGAAACAGCATACGAATTATACCGTATAGTTCAGGAAATCACCATGAATATTGTCAAACACGCCAATGCACACTGTATTTCCGTCAGCCTTTATGCTGAGCACGAAAAGCAATATACATTGAAAATAACCGACGATGGTACTGTAACTACCCCTCATAAAGCAAACAGCAGAGGAATAGGACTTCGGACTGTAAACGACCGTGCCAAAGCAATCGACGGTACTATCCAAAAAGAATCGTCTGAGAACAACAATATATTCACACTACAATTTAAAGTAAAATGAATCCAGATATATACAAGTTACTGATTGTCGACGATCATCCGATTGTAGCAGAAGGCATTGTAAGCATCGCTTCACAGCAAAGCAACATACTATGCAAAAGCATAACTCGCATGGAGAATCTACTGCCAACAATATCCGCCGAAAGTTTCGATCTCTGCATTATCGATCTGGAACTTCCTGAAATAAACGGCTTTCAGCTTATTCATCTTTTGCAGGAACAAATGCCCGACTGCAAGATTCTGATTTATACCATGCATGAAGAGCCATGGGTTATAGCTAAATTAGCAGAAGAAGAAATATCAGGAGCCGTATCAAAAAATGCAAGTACAAGCGAACTGAAGCAAGCTATCAATCAAATCAGACTTGGGCATAAATATTTCAGCGAAGTATTCTCCATTCTTCATAAAAAACAGATAAATATTGACTTACATAAAATACCAGAATTGTCAAAACGCGAAAAAGAGGTGCTCACCTATCTCTCCGAAGGTCTCAGCACTTCCGAGATATCAGACCTGCTGTGCCTCAGCACAAATACGATACAAACATACCGGAAACGTCTGATGGAAAAACTGGAAGCAAAGAATGTAGCAGAGCTCGTGTATAAAGGAAAAGAAATATTCTAACTGCATCTTTCCACACCCTTCACATATCATAAAATATTATTTGCTGATTCATGTTTGCAAGACTTTGTGAAGGGTGCGAAAGGGAAAATTCCTAATAAACTTTATTTCTAAAAAAATATCAGCATCTTTTGCCCAAATCTTCGAGAATTTTTCTAAAAATTTGTACAAAAATAATCCATAATAAGGCGTTATTTTAGAAGGATTTGTTAGTCGCTCATTTTCAGGAGAATATATTTATCTACAATAATATAAAATGTCCCTTTCTATAAGCTTATAATAGCTTTTTAAGAGAACTTATCTTAGTTGAAGTTAGAAAGATGAAATATGGAAGTTTAATTAAAATAATAATCTATTAGCTAAATATTCGTAAGCTTCCGGTAAAGTACGTATTGCAAAATAGAAAAATTAGTCCCGACTCGGTACGATTCGTTCAGATTCGCCTCCGAGTCGGGACTAATAGCATCAAATTATATCAATTCGGAACTGATTTGTTATGATTTCGCCCAGTTCCGTGGAAGAAGTTCTGTCATATCCTTTTTATCCCTTTCATAATATGGTATTTTCCTGAGTACGTCCTCCATCCATTCTCTGGGATCAACTCCGGCAGACTTGCAGGTTCCGATAAGGGAATATACAATGGCCGCTCTGTATGCCGATGCGTCGTTGCCACAGAACAGATAGTTTTTCCTACCCAAAGCCAACGGTCTTATCGCATTCTCAATGAGATTGTTGTCGATATTCACCCTACCGTCATTTACATATCTGGAGAGTCTGGGAAGAAGTGAGAAGGTGTATTCTATAGCCTTTCCGGTACGGCTCTTAGGCAGCACCTTAAGGTATGCATCCTGCATCCACCTTTCAAATTCCAGTATCACAGGGTAAGACTCCCGGATACGTTTTTCCCTGCGTTCTTCCATGGAAAGCCCGGCTTCGTCAGCCTCAGATTCGACTTTGTACAGTTTGCCTATATGGTATAATGCCTGTGTAGCCAGTGCCCTGTTCTCGTCAAGTGCTTCCGTAAACTTTCTCCTTGCATGGGCCCAACAGCCAAACAGCGTGATACCTTTCACCCGTTCGAACTGCTCGTAGGCATCGTAGCCGTCACACTGCGCAAGCCCGGCATAATTGCCGAGGAGTTCACGGGCAACCTTTCCACTACGGCTGCCACGGTCATAATGGAACACGACATCTCCGGTGATGCCGTCACGCAGGCACCACTCATAACCTTTTTTCGTCTTATGCTTTTCGTTGTCAATAACAGGAATCACACTCTCGTCTATCTGTATATATTCACTCGAGAGTATCTGCTTCTTAAGGAGATTATAGAGAAGCTTCAGCTTTTCCACTGCCGCTTCATACCATCCGCCCATAGTTGAGTCACTGATGGTTATGCCGGACTCACGGTACTGTTGTATAAGGCGGTAGAATGGCAGATGATACATGAACTTTCCGATGATAATGTCTGTCAGTACGGATGCTCCTGCCATACATTTGCCCACAGGAATCAAAGGAAGCGGACTGATAAGGATATGCCTCTCTTCCGGGTGCTTTTCCTTGAGTTCTGATTTTCTTATTACCTTGTGGCGGATAGTCTTTACTATATAGACTTTTTCCGGGATACGTTCCAGACGAAGAGTCTCTTCAGTTCCGATTTCAACGAAATCGTCTTTAAGCCCACCGTCTTCTGTGGTAGTACCTTCAGGGTAAAGATTGATTTCCTTTACAGGCAACAGGGAGGTATCAAGAGGCTTGCGGACAGGTTTATCTTTGACCTTGATTGTTCTTGTCATCTCTTCTTCTGCCTTGCGTGTTTCCTCCTCAAGTCCGGCCTTCTCATCGGGAAACATTTCCTGCTGTGTAAACAGCGACAGCTGGTTTGGGTCAAGAGGAAGATTCTTCTCACTCATACGGCCGAACATCTTCTTCCTAAGCCAATAAAGGGATTGCTCCAGGGATGCCACTTTCCCCGAAAGTGCATCATTTTCCTTGCGAAGCCTTTCATTCTCCTGTATTATTGCCTTTATCTGTTCTTCCGTAAACATCTGTATTCCAATTATTATAGTCTAAAGATAATAAAATATGCTGGAATACACAACATTACAGTGTATTAAATACCGGTTATTTTCGAAGTTTCCTCAGGCTTTCAAGTCTGTTTTTACGTGAATCTCCGGATTCTATAATACCCTCCACAATCATTACAAGATCACGCCATTCTATCCCTTCGCAGATGTTGTTATTACTAAAGGAGCCGGGCTTGCCAAATGTACCGGCCTCCAAAAGTTTGGAATAGAGTACCATTCCACCTGCTTCCCAGTGGAGAAGCTTAATACGGTTGCGTGCCCTGTTCATAAAGATATACACGTTCCCGTTACACGGATCATGCCCCATCACATCGTTAACTATACCACTGAGTGTATGAAAACTCTTCCGCATATCCGTCGGACGGTTGTACAGCAGATAATGAAGACTGTCGTTAAGGTTAAACATGGCTGCAGGCTTGAATGATTGAATAAAGTTCCTGTAGGCTGAGCTCTCCCTGAATGCGTATTGCATCTCCTTTTGATGTACGTATCTCTATACTTTTAAATCCGGATGACGATTCTCTTTTGGAATTACGGTCGTTCTGACCGGTAAATGACGGGATAGGAATAAATGTGCCACTTTGTCCCAGTTCTATGAAATCGCCTTTGGAAGTATTCAGGCAAGACAGTTCTTCTGCATAACGGGACTTGCTGTCATAAAATCTCCAGACAGGGATATTGAGTTCCGCCAACCTTGATTTATAAGTTACTTTGTGTTCCTTGCAGTACATAATAATTTCTGCAACTTCTTCTCGTGTCATCATAAATTTCGTTTTTGGGCACAAAGATACTGATGGAAGGAGTTGCAGAAAATACGTGGATTACCGGAGGCTTACAAATATTCCAGTAATATAATCTCACCTTTTTACAAGTGCCTGTTTCTTATCTATTTTCTTAATGAAATCATTCAATATACCATAAATTTATACTAACTTAGTCCTAAAAGAAAATATTAATATGAATCAATTTACCAACGATAATATGAATTATATCGCATCTAAAAAGTATATTAGAAGGATGCACTTCTTAGATGACTTCTGCTGCTTGGATAATATTGCAGAAGATAAAGAAGGAAATCCATTACTTCATCGTGATGATACGGTAAGAAACAAGCAAATGCCTGTACATATGATGTACAAATACGGAGCACCGCTCATTTCGGAAGACGGGTGTCGTGCTTATACATTCAACATTGAATACTGTACAGACACACCTTCTGAGGGTATCTATTATGGAGCATTCGGAGTAGTACTTCAAGGTACTATTGACGAACACAAAGAAAGTTTTGACCGTGAATGGGCTGTTATTCGCCCCATAGCCGCACAAGTGCTTGGCAATACGTTCGACAATCCATACTTTAACATGCTTTTCCGACAAACAGATAATGTGAATGACAATACTTATTGGCCATTTTGGATATCATTGGGAGAAGACGAAGACATCGTAGAAGTTGCCTTCCGTGCAGTTAGAATTATCCGTAGGATTTACGAAACTTATTTTGCCAATAAGATAGACGGGTACAATCCCATACCAAGGAAAGGAACAGTCAAGAAACCTTATTTCCCCTGCACAGAGAAAGCGTTTGAGAACATCGGTGAGAATGGCAAAGCAGAAAATATCAAAGATAAAGTGCTTCACTTCTTTGAGTGGTGTCAGAAAGAGCACCTGCTTAGTCGTAACGACTTGTATGAGACGGCATGGATCATCAACGAATCACCTACAAGATTCGCCTTTTTGATAGAGGCCTATTTTGGAGAGCTCATAAAACGAAAAACCTATAAAAAAAAATCTATCCCTTGGAAAGCTATCGGCAACGTCCTGCTCAATCAAGACGGCTTACTTATAGGCGAGGCAAATCTGAAAACTCTTATCAGCCAGATACGTGGTACGACGAAAAACCCAGGAAACAAGAAGAAAATACACGAAAATGAGCAATACGCCGAAATAAAGCTGAAAAACTACTTTACGTAAAGTAAACATTCTACAACAAGCATCTAATTTTACAGCAGTTAATAACCGGAGTGAAAAGCAAAAGGCTTGACACTCCATAAATAAATGACTGTAAGTATGAAAAACAGATTTTTCAACCCCTTTGTGGGTTCAAATTACACAAAAGGCATCCTGAACAAACGGGTACTTGTAGTAGGAGCCAGTTTTTACTGTGACCAACAGGCATGCCCCTACTTCAAACGTTGTACGGATGTAGAACGTAAAGATTCATCGGAATTCGACAGTATCTGCCCGGCCTATCAGGCATGCGGAGGGACTCTTCACGATGAGCCATCCAATGCCATCAGCGATGGACTGCCAACCTATCAGCGCTTTGCCTCCTACTTAAGTTCAAAGGTTAACAAACGTGAATATGCCGAAGTGTGGAGTTATGTAGCTTTTACAAACTATGTACAGTTCTTTCTGCCTGCTGAACCTGGACGTTACCGTGAAACACGACCATCTGATCTCTCAGAACGTGATTTTGAAGCCTTCAATGAAACTCTCCGCGAATTGCAACCACACATTGTGGTGATTTGGGGGTGTGTATTCAATTCAAGAGTGCGCGAACAGAATGCTTATCTGATAGATCGCTCAGAATTAGAACGTACAGAATGGTATATCTGCCATCTGCAAGTGCCTGGCGTAAGCCATCCTATTGCTATAATCAATCCATATCATCCATCGTCTCCTGCTTGGAACAATAAAATGGTTGATTTTGACAGGTATTTCAGGGAGGTGCTAAAAGAATAATTAGAGATGAATTTATATTGGTATATCATCAGCATCCAAGAAAAAATATCAAATAAAGAATGCGAATGATATTCATAAAATGAGAATCAAACCAGCAAAAATATACTATAATATAAAAAGATAAGACTATGAATATGAAAGTTTATACATGTAAAAAATGCCACAAAACATTTACAAGATTAAAAGGAGGTACACTCTGTCCTTATTGTGGCACATATAACCCTGATTATGCAACTATTGTAGAACAAGGGCTTAAGTTGTTAACCAAAATCATAACAAAGAAATAAACTATAAGATTATGTCAAATGAAGTAACTATTTGGAATAAAGTTATGGGAGCAGCTCTATCTATGCCCGGAGTAAAAGTTGATAGAGACGATTTCTTGAAAAAAGAGCTTAAGAATTATTGTTCACCAGAACAACTAAATCTAGCAATATCGAGCAGACCTATTAATGGGGTATCCAAAGAAATAATAGACAGAATTGCCAACGCATGTATAAATAGCCATACTACAAAGGTAACAACTATTTCTGCTGTAGCCGGCATTCCGGGAGGATTTGCAATGGCAGGAACCATACCTGCAGATATGGCCCAATATTATTGGCATGTTTTCGTCCTGGCTCAAAAGCTTGCGTATCTATATGGATTTCCAGATTTGAGAGATGAAAATGGGAATTTAACGGACACTGCTTCTGATATGTTAACACTATTTGTCGGGGTTATGATGGGAGCCTCCGCCGCTAACCAAGCAATCAAAGGTCTTGCTAAAGAATTTGCCAAACAAGTTGTTAAAAGACTACCACAGAAAGCTTTAACTAAGACCATGTATTATCCAATTATTAAGCAAATAGCAAAATGGATTGGAGTAAAATTAACTAAAGACACTTTCGCAAAAGGACTTGGAAAAGTTATACCTATTTTAGGTGGTATAATTTCAGGAGGCCTCACATTAGCAACATTTCGACCAAGTGCCAAAAGACTTCAACATAAATTACAAGAAGATATGTTTGTGATAAATGAGAATTATCAGGAAAACCATAATAATGAAGAACAATATAGTACTTATGAGGATATATCAAATGAATCAATAAAAAAAGAAGAACAATTTACAAATAAGGAGATGCTATCTTTAATGATTCTTATAAATGCTGCCAAGATAGACCATAATTTTACAGAAAAGAAGAGAAACTTTGTAGACAATGAGATTGAAAATTCATCTTTGTCAGAAGAAGAACAATTATTACTTGCAAGTTCATACAATACAGAACAATTGTTTCAGGTTGATATTAATTTACTTAAAGACGATGATTCTTATTCTATTTCTCTTCTAAAGAAAATAATATACCTATATCAGTTAGATGGGAAAATTAGTCTTGCAGAAAAAATCTATCTAAAAAAAATTGCAAGAGAACTGGGATATACACCTGAAGATTTAAAAGATTTTTTAATGAATAATTATTATGGAACAAACTTTTGAAAATATTCTCACTTCTTTATTGGAAGCTTATGAAAACAACCCCGAACAGGATATAGATGTGTTGGTTGAGAACAAGTGTCAAGAATGGAATTTGCCGGAAGAACAAATCAATCTACTGAAAGAGACGAATGGATTGATTGACAGTTTCAATGAACACGCCAACTCTTTGGAAAAAGCCAAAGCTGACGGATGGTCACGTAAACGCTGGCTACTGAACGAGATGGATCGTATAACTGACGGACGTTCGGAAGAAGAAAAAGCACAAATTGCATCGGCAATCTCGGATACAAATGAAAAGGCAATAGAAGAAACAACTGCTAAAGAATAACGAAGTATGAAGTTTACAGAATATAATGAGGACTACGGACGCAATGAGTTCGGCATGCAATTCGAGAAAGAAATCACACAAATGACTGCTTTGCAGTCATTCCTATTAGGTAATGAATTGAGTGTAGAAGAACTGCCCATGATACGCGAATTCAAATGCGTTAAAGAGTTTCTGGACTTGCCGATGAACGACAAGAAAGAGGGAATACTGAAGAAACTGTTCACTGCATCAATTGTTATTGCCAAAGAAAAAGGGCAACTACCCTTTGAGCTGCCAAGCACTTCCATAGAAATAGCCAGTGCCGTAGATGAAGGATTAACGCAGCTAAAAGTTGCTTATAAGACTGCAACAGGCGAATTGGATTCGATAGAAGCAGCAGATGTTTTGATAGACCGTGCAGCCATAAGAGCGATAGCCGTTGCCGATAAGATAATCGAAAAAGGAGTACCTGTGGTGCTTGACAAGCTGTGCTTCGCATTAACAAAGATCTATCCTCCAGCTACAGCGGTGGTTCCAATTATAAAAGCATCGGAAAGATATATTACAATAGGAACAAAAATTGCAGTAAGAAAAGGTATAAATACTTTAGCTAAGATAGCCAAACCTGTAGTGCAAAAGGCTGTAACAAAAGTAAAGTCTGTAGCAAAAAAAGTAATGAACTTCTTAAAAGCGTAGAGATATGAAACTGATTGCGAAAGCAAAACCGGTAAAAATTAGAATCAAGTCGGGTGGAGAGGAACATACTTCACTCGATTCATTGAAGAAGAACTTTAATATATCTGATATTTTACCTTTATTGGATGGGCGTTTAGAAAGGTGGTTATATCAACAAGAAGAGCACGAGCTAGCAGATATGCTTAAAACTACTCCTATTCCGGATTTAAATTCTTGGCAAGGAATCATGGATTTTATAACAATTTTCTTTTCAGATTACATAGGAAAAAATTCATTAAAAGACTTAAAGGAATTAATAGAACAATGGAGTACATCAAGTACATATAATAAAAATAATGATTATCTATTAAGTTATTTAGCAGGGTTGGATATTGAAAACGCCAAATTTGTTTATAAGCATAAAGATGAATGGAAATTGTCAGATATAAATTGGTTGGAATTATTCCAATATTATATAGAAGAAAATAAAAATGAAGATGCTGAAGCTATGTATATCTATGGGAAAATGATTCTTGAGGAAAATTCATGCTATAGAAGAAATAATAAAAGTATTGGCTATAGTTATATAGATAAAGCTGCTCGAAAAGGATGGAAGAATGCTTTTATTTATTTAGAACCAAAAAACAAAAATATTAATAATACCAAGCAAACCTATTCAAATCAATTACAAGAAAAGAATGTAGATAAAATAAGGAAATCAACTATTATTAGTTGGCGAATTCAGTACGAAGATTATATTAAATTACCGGCAAATCCTGGGAATTTCGAGAACGAAACCGAAAAGGCTGTATGGAAATTTATCAGAGATTGTGATGAAATTTACAAATGCCATAGAAACGGGAATTGTTTATCCAAAGCAAAAAAAATGTATCAAATAGCAAATGATGCCCCCTATTCACAATTCTTATCGTTATATTGGAGATATGTTTTAGGAATATGTGGAAACACTCAATATTTACAAGGACTATCTGATGATGTAGCAAACTCGATAATAACCGGTAAATGCGACACACATTGTTTCGCTTTTAAAACATTTAAAGAAAAACTGGATTTCGTGATTGATAAACTATTAAATGATTTGCCATGAATAATTCTGTTATTTCCTCTCTCCAACGAATGATAGATGTTAATACGCCTATCATCTATATACATGATTATGATTTTGTACGTATTGACGAACTGATTCTTCAAGTTACAGCTAACAAAAAAGTGTTTGAGTGGAATCCTGCAACAGGAAGCACAGATTTTCATACCAAAGTTAATAAAGGAAGTGGTAATATGCAGTCTTTGGAAAGTTTCTTAGAAACACTACTGTCCACTAAAAATGGACAAGGTTAAAAATTAAATAAATTCGGTTCACT
>ERZ779705.1360-NODE-1360-length-16353-cov-4.329488_pt1 | contig 16353 bp, 10 predicted proteins | sample MGYA00511385_ERZ779705 | MGnify/ENA primary metagenome ERZ779705 (study PRJEB29588, sample SAMEA2145301) | human gut metagenome | biome: human gut; feature: human-associated habitat; material: faeces | place: Denmark | collected 2008/2010 ... | reverse complement strand
AGAGCCAGAGCTTCCGCTTGGCAGGTACGCTTTGATGCACAGGGATTATCTGGAGAAGCACAAGCGAGTGACCTATCTCAATCTGCTGACATCGGGCAGGCTGAACGGGCATCTGCACGAGGTAGAGCAGACAGCACTCCAGAGGTTGGAGCTTCTGACGAAGCAGCTCTCAGCCGAGCAGGGCGTGACAGAGGAACTGAAAGAGAAAGCACCGATGCAGTGGGTCGGACTGATGAACAACATCCGCAGCCAAGCGGAGGAAGTGATACTGACCGAACTGATTTACAAGTAAGCGTTGCCAAAGAGGATGAGGTTAGGGTCAATCTTCCAACCGTAGATGAACAAATCGAAATGATAGCAAAAGCAGAGGACGAAAAAGCCTCTGCTTTTGCTATTTCCAAAGAAGATATTGACTCCGTGCTTCAGAAAGGCAGCGGTGTTGCGGACGGAAAATACCGCATCTACCGCCAATTCCAAAAGGGCGTGGACAGACAGAAAAATATTGAGTTCCTTAAAAATGAGTATGGAACGGGCGGCGGTACGCACATCTTCCCCGATGGTTTCAGCGGTCATTCTTGGCATGACAGCAAAGGTCTTGCCATTGACCGAAACGGCACTTATACCAATCACGACCTTGTGTTGAAATGGTCACAGGTTGAAAAGCGTCTGCGTGAGCTGATTAAGGATAACCGCTATCTCAATCCGAAAGAAAAAGACCATTATGCCGATTATCTGGAGAGCGTGTCAGCTCCCCAATATGAGATTGACACCCAGAGGAAAATAGCAAGGCAGCGTTTTATTGACGCCCACCGTGACCTGCCGCCTGCCGACAAACGGGATACCCTTGCTTTGCGGCTATCTGACTTTATCCGTGGCTTGGACAGGTACGAAAAAGACTTGTTATCTGCTGTGGAACGAAGCGACCTTGCAGATGTTACCGCCGAGCAAATGGAACAGCACCTGTCCGACCACTCAACTGTTCAACAGCTCATAGACTTTCTTGCACAGGTACAATGGAAAACGACCTCAGTTTTCAGCCGCAGTAATGGGTGGAAGTTTACCGAGGAATTAAGGGAGCTGCACCCACTCCGCTACCTTTACAATGAGGGCGATGTGGTGTATATCGGTGCGGATAAATATGAGATTGCAACACTTACCGAGGAAAAGGTCTATCTGCAAAATGCCGAGTTCCCTATCTTGGGGCAGGAATACAGCCGAGCCGACTTTGAAGAAAAGCTAACGGAAAATCCTGCAAATGACCATCTGAAAGTGGTCGTAACCGAGAAACAGAGGACAGAAACACCGTCCGAGAAAAAGCAGGACGGAATACAGTTTTCTATCGGTTTTTCCGAACACCCTGCCTTTTATGACAGACAGCTTAATGACCGCTATACAGATTTGAGCTTTGCTCTGGGTAATAAGCTGCTTGGTATTTTGGACGAGAAACAGCACCGTGAGCGTGAGGGCGATAAAAATATCGGGTGGTATCACAAGACAGATTTTGTTATCAAGGCTGTTATCGGCGGCGAGGAATTTAACTATGAAGGGCGGTTTGATATTGGCGATGGTGAGGGCGATTTAATTGCCCACATTAAGAATTTCTACGATTATGCCTTATCGCCAAAGGGTGAACAGCTATATGGAGATGACCGAGAAAGCCTACTCCGTGGCAGAGATGAATTTATCCCATTCTTGGAACAGCACACCGAACTGACCCAAGAGGACGAAAAGCTCCTTGATGAGATTATGGCTACCGAAAGTGATTGGTACAGGACAGCCGAGGAAGTCGAAGAAAAACCACAGGCGTATGCCGATAAACTGAATGGCTCAGAAGCTCCTGCCATTGAAGTGGAGCAATCCACAGACGACCTCATAGGCAGGGAAATCATCATAGATAACCGTAAATATCTCATTGAGAGCATCGGGGAAATCAGCGGCGATGTGTCCTTGCGTGACATCACATTCCAGAACAATGTGGGTTTTCCGATAAACCGAGTGGAGAAAATCGGTTATATCCAAAAGCTATTGGAACAGGAAAAATCCGAATTACCACCCGAAGAAAAAACGGAAGCTCTTGCCGTTCCTATTAATGACCGTCATAATTTCCGCATTACCGATGACACGCTCGGCGTAGGCGGAGCAAAGGAAAAGTTCCGCAACAATATGACGGCTATCAATCTTCTGCACGAGCTTGAAATCGAAAACCGCCTTGCCACGCCCGAAGAACAGGAAATCCTATCTCGGTATGTTGGTTGGGGCGGTCTTTCTATGGCATTTGATGAACACAATGCGGCGTGGGCGGAGAAATTTAAGGAGCTATATGCCAGCCTATCCCCAGAGGAATACCGTGCCGCTATGGAGTCAACGCTGACCGCTTTTTATACGCCGCCTGTTGTTATCAAGGCGATGTATGACGCACTTGACCGCCTGGGCTTTTCACAGGGCAATATCTTGGAGCCGTCCTGCGGTACAGGCAATTTCTTTGGTCTGCTTCCCGAAAGTATGCAAAACAGCAAGCTCCACGGCGTGGAAATCGACTCTCTCACAGGCAGGATTGCAAAGCAGCTCTACCAAAAAGCGAACATTGCCATTGAGGGCTTTGAGAAAACAAATCTCCCAGACGACCATTTTGATGTAGTCCTCGGTAATGTGCCTTTTGGGGAGATAAGGGTCAATGACAGCCGATACAACGCCCAGAAATTTCTCATACACAACTACTTTTTCGCAAAGGCTCTGGATAAAGTCCGTGCCGGCGGCGTTGTGATGTTCATTACCTCAAAGGGTACGATGGATAAAGCAAGTCCAGAGGTACGCAAGTATATTGCCCAGAGAGCCGAGCTTTTAGGTGCTATCCGTCTGCCAGACAACACCTTTAAGGCAAACGCAGGCACGGAGGTCACGAGCGATATTCTTATCCTGCAAAAGCGTGACCGAGTGATGGATATAGAGCCAGACTGGGTACACCTTGATACGGACGGAAACGGTGTTACGATGAACAGATATTTTGTCGAACACCCCGAAATGGTGTTGGGTGAAATAAAGATGGAAAGCACACGCTTTGGTACTTTTGAGCCTGTTTGTAAAGCACGTAAGGATATACCACTTTCCGAGCTTCTGTCCAATGTAGTTCAGAGGATAAACGGCGAAATCCCAGAGCTTGATAATGGGGTTGATGAAATCTCTGACGAGCAGGAGCTTTCCGTTCCTGCTGACCTGAATGTGCGTAATTTCTCTTTTACTCTGGTGGACGGCAAGGTTTATTTCCGAGAGAACGACCGTATGCAACCTGCTTCTGTGTCGATAACCGCAGAAAACCGTATCAAAGGGCTTATCCAAATCCGTGACTGTGTGCGTAAGCTCATTGAGTATCAGACCGAGGATTACCCAGAGGAAATGATATGCACCGAGCAGGAAAACCTCAACCGTCTGTATGATGTCTATACCGCAAAATACGGTCTAATCAACAGCCGAGGAAATTATCTTGCTTTTGCTTCAGACGAGAGCTACTTCCTTTTATGTTCTCTGGAGGTGCTTGATGATGAGGGCAACTTCAAACGGAAAGCGGATATGTTCACGAAGCGGACTATTAAGCCCCATCGAGAAGTAACTTCGGTTGAAACAGCAAGTGAAGCCCTTGCTCTCTCTATCGGGGAGAAAGCCCGTGTTGATTTGCCTTATATGGAGCAACTCATAGGCAAAACGCAGGCTGAGCTTGTGCAGGATTTACAAGGTGTTATCTTCAAAGTACCGAACTGTGAGCCTGTTTCCTATGTAGCCGCAGACGAGTATCTGTCGGGAAATGTCCGCAACAAGCTGACGGTTGCGGAGCTTGCTGCGAAGAATGACCCAGAGCTTGCAGTCAATGTGGATGCCTTGAAAAAGGTCATTCCCAAAGACCTCTCGGCGGCGGAAATCTCTGTCCGTCTGGGTGCGACTTGGATACCGCAGGAAGATATACAGCGGTTTGTGATGGAGCTTTTAACTCCGTCAAGCTATGCCGCAGGAAGATTAAAGGTACGATACACCCCGATAAACGGAGACTGGTTCATAGAGAATAAAAGCTCCGATATGGGGAATGTAAAGGCGGACAGCACCTATGGTACGAAAAGGGCTTCCGCCTATCGTATTATTGAGGACACCTTAAACCTGCGTGACACCCGTATCTTTGATTATGTGTATGACGAACACGGCAATAAAAAAGCGGTGTTCAATGCAAAGGAAACCACGGCGGCACAGGCGAAGCAGGAAGTCATCAAGCAGGCGTTTCAGGATTGGATATGGAAAGACCCAGAACGGCGAAACCGCCTTGTCCGTTATTACAACGACACTTTTAACTCTGTGCGACCCCGTGAGTATGACGGAAGCCATATCACTTTTGGAGGTATCAGCCCAGAAATCACACTAGGACCCCATCAAGTCAACGCCATCGCCCATATCCTTTATGGCGGCAATACGCTCCTTGCCCATAAGGTGGGAGCAGGCAAAACCTTTGAAATGGTAGCCGCCGCACAGGAAAGCAAACGGCTCGGCTTATGCCAGAAATCTATGTTTGTTGTGCCAAATCATCTTGTCGGTCAGTGGGCTTCCGAGTATCTGCGGCTCTATCCGAGTGCAAATATCCTTGTTACAACAAAGCAGGATTTTGAAACAGGAAACCGTAAAAAGTTCTGCGGCAGGATTGCCACAGGCGACTATGACGCAGTCATTATCGGGCATTCGCAGTTTGAAAAAATCCCGATGAGCATAGAACGCCAGAGGGAGCAGTTGGAAAAGCAGCTTGATGATATTGAGCGTGGCATTGACGATGTGCAGGCTTCCAAAGGCGAGCAGTTCACGGTCAAACAGCTAATGAAAACCCGAAAGGCAATCAAGACGAAGCTCGAAAAGCTTAACGACACCAAGCGTAAGGATACGGTCATCGACTTTGAACAGCTCGGCGTTGACAGGCTTTTCATTGATGAGAGCCATTTTTATAAGAATTTGTACCTCTACACCAAGATGCGGAATGTGGGCGGTATTGCCCAGACCGAAGCCCAGAAATCAAGCGACCTCTTTATGAAATGCCGCTATATGGACGAAATCACGGGCAACCGTGGCACGGTTTTCGCAACGGGTACGCCTGTCAGCAATTCAATGGTTGAGCTGTACTCGGTTCAGAGGTACTTGCAGTATGACACCCTTGCACAGAACGGTTTGCAGCATTTTGACAGTTGGGCTTCTACCTTTGGAGAAACGGTTACAGCTCTGGAATTAGCACCCGAAGGCACGAATTACCGAGCCAAGACGAGGTTTGCCAAGTTCTATAACCTGCCAGAGCTGATGCAGATGTTCCGTGAGGTGGCGGATATACAGACCGCCGATATGCTAAAGCTCCCTGTGCCAACGGTCAATTACCACAATATTAAGACTAAGCCGAGTGAGATACAGACCGAAATGGTAGCTTCCCTTGCGAAGCGGGCTGAGAAAGTCAGGGCAAGGCTTGTCGAGCCGAGCATTGACAATATGCTCAAGATAACCAATGATGGAAGAAAACTGGCTATTGACCAGAGAATGATTGACCCGATGCTGCCAGATGACCCAGACAGTAAAGTCAATGCCTGCGTGGATAATGTGTACCGTATCTGGGAGGAACACGCCGATACCAAAGCGACACAGCTTGTGTTCTGCGACCTGTCCACCCCGAAAAATGACGGTACTTTCAATGTCTACGACGATATGAGGGAGAAGCTGATAGCCCGTGGTATCCCTGCGGAGCAGGTACGCTTTATTCACGAAGCGACCACCGATGCACAGAAAAAAGAGTTGTTCGGCAAGGTCAGAAGCGGCGAAGTTCGTGTGCTGTTCGGTTCTACTCCGAAGATGGGAGCAGGTACGAACGTGCAGGACAGGCTCATAGCAATCCATAACCTTGATTGTCCATGGCGTCCTTCCGACCTTGAACAAAGGCAGGGGCGTATCGAACGGCAGGGCAATATGTTCCCAGAGGTGGAGGTTTACCGCTATGTGACCGAGCAGACTTTTGATGCCTACCTCTATCAGTTGGTGGAGAGCAAACAGAAATTTATCAGCCAGATAATGACGAGCAAAAGCCCTGTCCGTTCTGCTGAAGATGTGGACGAGGTTGCCCTGTCCTTTGCGGAGGTTAAAATGCTTGCCACAGGCGATGCACGTTTTAAGGAAAAGATGGATTTGGATATACAGGTATCAAAGCTTCGAGTGTTAAAGCAGAGTTATCTTTCCGAACATTACGACCTTGAGGACAGGGTGCTGAAATACTATCCCCAGACGATTAAGGAGTATGAGGAACGCATTGCAGGCTATGAAAATGATGCAGCTCTTGCCGAGCAGCACAAGCCGCAGGGTGAGGATAAGTTCTGCCCGATGACCCTAAAAGGTATGACCTACACCGAAAAGGCAGACGCAGGCGAGATGCTCCTTGCAATCTGCAAGAACTATCCGATGTCCGCAGCTACCGAAATCGGCAGCTATCGAGGTTTCCGAATAGAGATTTATTATGATACCGTCAACGCCCATTATTGTATGAACCTTTGTGGAAAGGCAAAGCATAAGGTGGATTTAGGCTCCGATGCTCTCGGAAATCTGACTCGAATTGAAAATGAGCTGTCAAAGCTCCCTGCCAGACTGGAAGCTACCAAGACCAAAAAGGCGGAAACTATTGCACAGCTTGAAATCGCAAAGGAGGAAATCAAGAAGCCTTTTGCCTTTGAAGATGAGCTGAAAGAAAAAACAGAACGGCTGAACGCTCTTAACATTGAGCTGAATCTGAATGAAAAAGATACTTCCGTTATGGATACCGAGCCAGAGCAGGCAGAAGAACAGCCCGAAAGAAAATGTGCAAGTCGGGAGAGATAATGCGGTTTGCATATTTGTATTGCTGATTTCTGGGAAGTATAATAGGTGTAGATTAGTAAATGTCGGAGGTGAAAGGTGTGCTTGATAATTTCAGATTTGAAACCTTTGTTGATGTGCATAGCAACATCTTTGCTGAATATCTAAGCTCCGTTATCGCAAAGCTGTCCAAAGAAAATCCAGAATACCGTTCCACAGAGGAAAGGATAGAGGAACTCTACAAGGAGTATCCCAAAGTGATGGCAGTTTTGGATACGGAAAAGCCGAGTGATTTATCCGAGCAGGAGTGTAAGGCTTTGATAGAAGTTTTGGAGCTTCGGAACAGGCTCAGCGATATGCAGCAGGAAGCAATCTATTTCAGAGGGTGCTATGACAGCGTTGGGTATCTCAAGAAGGCAGGAATTTTATAACCAAGAACGGCGGCATTGGCGTTGAGCTGATGCCGTCTTTTGCATAGCGGCACAGGTAGAAAAATATGTCGTAATATGCTATAATATAAGGCTTGGTTGAAAGGATTGTGAATATGAAAGTTTATATCTTAGCTTCGCTTGATAATATCTCATTTGCAGAAAAACTTTTAAGCAACATAAGAAATGCAAAGATTATTTCAAAGCCATCAATAAATGAAATTGATTCAGATATTAATGTAGCTCTAAAACGAAAAATGGAGAGTGCAGATGTCGTTTTAGCGATAATAGATGAAAAATTCTCTGATAGTGTATCTCTTAATTTGGAGTTGCAGTTGGCACAAATGTCAGTACGAGAAAATAGAAATAAAGTGTTAATTCCAGTTGTTTTGAATAAGGCAGATGTTCCTAAATGTATAGAAGGAACATTATATATCGACTGCATTTCTGATTCTGAGCAAGATTTATGCAAAACACAATTGATGATAGAAAAGGTGCTGACACATAGAAAATATATTATAAGAAAGGGCAATCTAAAGGGAAAAAACAGTAGAACATCTTCTATGATAATTATGACTCTTGCCATTGAAATGTTTGCAATGCTTTTCATTGTTCTATTATTTAAGGAAAATCCTTTTCAAATGGGAAGTATTGGGGACGAGAGTATTATTACTATAACATTCGGAATAGCCTCTGTGATGTTAGCTTTTGTAGCTCTTTTAACGAGCTATTTATCAATTATGAAAAGACGATGGCAAGAAGATGATGAAGAAGAATTAGAGTCTTATTCAAGACGATTAAAACGGGCTATAGTTCCAGAAGAAATAAAACAAGAGGAAAAAAAGAGTTCTGGAAATGAAGGTAAGAAAAAGGAAATTGATGCTTTAGAGCGTATGATGATTAACCTTGAGGATATTAAAGAGTTTTATACTTGGAGTCAAAAGCAGGCTAAAGCATCATTCATTTTAGCTGTAATAATGTGTATTTCTGGATTTGGTTTAATGATAGTTGCAATACTGATACCTATTGTATTCAGATTGAGTTTTCAGATGTCAATTATCCCAGCTATTGGAGGAGTTATAACAGAGTTAATTGCAGGAACAGCACTGGTAGTATATCGTAATTCGTTATCACAACTCAATCACTATCATAAAGCCTTACACGAGGACGAGCGTTTTTTATCAAGTGTAAATTTGCTTGGAAAATTCAGTTCAGTTGAGGCACAAGATGATATGTTACGAGAAATAATAAGAAGTGAAATACAAATGAATTTAGCCGAATTGCAAGAAAATGAAAATAGGGAAGCAGGCAATTCAAAATAGTATTTTAAAGTGTCTAATTGCAGAAAGAACATATTAAAGTGGTATTTGTTGGTATCTAATGTTTCCTCATGATTGTATGGGGAATAATTAGTAATTATGTGATATGATTTTCAGTGGGATTTTTCAATTGAGAGGAAAAGATATGTCTGATTTTAATAAAATAATGGCATTTCAACAAATGATGCCATATTTAAATAAAGAGCAGCAAGATAATTTAGCAACGACTCTTGGAATGGAGTTACAGGAAATTGAAAGACGGTTGGTGGGAAAAAATAAGGAAGATGAATTTATTTTAATTCTTCTTTTTATGGAAGTGTGTAAAAGTATTACTGCATTTGATGAGGGGGTATCTCAATTATTAAAGACGGCAACCTCCGATTTACTTGTAGAGTTACAGAATGAAAAGAAGTTCATGCTGGAGATAAAGCATACTGACAAAGAACGGTATTCTATTAGTATGGGAAATCTCCAAAAAAGAATTGATTATGCGAGTAAATATGGATTGGAATTGTTTTTTGCCATCTCAATTAAAGGATATTGGATGCTGTTTAATGCGGAATATTTGAAAGAGAAAAAAGGAAAGATAGATATTTCTGATTTAATGAAATCTAAATTGGATGAAATGCTTGATTGTATTAGCTATGTCTTTCCAAAAGGATTGAGGATAAAAAGTGTTTATTCTACAGATGAAACGGTGAAATCTACAGGTATTAAATTTTCACCATACGGAAATATGGTATCTTATGAGTTGTACTATAATGATAGAAGAATTTTCAGAGTAAAAGGGAAAAACAGTCCATATATTGGTTATACGATGATTTTAGAAGCACTGCAAGACAGACTGTCAATGGATACACAAATTATAGAACAGTCGGATAATTATACCGTTATCAATGAATCGTTTTCAAATGATTTTAATGCTATATCAGAATACAAGTTTTTGTTAGCACCAGTTGAACATACCGCATATGATGGCGAAGAAAAATATACCGCTCATACATATATTGAAAATGCAAAAGCAGATGCCAAGGTTATAATGCCCTCCAAGCATACAGAAAATTTTCTTTTTCATCTGTATACTTAAAGGGCATTATAACCATGGAAACATATCTACTTTTTAGTCTGACCGGAGAAAAAGTGGATGACCGAAAAAATGCGGTAGGGTTTAGGATGCGGATTAGATGTCATAGGTTGTGGCACTGGGATTGTTGCGGTTTAAGCCACTCGATACTAAGAAGCAGACTTGGCAGTGAAATAGATGTTATGGATTGGAGAATCAGAATGAATGCTGAAAATTTGATTTTGAAAAGAAGCCTTGTACTTCAATCATTTGCGCCATTATTCATATTGTTGGCAATAAAGCATATTAAACTCGATACATTTTGTCATCTGATGGTATCTTTTATTAAATTATTTTCGGATAAAGGATTGGTAGCAGTATCTATAGCCGTTAAGAATGAAAACTTTGGTAGTTTTGTAATATTTATAATAAGCCTTATGTGGTTATTAGCCACTTTTATGATAGCGGTTGGATTTAGAGGAATGCAAAAATCAGGATTTAAATCAGCTGGTGAGCAGATTGTGATTGAGGATTCTCCTAATGACAGTGGAGCTACATTTCTTGTAACTTATGTGCTGCCATTAATGACAGACGATGTCTCATCTATTAGAGGATTAATAGTTTTTTTGGTTTTGTTGTCAATGGTGATTGCTTTACTGATTAACTCGAACACATTTTATCAAAATCCCGTGTTATCAGCTATGAAATATCGAACATTTACATTTAAGTTTGTCAATCCGGCATCAGACATAAATCATTCAAATAGAGTTTATGTTGGAATTACGCATGGTGTTCCTATTGTAGAAGATGCAGTGATAAAAAGAAAGTATATTTCAGATGGGGTTTTTCTCATCTATAACGATTAAGAGATATAAAATGGAGAAATACGAAATGGCGGAAACTGTATTTGGCGAAAATTACATTAAGTCAACTTTAAAAGAATTTTGTGAAAATACCAATTTGTGTGGATTTGAAGCTTATATTGTAACAAAAGAAACCCCGAAGCTGAGACGGATGTCATTGGATGAGCAAATAAATGAGAATGGAGATAATTTTAGAACTGTATTAAAAAACTTATTTATAGATATTATTAAAGAACACTATTTGTGCGCTGAAGCCCAATATACAGATGGACATCAATTGGCTGATAATCAGAATAAATATTTATATTTTGAACAGAGCGAGAGTTTTCATCCGTTTAAATATCTTAATGATACAGAAGAAATAGCAGAATTTGAAGAGGATGATTTGTCGAGTGCTTCTGGTCTTGCGTTTGAGATTAGAAAGGATAATAAATCACTTTGGATATATCAACATCTTTGGGGGATTATGGTTCCCAATAAGAAAAAAACGAATCTTATGACTAGATTAATGCAATTTGAAAATAAGGTTGTGTTTTCGGAACAAAAAGAAAGTCTTTTAACTATAGCTCACAAGATTGATATTATAATATTTGATGGTTATTTGATAACTAGGAATACGGCATTGTTGCAGAAGTATTTTGGCTTTCATGATTATATCTATCAGGCTGCTCATCAGACTGTGCAAAGTATTGCGTCAAAGAATCTTGTAGAAAATATAGATAAATTGAATGAATATATAAGCAGAGGAAAATTAAAATATGCGAAGAAAATGATGCGAATCGGAACATCCAGAGTGTTTAATTTAACAAAAGAGCAATTAATTGAAAAAATAAATACCTTGCCACGATGGCATGGTAAATTTACTGTGAATACAGACACAAATCAAATAATATTAAACACTTATGGAGAAGTAGAAAGTTTAATTGATTTATTTGATGAACGATACACTAGGTCCGATGTTACAGACACAGAGTATGATACTGATGTAAAGACAGTTGCACAACCTATGAAGGAATGAAAAAAGGATCCCTATCACCGAAAATTATCCAGTGATGTGGAGTTTTTGTGCGTCTATGGGATTTATGCATCAACATCAATACTGACACCGGATTTCAGTTTGACGGTGATGTGGTCATCCCAGATAGTGATTTGTTTGATCCAGCGTCGCACCAGAGATTCGTCAAATTCGGTGAGGTAGGTAGTCTGCTGTGCAATATAATCCTGCAGGTCATTGATCCGTTTTATCTGCTCGTCTCTTGCGGCAGTGTCTACAGGCTTCTCGCGTCCAACACCGTCGACGAGCGTGTCACGGACCTGCTCGAGGAAAAGCAGACCGTGTTTGATGCCTTCGCGGACAAGTCCGTCGCCGCCCAGAAGGTCGAAGTCGACAAGAAGACCTTCGGCAACATCATTCAGGAGGAAATCGACAGAATCAACGGTGAAAGAAAAAGCAAGGTCAAGGCCTAGGATGGAAAATGCAGTGCTTTGATGGCATCACCTGCGGGTAGATGCAAATTTCAGGCTTTGCTTTTCAGCATCATGGAAATTAAAAGGTTTGATGAACTTTTTGAAAAAACATGATATGGTGGTTGCTGGTTCTGGCAGATGTGCTAGAATAATATGAAATATAGTGTTTCTTGATGATAAATTCAATCTATTAATGTATACGAACCTATGTATACCGTCTTAATTTCGTTGGAAGAAACTCTTTTTTTACCCTAGAGGGGCATTCTCGCCCCTTTAGGGTAAAGTTTTTTGCAAAACAAGTGTCTTGTCACCTGTAAACGACAGTGTTATAATGGGCAAGAATAACACAACATCTTGATTGACATAGAGCTGCGCAATGGCGGAAATCTATGTCAGCAGAGAATATGAGGGGTACGTGCAATGACGATCAGAGAAGAGATCGAACAGTTAAAGAAAGAAAAAGATGCCGTAATTCTGGCACATTATTATGTGAGCCCGGAAGTACAGGAGATTGCAGATTATGTAGGAGATTCTTTCTACTTAAGCAAAGTTGCAGTTGGACTGAAAGAGAAAACAATTGTATTTTGCGGTGTTTCATTTATGGGTGAGAGTGCGAAAATCCTTAATCCTGAGAAGACGGTACTTATGCCGGATATGGCAGCAGATTGTCCAATGGCACATATGGCATCAGCAGAGACGATCGAGAAAATTCGTTCTGAGTATGATGACCTTGCTGTTGTCTGCTACATCAATTCAACAGCAGAACTGAAAAGACATTCTGATGTCTGTGTAACTTCATCCAATGCAGTAAAAATCGTAAAATCACTCCCAAATAAGAACATTTTCTTTATCCCGGATCGTAACCTTGCACATTACATCGCAGGATTGGTACCGGAAAAGAACTTTATATATAATGAAGGATTCTGTGTTGTGCACGAATATATGGAGCTTGAAGAAATCAAAGCAGCGAAAGAAGCACATCCGGAAGCAGAGGTTCTTTCACATCCGGAATGTCCGGCAAAAGTTTTGGAACTCTCTGATTTTGTCGGAAGTACTTCAGAAATTATTGATCAGGCAGGAAAATCAGATGCGAAAGAATTTATCATCTGTACAGAGAGTGGAGTTTTGTATGAACTTCAGAAGAGAAACCCTGAAAAGAAATTCTACTTTACAGAGACAACTCCGATTTGCAGAAATATGAAGAAAGTTACGCTTGAAAAAGTACTTCATGTATTAAAGACAGGTGAGAATGAAGTGTTCGTAGATGATAAGCTTCGTGAAGAATCCAAGAAGCCGTTAGAGAGAATGTTGGAGCTGGCTAAGTAAACAGAGGTCAGATAGGATTGACGGCAATCGAAAATCACAGAAAATGTGAATCAAAGCGACAGACGCTGTCGGAATGGAGATATTTATTATGAAAATGGAAGCAGATACAGTCATTGTCGGAACAGGTGTCGGAGGACTTTTCAGCGCACTTTGCCTTCCAAGAGATCAGAAGATCATTATGATTACAAAGTCAGATTTAGAGAGCAGTGATTCATTCCTGGCTCAGGGAGGAATATGTATGCTGCACGACAAGGATGACTATGATAGTTACTTTGAAGATACAATGAAAGCGGGACATTATGAAAACAGAAAAGAATCTGTTGATCTTATGATTCGCAGTTCAAGAGAAATTATTCAAGACCTGATCGATTACGGAGTGGATTTCCAGAAACAAGATGCGGATGATCCTGAAAATAAAGCTGCAGGTAAAGATGAAAATGCAGAGATTCAGGATATTTATGCATTTACTCGTGAGGGGGCACATTCTCGGCCAAGAATTTTGTTCCATGCAGATATTACCGGGAAAGAAATTACAAGTAAACTGCTCTCACAGGTAAAACAGCTTTCAAATGTAACACTGCTTGAATATACAACGATGACAGATATTCTTGTAGAAAATGAGGAATGTAAAGGAATTCTTGTGCAGGATAAAGAAGGAAATGAATTCGAAATCTATGCAGAGAATACGATCTGGGCGAGCGGTGGAATCGGTGGACGTTATAAACATTCGACAAACTTCCCGCATTTGACAGGAGATGCACTTGCAATTTCTGAAAAACACGGAATTCGTCTGGAACATCTGGACTATGTACAGATTCATCCGACAACGTTGTATTCAAAGAAACCAGGCAGACGTTTCTTGATTTCCGAGTCTGTTCGAGGAGAAGGTGCAGTTCTTCTCAACAGCAAAAAAGAACGTTTTGTAAATGAACTTCTTCCGCGGGATGTTGTGACAAAAGCAATCAGAGAAGAGATGGAAAAGGAAGGCACGGATCATGTCTGGCTGTCCATGGAGAAGCTTGGAAAAGAAACAATCATGGGTCATTTCCCGAATATTTATCAGCATTGCCTGGAAGAAGGATATGATGTAACAAAAGAATGTATTCCGGTTGTTCCGGCACAGCATTATTTCATGGGAGGTGTCTGGGTTGATTCAGACAGCAAGACATCCATGGAACATTTATATGCAGTAGGAGAGACAAGCTGCAACGGCGTACATGGCGCGAACCGTCTGGCAAGCAACTCGCTTCTGGAGAGCCTTGTATTTGCAAAGCGTGCAGCAAATAAGATTTCCGGAGCAGAGAATGAAGTAAAAGTGCGTGAACTGGCATAAACATGGTTATGATAAAAAAGATAAAAGCAGGAGAATAACGATGAACGACATTACAATGACGATTCAGGCAGATCATTTGATCCTTGAAGCGCTCAAAGAAGATATTTCAAGCGAAGACGTAACAACAAATTCCGTTATGAAGGATTACGTGAAAGGTGAAGTAGAACTGATCTGCAAGCAGGACGGAGTGATTGCCGGACTGGAAGTATACCGCAGAGTATTCGAACTGTTAGATGCAGATACGAAGACAGAACTGTACTGCAAAGACGGAGATGAAGTAAAAAACGGGCAACTGATGGGAAAAGTAACGGGAGATATTCGCGTGCTTCTTTCCGGTGAGCGCGTAGCATTGAACTACCTTCAGAGAATGAGCGGAATCGCAACATATACGCATTCTGTTGCAGGACTTCTTGAAGGAAGCAAAACAAAACTTCTTGATACGAGAAAGACAACGCCAAACATGAGAATCTTTGAGAAATATGCAGTTCGTGTTGGCGGAGGTTACAACCATAGATATAATCTTTCCGACGGAGTGCTCCTGAAAGATAACCATATCGGAGCAGCAGGAGGCGTAAGGAAAGCTGTTGAGATGGCAAAAGACTACGCCCCATTTGTAAGAAAAATCGAAGTTGAAGTTGAGAATCTTGAAATGGTAAAAGAAGCAGTAGAAGCTGATGCAGACATCATCATGCTCGATAATATGTCAACAGAAGAGATGCAGGAAGCAATCAAGATCATTGACGGAAGAGCCAAGGTGGAATGTTCCGGAAATGTAACAAAAGAAAATATCGGACGCCTGACAGCTCTTGGGGTTGATTATATTTCCAGCGGTGCCTTGACACATTCCGCACCGATCCTTGATATCTCCATGAAAAATCTTCACGCTGTAGAGTAAATGTGACGGTAAAAGAACAATTACAAGTAGAGATTTCAATTTAGAAAGGAAGCGGCATGATGACAGGATCAGAGAGAAGAACTGCCATTATAAATCAGATAAAGACAAGCTCAGTGCCGGTACCTGGAAAGGCACTGGCTGCGCAGTTTGAAGTAAGCCGTCAGGTAATCGTGCAGGATATTGCGCTCATTCGTGCCGCAGGACACGATATTATCTCTACGAACAGAGGATATATTTTGCACGAATCACATTTAGCAGAAAGAACCTTCAAAGTGAAGCACACCGATGAACAGATCAAGGACGAGCTTTACGCAATCGTAGATCTCGGCGGAAGAGTTCGTAACGTGATGGTGAATCACAGAGTCTACGGACATATTGAGGCCGTACTAAATGTCGATTCCAGACGAAAAGCAGAAGAATTCATTGATGATATCAGAAACGGAAAATCAACTCCATTGAAAAATATCACATCCGATTATCATTATCATGTGGTAGAAGCAGATAGTGAAAATACATTGGATATGATCGAAGAAGCGCTGAAAAAGAAAGGTTTCTTGCTGGAACAAGAAGAGTGGGAGAAGGAGCTTTTGCAAAATAGAGATTTATCGTAGAGATTCTTTTTCAAGTTCGGACGAAATCATACTAATGAAAACAAAGTAAGAAAATATTTTCTGGAAAAAGCAAAGCATGATTTAAGAATAAATCTCCTCATCATCGGACGGAAGGTGATGGGGAGATTTTTATTTGCTTTTTTGGGGTCTATACTAAATGGTGTTGATGATGATTTTTCAACACCATTTTTTGTATTCA
>ERZ779705.1285-NODE-1285-length-17157-cov-4.692843_pt1 | contig 17157 bp, 12 predicted proteins | sample MGYA00511385_ERZ779705 | MGnify/ENA primary metagenome ERZ779705 (study PRJEB29588, sample SAMEA2145301) | human gut metagenome | biome: human gut; feature: human-associated habitat; material: faeces | place: Denmark | collected 2008/2010 ... | reverse complement strand
TAGTCTCTATGTCTATCTTTTTGAATTGAATTTGCGCAACTTATTATACGTCATCCGTGCATATGCCTGCTGCCAGCTCGTCAGCGACAGCTGCCACAGCTCGCTATACGCCCGCACTGCCGCCTGCGGCGACCTTACATACAACGCGCACAGTCCCCGCACTCCTGCATAAGGATAGTACGGAATGCACGTCCGCGCCTCCTCGGGCGTCTGCAAAAACGCCTGCGCCAGCGCCAAATGCCCCTGCTGCAGGCACCACAGCCAACGGGCAAACTCCGCCAGCGTTTCCTTGACCACGGCAGCCTGGGCCGCCTCCGTCTGCCGGCCGTACCAATAGCGCTGCGCCTGCTTGTACTCCGCACTCTGCACCGCTGCGCCGGCAGCGCCAAAGTGCGCCAGCACTGCCTGATAATGCAGCAGATGCACACGCTCATGCACCAGCACGGAATCATAATAGACTGCATAATCCCAGCCATGCTCATCACATTCCTGCCTGATAGCATTCACATAAAGCGTAATACCCTTGCCCGCAGCAAACTCGCCATGCAGCAGGCGTTTGAACTTTAGCTGCTGCAGCTTTTTGCCCCACTCAGCATATTGCTTGCCAAGCCTTGGCAATGCAGCGATGTCATACTCCGCCTGCAATGCTTCCACACGCTTTAATAATTGCCTGCCCTCGCGCTGCACGGCAACCGTGTCATAGCGCCCGTACTGCCTGTAAAGCAGCACGTCGGACTCTGCATACGCTGCAGGCAGACCAAGCCTTTCGGGAGCAGTGACGATATTTTCTAAGATAATTTCTAACATTCTTTTTGAATAAACAAGCACTTTGCAGTTTCTCGGGCCATCTCTGCGCTTAAATTATAATACCATGGCAATGGTCAATCTCATGCTGGATAATCTGCGCCGTAAAGCCACTGAAGCTCTGCTTGCACTTTTTAAACTGCATGTCCTGATAAGCCACCGTAATTTTTTCGTAGCGCACTGCAGCACGCTCGCCCTCCAGCGACAGACAGCCCTCCTCCGTCATATATTTGCCGGAGCGCTTGATAATCTCCGGGTTCAGCATAGCAATATTCGTAGGACCGATATTGACGGCGATAACGCATTTCTGCACGCCGATCATATTTGCTGCCAAGCCCACGCAACGGTCCGCATGAGCTGCAAGCGTATCTAATAAATCCTGCGCTACTGCAATATCCATAAAGGTTGCAGGCTGCGATTTTTGTGCCAAAAAGGCTTCGTCTTTAATTATTGGTTTTTCCATGGTGTACCTCCAGGAGTAGTATTCTTACGTAACTCAATTTGCCTCAGAACTTCAGCAACGCATTCGTCCAAATGTTTTTTGATGTCTGTTTCCCAAAACCGTAACACTATCCAGCCATTATCACGCAATGTTATCGTATTATCTAAATCGCGTTCAACATTGCGCTTAATTTTTTCATGCCAAAATTTTGCATTAGTATGAACATCGTACTTTTCAAATGTTTTCCCATGCCAAAAATCGCCATCACAAAAGATGGCGATTTTATATTTTGTGATTACGATATCCGGGTGGCAATTTAGGACTTTATAATTTTTTCGATAGTGAATCCCCTTATGCCATAACGCTTTTCGCAGGCATACCTCAATTTTAGTATTTTTACTGCGAATAGCTACCATATTCTTATGTCGTTGTTCCTTAGTAAGAACGTCCATAACCATAAACTCCTCAAAGACGAAGCATGGCAGCATATGGTGTTTTCCGTTGCTTCTCCTTAATCTCGTCAAGAAAATCTGCTACTGAATAAAGCCATTGGCGCTGATTCTCTGTATAAGTACAATGTATTTGCTGCGGCACAACAAGCTGCAGATGTTTATCCTGCATTTCATCAGTTTGATATGTACTGATTGCTGCTTCTAGGGTCAAAAGATGCTTTCTGTCTATTCTGTCAGCCTCAGCCAACACCTGTCGCCATCTGTCCTTACACGTACTCTTAGCACCCAGCATAGTTAAATTCTCTGCATTGAAATCCATATTACGGTAGCATTCAATATTAGGAAACAGAAAATCAGGCTTTGAGCGGTTTTCTGTTACAGGAGTATGCGAATACTCTATACCATTAGCATCTAAAAGTGCGCAAATATGATTTTCAAGCGAATAGCCTGCTCTGCTTTTTCTTCTGTTTTGTACGGATAGCGAAAAATTGATAAACATTTTCACATTAACTTCGCCATTTTCAACAAATCCCTGTTGCAAACGCTCTTTAACAATATTTTCTTCCATAAGGAAAAATAACTTTTCATCCATATCAAACCATTTCAATAAAGCTACATCTGGTTCGCTAATTGGATCAACATCTTTAACAAGTGACCTTGCAAACGAAGAAAATAAAGTTGTTTTAGGGAAGCTGTTACCAAATTCACCAATAAGCTCTGCTAACAGCCCTTTGCTATCATCTTCCTCATACGCAATACCTATCTGTTCAAGAATAGTTCTTGCGAGGAATTCTAATTGCCCACTGTCTGTATTCAACAATGAATTTTGAGTAAATTTGCCAGCTTTATTATCAGTAATATCAAAAAGCCAATATAACTGACTTGTTATAGTTGCATCTTTAGCAGCTACTATACATAAAATAGTATCATCCTGTTTAACACAAATGAAAAGCGAATCACCGGATTTTGCCATTTCCGATACTTTGGTAGAAGGATAGTACAGTCTATACTCTGACCTTGTCGGATGATTTCTACGAGCATCATACCACGTAAGAAAATTTTTCGCTGTAATATTTGTTTCGTCATCAATATAAAGAAAATCTGTCTCAAATTTTCTATCATCAAAGCCAAAGATTTCCTTCATTTTGGTGGTAGCATTGTATTCATGCTGGTTGCTTTTTTTAGGAATGGTTTCAACATCTGAAAGTTTTTTTACTATGATGCCTTTAAAATACTTTTTCAAATAACCATTTTCCAGTCCCATGCAACTATTCCTCCAATTGCTCAATCTTGGCAACAACCAGTTTGGCAACATTGGCCATCAACGGAACAACTACAGAATTTCCAAACTGCTTATATGCCTGGGTATCAGATACAGGAATAACAAAGCTGTCAGGAAATCCTTGCAATCTGGCGCATTCTCTTGGCGTCAGTTTTCGAGGATTTTTCCCTGGCTGCTCAATCAATACTTCCGAACCATCTTTATAGTAACGAGCACTTAACGTTCTCGAAACACCATCTAACGGCGCAATACCAAAACCAAAACCATTCCCCGCAGCCTTATGTTTTGCTGCATACTGCTGCAGATACGTCCACAGCTTATCCGATAACGTATATTTGATATCAACATCTTTCTCCAATATATCAGCAATTACTGGTTTAGGTTCTTTGGGAGTGATATCAAACTCAAAATCAAAATAATTGCCATATCTTCTTCTGTCAAAGCCAACAATTATTATACGTTCTCTATGCTGCGGAACAAAGCTTTGTCCATCAATGACTTTATAGAAAATTTCATAATCAAGTTCATTTAAAGACTCAACTATTACTTTGAAGGTTCTGCCTCTGTCATGACTGCAAAGATTCTTTACATTCTCCAGCATAAAAGCTTTTGGTCTTTTAGCTTCCAAAATACGACAGACATCAAAAAATAAAGTTCCCTGTGTTTTATCTGCAAAACCAGTAGCTCTGCCTAAGCTGTTTTTCTTAGATACACCTGCAATGGAAAACGGTTGGCACGGAAAACCTGCAACAAGAATATCATGATCAGGTATATCCGCAGCATTAACCTGCGTTATATCACCATCAGGCATATCACCAAAATTTGCCATATAAGTTTGCTGACTAAATTTATTCCATTCGTTAGAATAAACGCATTCTCCACCAGCCTCATCAAAAGCCAATCTCATCCCGCCAATTCCGGCGAATAAATCAATAAAAGTAAATTTCCTGTTTTTCTTTTGCTTTTTCTGACGACTCAGCATTACATATAAAGCTGTTGAAATGGCATCTTGAACAGTCATACCTGCTCCTTTTGCATATTCAGCAATTTCTTTATACTGATTGTCCTCTAATCTTAAATGTACTTGTTTCATTTCACTGCTCCCTCTGGGAATTTTCTTATACCTATTTCATCCCATTCTACCACAGTGAACAAATTTTCTCAAGCATCAAGTGAACTTTTTAGCTTTTTTAGAGGAAAATAATCTTGATTTTACGCTAATATTTCACGCTAAATATACCCATCATCCAATACAGCAACTACTTCAGCAAACTCGAAAAATAGCCTCTGCCCCTATCATGAATACTTCCGACAACTGCTCCCCTGTCTAACAAACAATTACGCATTTCGCAGCTTGTCTCCGGTAACAAGGCGCAAGCATGGCAGGCAGCATAATTCAGTGAATCAAAACCTTGTCCCTTGGAATCCATACATACGGGATCAGAAGAACACCATGATGCCTCCTGAAGCATTTTTTTAAAGATAGGTGTTATATTATCAGGTTCCGCATTTCTTACTAATCCACCAAGACTACCATCTGTATCTGAAGATGCCGTATATAACAAAATGCCAGCCATCTTACAGTTTGACTCCGGATATGTACTATAAATCCTTTCCTTTATAGAAGCGCCGGAATAGCCACATTCCATAGTCAATTGACGAATCAGTAAATGCGACAGCGTATGAAGCAAAACATATCTTGGAGAAAAATTATCACAAACTATAATACTTTCAGCTAATCGTTTCTTAAGATTGGCATAATATTTCTCCTGAGATTTTTCCCATGCTTCCAAGCGTTCTTCATTAAAGCTGATGAATATACCCTCACCTAAAAGTTCAACAGCAGGAAGCCAATCCAATTTTTCATCAGATAAGGGAGTACAATCATTTTGGCGATAGCCAATAAAGTCTCTTTGTTCATCTTCAGAAGCATTAGTCTCTGGTCCTTCAGGCTTGATTCTTCGAAACCCCTTTAATGCTAAAATTTCCCTCAATCTTTTGACAGCAAAAATATTATCAATCAATCCACCAAAAAAGCTGTCAATATTTGTTTTTTTCAATTTAAAGTGCATATCATCAGGGTTTTCGTAATTGCCACGCATGAAAACTTTATACTCATCTTCCAGCAAATTCTGCTTAGTATATGTTGAATGAGCAGTTCGATTTTCATTCTGTATTATCTTGATAACATCATCGACAGAATAAAAATTATCAGCCAATTCTTTATTCATTAGAGCTTGTATTAGAAGTCTTAACATATTAATATCATTATTCTGATTTATTAATACATCTATCTGTTCCCTATGCTTTTCAATATCCTGATATATTCTCTTACTCCATGGCGGGATTGTAAGAGCGCTGCTCGTAATAGGAAAATATAAATTAGAGGCACCTCTTTGAATACCACGCAGTAAGGCATCACAATCTTTCTGATCATTTTTTTCTTTTCTTTTGCCTACCCATGGACGCAATCCTCTACATTTATGCCCCTTCAACGCATCACGGTTTAAGGCACCTTCCATACTGCGCTTAGCACCACAAGTTTCACATTCTATAATTATGCTATCCAAACCACCACTTTCACTTGTAAACTTTATTTTTAAACGGTGATTTTTGTCATATGGCATTTTCGTAGGCTGATGAACCCACCAATTATAGGGAAAGTCCTCTAAATGTCCATTGATACAGGCAGCCACAAAACGAGAAGGAACAGTCTTACATTTACAATCTTCGCATATTATCCTGCCTCTTGACTTGCCAAAATCTTTATAGTGTGCCAATTTGCCACACTTAGGACAAAAGCACCAATCCGGAAAGCGGAATGCAGGCGTATCAGGAGTAGTGCCGCTTTCATTAAACCCTTCATTTGAATGCGCACATGGTTCCCTAAAGCAATTTACACCTAATAGTTTTTGTAAATTGGCCTCATGCAAAACTCTGCTATTACGTGAATTCCAATAATCTGTTGCTGCCATAATCACAGAGATATCAGGTAAATCAACTATTGCACCAGGACCATAGGTAGTGATAACTTGCGTGCGACGTAATTCTCCGACAACAGTTTTTTTATTGCTGCCTTTTGTACCTAATCTTGGCATACAATCAGTCCTCCCCTAATAAATATATACCTGTCTGAACATCAACATTTCTCATACTGTTCATGGTAGCAAATCTGTCACAATCCACATCAGATTTTAAAAGTGATGTACCTCGTTCCTCGCCATGTTTTTTATATACAAGCTCACCATCACATTTCTTATCCCATTCCCTGCGGATTTCCTGAAGTTCATCAAGGACACTATTCAGTTCTGCCGGATCAATCAGCTCAACATAGTCCCTAATTATTTTTTCAACCTGCTGAGCACCAGCTTCTTCAAATTTCGCAGCCTGTTTATTCTCAAGCTTTCCGGGCACCAAATATCTATACAATGCAACATACAGTGCATGTAAGGCTCTGTCTCTTGCTCTATCAGCAAAAGGTGTCAAACTGGTTGCTTCCACATATCTGTACATTGCAGAATGATATTTTATAAACTGCTCATAATGAGATCTGTCTCTGGAACGTGCCTGATTATATACAGTCACTACCAGGCCAGGGTTAGCACGTCCTACACGACTAGAAGATTGAATATATTCTGCATTCGTTTTAGGCTGTCCTACCATAACCATAGTTCCTAATCTGTCAATATCAATGCCAACAGAAATCATATTAGAAGCCAGAATAAAATCAAGTACATATCTGCCATCTGCATTACTGGAATAACCTGTTTTTAAAGTATCCTGGATAAGTTTGGTAATATCATTATTATCTAACCTGCTGGTCAGTTCTTTAATATTGGTATACCTCTTTATCATATCAGCAGGTAATGCATAAGACTTAAATTTATTCTTAGCCAAATACTCAAAACGGCTTTGAACGTCATCTATAATCTGAGTATTAGCACCACCAAGCTCACGCAAGCTATTAAAATACCCTGTAATTGTCCAAAAATTATCTATTACCTTATCTTCGAAGCCTTGTCTGGTAAGATATCTGGTAGCAAACAATAAAGCAGCATTTACTCTGATAAGGGTGGTAGTAGCAGTCGTACCTGAACCCAATACACCAAGATATTTTCTTGCAGGACGCTTATCGGCAGTTGACTCTACAGCAAAGAAGGAATCTTTGACTGTCAAACCCTGTGGAGGAAATTGTATAAAATCCTTCCCATAGAGTGCTTTTATTTGTTTTGCAGCATTACGGATTGTGGCAGTAGACGCAATAACTTTAGCACCAATACCATCTTTTTCACATAGTTTGGTTATTATAGCTTCATAAATACCAGTAATTGTACCCAACGGCCCGGAAATCAAATGCAGTTCATCCTGGATAATTAAATCCGGCGGATTCTTATGATTAGAAATGCCAAAAAGAGCTGCAGGCTTATCATTCAAAGGAAGCTGCGCAAACTTATCTACAGTTGCAACAATAAACGTTGGCGGATTGCCATAAATAGATTCATCAATAATGTTCAATGGCAACAAATTATCATCATTATGAAAATCACATTCACTATTGGGACATTTGATATTCATTTGATTACTTGCCGTATCTATACAGTAATCTTTGTATGTCAGGTCCTGACCACACCACGGACATTTTTTGACCTGACAAGGGTCAGTATCATTTCCTGGTAACTGCCCAACTGCAAGATTGTTTAAAGCTCTTCTGGCGTCTGCAATTTTATTAGGAGTTAATTGCCCGCCGACCCATAAGCCTATAGTTATCCTGCTGCCATCAATATTATATTTTTTCCTAAGCTTTTCACAAGCACAGATTAAAGCACTGGCACGTTCAAATTGCTGTATGGTTAGTAAGCGAAGCGTATAACGCATAATGATAGTTGTACCATCATCATTATGATTACGAAGGCGTCTTAGGAAAATTACAAAAGCAGCAATACCGAGATATGCCTCTGTTTTACCACCGCCAGTCGGAAACCATAACAAATCAACCATCTTCCTTGAATCGTCACCAGGACATATAAAAGATGGTAATTCATGCAAAACGAAGGCTAACTGAAAAGGATACCATGTTATTTCTGAGCGTTGTACTCTTTTCCCGCTTTTTTTGAGAGTCTGCTCACGTTGCAGCAACATTGCTTCATTGGCAATCTTAAAAGCCTGCATAGCATGTTTATCAAGTTTAAGCATATCAACAGCTTTTGACATTTGCTTATATGCAGCATTACATTTTTGCAAGTTCTGTGCAGCTACTTCATGAAACTTAGGATTTAAAAGGCATATTTTCTTTTCCTGCTCATTTATCCATTGGCTATATTTCAATAGGAAATTATTTAATGACTGAATAACTGACTCGTCAGATTCTGATACCAGATACTCCATTGATAAAGCATTCTCATTCTTAAGCATACCCGGCATCATTTGCAGCAGCTCGTATTCCGGCATCCATGCTGAGCTGATTATTAAATCTCCCTCAGCATTTTCCTGCCATTTGACCGAACAGCCATGACCTTGAGCATAATACTTAATATCAGAATATAACATTTCCAGTTCCAAGCTATCTGTATCGTCTGCCAAACAAATCTGTTGGTTGATTGGATTAAATACCTGCCCCTTACCCGTTATATTGAGCTGTACCTGAAAGACACAGCCAGCAGCTATGGTATCTATATCAGCATCTGCACCGTTTTCATTAACTAGAGTAGCTGTAAGAATTATCTCATCAGAAATATTTGTATCATGGATATAAACCTTTAATGAGATTTTCCCCGGCAAGCTGAAGATGTAACTTTTCGCAGCAGTAAATATCAAGTTTTCACTAAAGGCTGTTTCTTTTCTTTGCCAAGATGTAGCAGCATGCTTTTTCTGTTTTTTTATACCGGTACTGGTATTATTTTCTGCCTGTACAGGTACATAAAAAGCATAACTGCCATAAATCGTAATTTCTCTGACTTCAGAATTTATTGCACAAGTTATTCCCATTGACGATGGGTTGCGCACATTGCTCAAAGATATAGATGTATCGTAACCGTCAAGCTCATTCTCCAATATTGCATTACGGTTGATATCTCCTTCTTCCTGAGTAATAGCATCTGATTCTATATCTGCCTGAGGATACAGCTTGCCCATCAGATAATAATTTAAAGGAGATTCGTCTAAAACCTCATCTTCAGCTACAGGACCAATAAGATCCTTCACCATAAATTCTTCGATAATATCCCTGGCTTTATAATATTGGGAATAATTTTGCACAATATCACCTCATTTAGTTGAAGCAAATCCGCCAAGGCGCAAGCCTTGCCATACATAATAATCTCCATACTTATGAGCCCCTTCAAGTTCCGGGCAATTAGCTGAAATATGGGTAGTTTTGCCTACAACATATATATCAGAAAAAGTACGTGTAAAATACTTGTTTTTAAATTTACCTTTATACATTCTGGTAATTGCAGACCTTACTGCGGTTGCAAAATCAGCAGTTGTCTGCCCAATGACAACTTCATCATAATCCTTAAGCTCATATAAAGGTTTTTCCTTCTCCGGACCGCCAAGCTTCTTCAGTTCCATCTGGTCACCTATATGTATGCTGTTTTCAATATATTCCTGGCGTTTTTTATTTACTGCATACATAAACGGATTGATATCACCTGTCTGTATTTCGAAATTAGCAAGGTATATTTTTCCAAAAGAATATAATCCCCGTTCAAAGCAACGTCGGCTATCATCCTTGAAAATATAAATATACTTTTCTGGCATGCTGATTTTAGTAATTTCATCTTTTGCTCTTGTTATAGCAACATAGGCAATTTTATGTTCCAGGTGATTCTTTTCTTCTACTCCATTAGTAAGAAGATCACTTAAAACAACAACATTATCATATTCAAGACCTTTAGATCTATGCACATTGCTTACGAAAATATTACAATCAGCATCTCCCGGTTCCTGAAAAAGTAACATGTCTTTAGCTTTATACAAAATCCCTTTCAAAAGATTTTCTACACTATAAGCTGTAAGCGTATTATCGTTCTGCGTGCTGATAACAGCATCCCAATACGCCTGAGCATTTTCTGCCTGCTTTGGATAAAGCTTGCTGAACGTTGCAATAAAGCTCTCTTGTGTAGCTATTGCATCAGTACTCAACTGCGTCAGAACCTGATAAATCCAAGAAGCAAGCGGTACATTAGTGTTGGGGCTACGCAACAAATGCTTAATATTTTTACCTAAAAGCTTTTGTGCAATCAATAATGCTTGTGCATTAGTACGCGTAAGAATACCAGTCTTTTTACCGGCATAATGTTTTTCAAAAGAATCACGATCCAAATTATCCATGTCCCAAAATGCAGAATCAATCTTCTGATTTACTGCTTCTGCTTCATTCGCTTCAATATCTGCATTCTGTTCCAATATAGCATGTCTATATGGGTTGGCAAAAGCAGTCAGACTATCATTTTGCCTATAATTATGCGTCAGTTCTACCTGACTTATATTACTATGATTCTCTAAAAGCTTTTTCCTGAAAACACTAGAGCTGATTACATTATTGTCGTCCTCTGACATATAATCGTAAATAGCCTGACAGCTATCACCTAATAAAGTAAAGCCACATGAATCCGGCAAATCGTTAAGCATTGCAAGTACCAGTTCTGCTCGTGGCCCAACCAAATCCTGCACCTCATCAACGATTACATGCTGCCACGAATCAGCCAGAATTTTATACTTGTCATTATCAAATATTGCTTTAGCCCGGAGTATACGCTGTTCATAATTCAGATTTTCAAAGTCATCATCATCTGGCAATAACTCTTTTAATTCATCATCCTCAGTATCTCTCAGATTTGCAAGAAGCCAGGTAGCAAAGGAATCAAAGGTACGTATATCAATGCTACGCCATCTAGCATTTATAGTTCTGTTTTTATCTGCGAGCTTTAATCTTTCAGTTATAACACGAACTGCAGCTCTCGAAAAGCACAAAACAACAATATTCTCAGGTTCTACTTCTTCATTATTCAAGAACTCTTTGATTCGTTCAATCAATGTCCAGGTTTTACCTGTACCAGGTCCTGCATTCACAAGAATTCTTTTACGATGATCTGCTGTAATAACTGCTTTCTGTTCGTCACTGCTATCACCAGTAATAAGGGGTCCCTGTCCTTTCGGAAGGTCAGGTTTAGTTTGAGGTTCCGGTTCTTTCTGATGTTCAGGAGAAGTTTGAGATTCCGCTCCTTTCGGAGGTTCTGGAGTAGTTGTGGGTTCCGTTCCTTTCAGAGGTTCTGGAGTAGTTGTGGATTCTGTTCCTTTCAGAGGTTCTGTAGTAGTTGTGGATTCCGTTCCTTTCAGAGGTTCTGTAGTAGTTGTGGATTCCATTCCTTCCGGAGGTTCTGGAGTAGTTGTGGGTTCCGTTCCTTTCGGAGGTTCTGAAGTTGCAGAAATAGCAGGAACATCCTTGGATTCAGTTCTATCAATGGCTTCTCCGTGGATTTCTTTTGTCATACTACCCTGCTGTCTTAATTCTTGTCGCAAAGCAATTTCTTTCTCTATGCTTTCCTTAGTTTCATACCTTCTGCAACTCGTCAGCAAGTACTTGCAGTCAAGCTTAGTGCATCTGCATACAACTTTTACTCTACCATCAGGAAGCTTATACGGACCCCAAAGTACACCTTCCTCTCTGTTATATAAACAGTCAACGCTGTCAAGCAGCTTTCGTTGATATGATGTCAAGCGATAAGTAGAATTACGAGCTTGAATCTTTCTAAGGCTCTCTTTATCAGAAAGGCATTTTAAATAATCTATATCGTCTGTCTGTCTAAGCTTCCTGACTACATAAACGTTGCTTTTCAAAGTTATGTTTGTCACTGGTTTACTCATGATATCACTCTTCTCGTCAAATCTTATAATAATATTTTAAATTGCTATATTTCCACCAGTTTTCATATTTGATTGCTTTTTTAAATGTACTATATGCTGACACACGGAATATCAAATCATTATCTATCATAGCATTAAGAACAATCTGCTCAAGCAAAAAGCCACAAGCTTCAACTCTGAACAAATTATATCTTTCAGACATTTTATCTATATCCGCACTGCCACTAAAAATAAATCTTGCTTCTGCTGATTGATCAGTAACTGCAAAACGAACCTCATTTTTCCATTGAGCAATTGGCGTATCTTTAGGTAATATTTCAAAATAATTGCCATCAGCTAGAATAACACCTACTGACTGATTTGTATAATACCGTCCGCCTTTATCTGCAAGTATAGCAGCACCTTCCGCAACACACCATTCCGGCTCATCAGGGAAAAAGATTTTTTCTGCAAGCTCTTTACCATATTCTTTGACAAGAATCTCTTGCAAAGGTCTTAAATTACAGCTGCCGCCTACAAGCAAAATTTTATCAATATTAGTGAAGTTCAGCTTACTTTCTTCAATAGTTTCTTTAAGGCAGTTTAGTGCCTCTTTTATCTCCGGTTCAATCAACGCACTGAAAGTACCATATTTTATAAATTCCGAAACAGTTATATCATCAGAAATGTACCTTGGCACACGACATTGTGCCTCATTTTTACTTAAGAAAAGACATTTGGTTCTTTCAGCTCTGTCCAAAATGTGTATCCTGTCTATTTCCGGTATATCTTCAAATCTGATATCGGGAACAACATTCTTATGAATCATCTTAGCCAGCTTTTCATCTATATTGTCACCAGCAAGAGCAAGACTTTTGCTGGCAAGCTCTGCTACTTTACCATGGTCATTTCTCAAGACACAGACATCCAGGGTTCCTCCGCCCCAATCAAAGACAGCTACAGTTTCAGCGTTTTTCAGTTCCTTATAATTAGCAAAAAAAGCTGCTGTAGGCTCGCTGATAAAGGTTTTAATTTCTATTCCTGCTTTTCTGGCTGCTTGTCTGATTTTTTCACGCTTTTCAGGTGAAAATCCTACAGGAATAGCAACAATTGCACTGTCAATATCATAATTATATTGACTCATTGCCTCTCTTTTCAAAGCTAAAAATACTTCAGAAGCTATATCTTCCACGTATTTCTTCACGCCGCAAACTTCAATATACCAATTCTTATTATCCATATTCATTTTTACTGAATGTATATAGCTGGCCTGCTCTCCCCACTCTATTCTTTTTGTCTTAGCAGCAGAACCTACAACTACTTCTCCAGTGCTTCTGTTGATGGCAACAGAAGACGTTAATGGTGCTCCGTCCAGATCACCGCAGCGTACTAATTTACCATTGTCATGTATGTAGAACGCTACACCACTTTTTGTTGTTCCGAAATCAATGCCAAATGAAATTTTTAAATTATTACTCATATTAGCCACCTATTTTAACATCATATTTTTTCAATATATCAAAAATCTCCTGAACAGTCTCCTGCAGTTGTGAAGCCTTGCTTTCACCATTCTTCATCTGTAATATCATTTCATAATCTTCATGGGAAAGCTTTAAGCTGTTACCTAATTTTACAATAAACTCACGATGTTTTTTATTTGCTTCAATTTCCTGTATATTATACAGTTCATTAAGCTTGCTATACTCTGTTTCCAGCTTATTATATTTTTCTGTTAACTCCACATTAGCTAATTTCTGCTGTGCCAGTTCAGCTTTCAAAACACTGAGATTACTATTCAGGGTATTGCAGATTTCTTCTTTACTGCTTAAAGCATTCTCCTGCTTCTGAATTTTTGACTTAAGTGCTTCTATCTCATTTTGATAACTGCTACATTCTGCTAAAACCTTAGTATTTTGTCCCTGTAATTCGCTCAAGGAATTATCTAAATTCTTTAAAAGTGAGTAAATTTCCTCAATTGATTTATTTTGAAGAAATGGTTTATCCTCATTGTTTTGTACAGTAACAGTTTTATCTGCAGGCTCATCTGGTTGCTTTTGCGCAACAGGTTCAGTAATACCCGTTGACGCCTCTTTATTTTCTTCAACCGGTATCCCAAGCCATCTCATGATTTTCTCAGCCTTAATATTATCGTTTTTATTCTGTGATTCCCTATAATAAGCTATTACAGGTTCCATTACCTCTTTAAATATTGTAATATCATTTGCATCCAATGATTCAGTATCGAGTGGAGATAATTCATTAGCACCAGTTAAAACTAAATCAAAGCAATTTGACTTAAAAACAGCAGCATTACCTTTGTTAAGCCTATTCTTATCTTCGCGACTAAATGCCATGACATTTATTGCTTTGATAATTTCAGGCATAAGAAGTTTTGCTACAGGTTTATTATAATCACAATACTTGCCCATAAATGCGACAAGAATCTTAAAACCTATTTTGGCATTTAGGGCATCAGCCTTGATATATTTAATTAAAGCCTGCATTTCATATTTGGCAGATTGCGATGAAGCAAAATATTTTTCAACAGCATCAACACTATTAAATATGTACCCATCAATAATAAACTTTACAGTCTCTGAACTAAACCCCTTTTCTTTTATCAGGGAATAAATATTTTCTTGAAATACACCTTGCATTTCTTTGTTAGTTTTTTTTAGTCCCTTATTCTTCTTAAAATCTATTAATATTGTCAGTTTTTCTTTACTCGTTTTATTAGATTTTTCACTTTCATGACTCGGAGTAAATTTATTGTTAGCATTATTCTTCTTATTGACGTTAGTATCATTACCTTTCGTAAATTTATTGACAGTGTGATTATTATTGTTACTACCGTTACTTGCATTATTTCTGTTGTTTTTGTTGTTTTTGTTGTTTTTAATCATCATTACAACCTCCGCTTCGTCTTTCTATTCCCTATTCTACCCCACTTATGCTCTTTAGGCAACCGCCTACCGCTCCGTCAGCACATCAAAGCTCTTGCCGTCCGTTATCACCGTCAGCGTACCGTGATCGTGCGTTGTCAGCACCTTCGCGCCAAGATGCGTTAAGCTGCCTACCACGTTCTTGTTCGGATGCTTGTAAATCGAAAAATCACCGCAGCTGATAAGCGCATACTTAGGCTTAACCTTGCTGACAAACGGCCAATAGGACGATGTCTTGCTGCCGTGATGGCCAACCTTCAGCACGTCCGCCTGCAGCTCAGTGCCGTATTTTTGCTGCAGCGCATCCTCCACCGGCGCCTCCGCATCACCCGTCAGCAGCATTTTAAAGCTGCCGTAATGCAGCATCAGCACCAGGCTGGTGTTATTCATATTCTTCAGGTCCTTTTTGCTGAGGAAATCTCCCGGCGCCAGCACCTCGATATAATAATTTTTGTCAATCGTAATCTTGTCCCCGGCCTTCAGCGCCTGTCCGTTATACCTGCCGGCGCGCAAATCACTGTTCAGCGCCACGGACGCTTTGTAGCCGTTGTTCACATAACCACTGTCATAAATATTGCTGACGCCGTATTTGCCGCGCACATACATGATATTACCCATATGGTCACGATGATGGTGCGTCACGAAAACAGTCTTAATTCTATTGACTCCGGCCTTATCCAGCGCCTTAATCAGCGCCTGCCTGCCGCCGCTGTCGCCTACCTTATCCTTAGCGTCGTTGCCCACGTCAATCATGATATTACGCTTGCCGTCCTGCAGCAAAATCGCATCCGCCTGCCCCACATCCAGCACACTGATGCGCAGTCTGCCCTGAGCTGTGCCTGTGTCCTGCTTCTGCTGCATGCTCTGCGGCAGGTTATTTTTTACCGCCGCACGCACGCTTTCGGCGTTAGGCTGGTACAGGCCGCTGTACGCTGCCAGCGCCACGATGAAGGCTATGATAATCTGAAAAACAAACTTTAATTTACGCATGTGTATCTTACTTCCCTTTTCTTTTACAAATCAGCAGCTTCGTTTGCTGATATATTTATTATATCACGCCAATAAAAAAGCGTACATACTCGCAAGTCGTACGTACGCTTCATTTTTAATCTGTCAGTTTAAAGTGTATAAAATTTTGCTAATTTTTTCTGTAAGCACCGGCACATGCGCTCAACCGCAACAGGCAATGCTCCCGCAGGTTCTGCGTGCTCCACAAGTTTTTCAGTAAGCTTTTATTTATGCAGCCATTTGTTCTGCTGCACCTTTTTGTTTAATGCATCCAATGCCTTGGTATATACATTAAGCATTTCCTTGCTGCCCTTTGTCTGCTGCACTGCGGTTTCACCGCCCATGTCCAGGCACACCTTGCCGTCTTTATCAATAATATAGTGTGCTGCCTTGGTATATTCCGTACCGTTGCTGTTGAAAAGATACAAATACATGGCACCGACGGCGTTTTGCAGCGATTCGTCCTCGTGCAGCAAATTCAGAAAATCGGCGTCTGTGTACTGCTCCTCCGCAAACACAGCCAGATACAGCTGCCCGCTTTTGCTCAGGCTCTGCACCGAATCAACATCCACATAAAGTACGCCAACATCGGTTTCGCCTGCCTTCTGCAGGTTCTGGCAGTTGCCTACGGCAGCAATACTCAATAATATCAGCATTATCAAAAGCTTAATGTAACGCATTTTTTGCACCTCGCATAATCAACAATTTTATTATATCCATTATATAACAAAAAGAGGGCAAAGTCACTCTTGCCCTCTTCGTGATTATATGATTATAGGATTTTACGATAAATTATTTAGCGGTGCGAGCAGCCAGCATTTCTGCATGTCTCTTTTGTTGAGCAGCTACGCGAGCGTCTTTTGCAGCTTTTTTAGCAGCTTCTGCTTTAGCCAGTTTTGCTTTTGCAGCTTTTTCAGCTTCAGCTTGACGCAGTTCTTCCGGAGTTTTGCGGCCGAATTTCCAGGTTGCACCAATGCCGCCCATGTATTCGTCGCCGGCGGTGGATACGCTGAAGCTCAGCATGAAGTCGCGGTTAGGATAGTGGAATGCACCCAGAGCCATACCTGTCTTGTCGCGGTATTGGCCAACGCCTACAGCGATTTCGGTCGGAGCTTCCGGATCATAACCCATGGTGTGCAGGTTAGCGATAGCAGCAGCCATAGCGCCAACTTTTTCTACACGAGCATCCAGCTTGTCGATTTTGCTGTCCAGACGGGAAACTTCGCCGTCAAGACGAGCTACTTCAGCTTTGCGCTCGGTTACTTCATTATTAATTGCCTTTGTATTTTCATCTGCAGTTTCTTGTGCTTTACCTGCTGCAGTCTTTGCTTCATCAGCAGTTGTTTTTGCAGCATCTGCAGCATCCTTTGCTTCACCTGC
>ERZ779705.1235-NODE-1235-length-17765-cov-2.380068_pt1 | contig 17765 bp, 13 predicted proteins | sample MGYA00511385_ERZ779705 | MGnify/ENA primary metagenome ERZ779705 (study PRJEB29588, sample SAMEA2145301) | human gut metagenome | biome: human gut; feature: human-associated habitat; material: faeces | place: Denmark | collected 2008/2010 ... | reverse complement strand
ACTGTGGAAGCTCGTCTATCGAATATTTTCTGATAAATTTTCCTATCGGTGTTATTCTTGGGTCATTATCCATCTTAAACATAAGTCCATCCATCTTGTTTTGGGACATAAGTTCTTTTTTTCTTTCTTCTGCATCCATATACATTGAGCGGAATTTGTATAATTTAAATATTCTTCCGTTCTTTCCAACCCTGTCCTGTTTAAAAAATACAGGTCCGGGTGATTGGATATATATTATCGGAGCAAATATGACAAATGCAATCGCTGTTATAATAAGACCTGTCAGACCGCCTGCTATATCCATCAGCCTTTTTTCTATAAGCTGCCTTTTTGTTGCAACTCTCATCCCGGCGGTAAGAACCGTAAACTCCCCAATCTGTTCTACAGATTTATCTAAGAGTTCATGCGGAAGATTTATAAGATTCATATGTACCGTTACTCCTGATGACATCAGATAATTGATTAACAAACTCTTTGCATATTCTGTCATTTCCATATCAACAAATATGCTGTCAATTACATTGTTCAGAAGGTAATCTTCCAGTTCATCAAATTTACAAACTTCCATGATGTCTGATGTATCTGCCGTTATGCCATCAAATGTAGCTGCAACTTCCTCCATTGCTTCTAAAAAATCATCTTTTTTTACACTTTCTTCTTTTTTCGATAATTTTTCGTATTGTACCTTATATTTCTTTACAATGTCTTCCTGCTCCGCTATTACTACTCCGACAATCTTATAATTTCTGTACTTGTCCTCTGATAATTTATTAACACATGTATCCTTATGTTTTTTGTCTGTCAATATCAGCATATGTTCAACATACGGATTGTTTATCATTTTTTTCCGTAAAGAATGCTTTCTTAAACACCTTAATGTATACATCAAAAGAATATGCACTATGAAATATACAGACATGGTCTTTCTTGAATATAATGATAATTCTTTACTTATAAACAGAGTAACCATAACAAACATATCTGTTATACAGCCATGCTTGACTGCTTTTTTCAGCTCATCTAAATATCCACGTCTTAGTATTCCCGTATAGCTTTCAAACAAAAAGCCTACACACATGTCAAAAATCAACAATATAATCCATAGTCTTATGTATATGGTCGGGAATATATTTTTACGAGTAAGATCCAAACCATGTCTTACTACATAACCCAAAAATAATGCAATTGTTATGGATAGTTTATCAAGCAGAATAAAATCAATATGTTTATCCCATTTCTTTTGTCTCTTTTCATACATTATCTTTCAGGCTCCTCGTACCTTAACAAAAATTACTAATACTCACCATAATTGCCGTATCCATAATTTCCATAACCGTATTTCCCTGTTTTTACCGGAACTTTGTTTAGTACGGTTCCAAGTATTCTTACTCCACTTTTATCAAGCTGTTTTTTTACATCCTGCACAAAATGATAATTTATGGCATCTGCTTCTATGACTATAACTGCTCCATCCGCATATTTAGCTGCTATGGCACTGTCTATAACCGAGCCAAGCGGCGGTGTGTCAACTATGACATAATCATATTTTTCCCTGCAAAATTTCATAAGCGTTTCAAAATTCTCACTGCCAAGAAGTTCCGCCGGATTTGGCACATAATTGCCGGAAAATATTATGTCCATTCCCTCAATATCTGTTTCCATGCAAACTTCATCAAATGTATTCTGACCTGTGAGATAATGAGCAAGTCCCTTTTCAACACTTCCTACCTTATATCTTCCGACAAGAACCGATTTTCTCATATCTGCATCTATCATAATTACTTTTTTCCCGGCCTCAGCAAGCGATACCGAAAGATTAAATGTAACACTTGATTTTCCCTCATTTGGTGTACAGCTTGTAAAATCTATTACTTTGACATTGTCACCGCAAAAGGCTATATTTGTCCTCAATGCCTTATAAGCTTCATTTGTCCTGTAGTCAAGTTCTTTTCTGGTTTCAAACTTTATCTTATTCATGTTTTACACCTGCCTTTTGCTTCTGACGTTTTTTTCTCTTCTTCTTATCTCTCATCATCTGTTCAACTGAACCTTCTTCAATTGGAATTATTCCAAGATTGTTAAGTCCAAGATACTTTTCTACATCATCTTCTGATGAAATCGTATTGTTCAAAAGATAAAGAGCTATTATGATAAATGAGCTTCCAAATATTCCTGCCAAAAATCCTAACGCCGTATTTTTCACAAGGCTTGGACTTGATTTTTCGTCTGCCACATGTCCGTATTCAACTGTTGTAGGAGGCTCAACTCCCATTATTGATTTGATTCTGTCAGCAGACACCTTTCCGATTTCATCTACTATTTCTTTTGCCACATAAGGGTCATCCGTGTTTGCTGTCACTTCAAGTATTCTTGTGTCTGACGGATTATTAAGTGTGATTATGTCAAGCAAATCATCATATTCCATATCCAGATTTAAATTTGATATAACCTTTTCCAATACAGGCCTGCTCTGAACTATATGTATGTAATCCTGTGCAAGCTGTGAACCTGCCTGTAACGATGTAAGTGACATTATTGAGTTTGTTTCACCTACTATATATAATTTTGATGTCGATTCATATTTTGGTTTTATGAGAAACAATGTTCCAATACCTATCAATGCCGCAAGTATTACACCGATTCCAAATATTTTTATTATCTTTTCCTTAAGCAGAGTAAAAATCTCAACTAAGTCAATCTCAACTTCATCATTCTGTTCTTTTTCCATAAGATTACTCCTCAAATGTATTTTCCTTCCAACATTTTTATTGGATTTTCAAATAGTATTTTTTCTGCAAGACTGCTGTTAACAAATTCCAGTTTTAACTTCTCAATTGCGTCTTTCATGAGTGGTTTTCTCCTGTTTGCACCGTGACAGTCACTTCCAAGAAAATGTACATAACCATTCATCAAAAGCTTGCGGCAATACGCAGCATGCCTGTCAAACAAACCTCCTACAATACTTTCCGTATTCATCTGAATATACGCACCCATATTTATGAGTTCATCTAAGAAATCATAATTTTTATATAACTTTTCATATCTCTCAACATGTGCAACAATCGGAATATATCCTTCCATAATACATTCTCTTAATGCGGTATATATTTTTTTTGCCGAATCCCCCGGAAGAAATTCCACAAGGATATATTTTGTATCAGCTATAGTCGATGCTTTTTTATTTTTTAACGCATCTATAATACCCGGACCATTTAAAATTTCATTTCCAAGATACAACTTCATATCAGGATACAATTCATTTACTTTTTCTTTGAGTAATATAAACGCATCATTTATTTTTTCACTTTGCCCATCCGGATAGTGAGGTGTTGCAACTATATTTAAAACTCCCTGTTCACGCATCTGTCTTATCATTTCCAATGATTCTTCAAGACTGTCTGAGCCATCATCCACACCGGGAATTATATGGGTATGCAAATCATAATAGTACGACCCATTGCGATTCGATTTATCATAATTTGCTTTATTGTTATTTGAGCTTTCATTATGCGGCTGCATTTTACCTCACCTCCTGACCTGTTACTCTACATAAAGTCTGTGCAGATAATTTTTGACAAAAAACAAACTTATACCTATGAGCAAACTTATAAGCCCCATATAAATGCATATATTTATATTCCATCCAAGATATTTGGTAAGAAAATCCTGATAATATACCGGAGATATTTTAACCTTGGCTGCCACGCCGGCTATCTTTAAAAAGACTCCTGCTGCTATCGCCGGTACAGCTGCTATGGTTATAGCAAATGCATACACTCTTACCGCTTTATGCTTATATTCGTACATCTGGAATATCATAACAAACATAATCACAAAAATGAGTACCATTGATATAAGCATTCCGATAAATACTGCATTAAATTCTTTATTACATTTGTACACAGCATCTCCATATTTAAATGAAAATGCAGACTTATAATCTGACTCCAATTTTTCAATCAATTTCTGATTTTCTTTTTCAGAGCCGTTTGTTATTTTTTCTTTTAGCAGTTCATTAATCTTTTGATTTGAAAAGTCCTGCTTATTTACGCCCTTTTTAAGTACATCCTTAATACATTGCTTTTGCGTGATATAAATATTTGACAACTTAAATATGTCCTCAGCCAAACTTTCATCATATCCTGCTGCTTTTAAGTCTTTTTTTGCCATCTCTCTTACAGTCTGTACAGTTCCCGAAAAATAGTCACTCTCCATAAGTTCTCTATCTACCGTACTTGTGTTTAAGAATCCACATCTGACTACAAGTGATGCTATCATCAATATCGTAATGCAGGCTATAACTGCTCCTGAATATACTGCTATCGCACATCTTAATTTTCTTTTCTTATGACCTCTTTTTTTAACAGTAAATATATATACTATCTGTAAGACAAGTGCCAATATTGCTGCCGCTAAAACGCAGAACCACAATGTTTTTATTTCCTTGATATGCAGAATATCTTTCAGAAAATCATATTCAGAGTCATACTGTCTGCTGCCATACGAAATATCAACTTTGTCTGCATATGTATAGTCAACATCATCTGCCGTTATAGTTGAAACTGTATTAAGCTTGTCTTCCTCATCAACCCAAACATTTTCAGCAGCCGATGTTTCCTGCGGATTTGCTGTTGCTGTATTTTCCGGCTGCTGTTCATTTGTGGTATCAGTCTGCTGTTTTCCCGCACCTAAAAACTTTTTCAAAAAGATTCTGTTTAAGCTGGATGTTTTAGTCGAATGTTCACTTTCGGTATCATCTGATTTTTTACTGCTGCCATCCGTATTTTTTTTGTCTTTTTTATTATCTTTCTTGCTGTCGGATTTTTTTTCTGAAGCATCAGTTCCGTCATTTCCACTGCCTGATGACACCTCATTACAGTATCCCTCTTCCACAAGTTCCTGATGACTGCCAAACTGTGCAATATACTGATTCGCCTCAGCATCCGACATATCAACATTATCAGCAGATAACTTGGCTGTCGCCTGTGATATATATGACGAATTTACAACATATGTTTTTCCATTGTATTCAAACGGCTGCTGCGCAGCCGCTATTGCTCTTTGCTCAGCGGCATTAAGACCTCCCGCAGCACTTGCACCTGTCGTTCCAAATGCAAATGTACCTGCGATCACCACCATAACAATGCATATCTTTTGAATTAATGTTTTCATTTAATTAAGACTCCCATACTATTAATCAATATACTGATACTACGTCAGATACATCTCCTATAAAGTAAATTGCTCCACAATTTGTATAAGATGTATCATATGTATTTCTTCTTTCAACATAGAAATAATAGTCTTTATTATCTACAAGGTCAGATATTGTCCAAACTGTATCAGGACTTTTCCTTGATACTTTTATCGTTCCTGCCGAATTTGTTTTTGTCACATACAATGTGTCAAGCATAACCAAGCCGTCTTTTACACTTCCGCTCTGCTCATAAACATTTCCTTTGAAACCAATTTTAAGACTTCCGTCATAATCTCTGTTTACAAGATAAACAGTTCTTACTTCTCCGTTGATTTTGACAACACCATATGCTGCCACCGCACCATTGCCTGAAACAGGAGTAAGCTTTCCTTTGCCTGCATCTGGCGTCTGTGTTGGCTGTGTACTCTGTTCCGGTGCTGCCGTCGGTGCCGCACTTTTTGTCGGAACCGGTGTGCTACTCTCCGTTGGTGCTGCGCTTTCTGTCGGTTTTGTGCTCTCTACAGGTGTTTTAGTTTCAGAAGGCTTGCTGCTCTCTGTTGGTACTGAACTTTCTGTCGGTGTACTGCTTTCTGCAGGCACTGCTGTTGGAGCCGGTGTTGCTGTTGTATCAGGCTTAACCGTCGGCTTTACTGTTGTTGTTTTTTTCTTTACAGTAACGGTACACTTAGCTGTTGTCCCATAAAACTTCGCCTTAATCACTGTTTTACCTGTTTTCTTTGCTGTAACCACGCCTTTTTTATTTACAACTGCCACTTTTTTATTTGAAGAACTCCATTTTATTTTTGAAGTCTGTTTCTTATATTTTTTTGGCACGCTTATTTTCAAAGTTAATTTTTTTCCTACATAAACTGTCTGCTTGCTCTTTACAAATTTTATATTTTTTGTGGCTGCTGATACTGAAATACCTGTTAATAAAATTGCAGCCGATGTCAATATTGCTATACTTTTCTTTATTCTTGTCTTATTCATATTCGATACTCTTTTCAATATACTTATCCGTTTTTATCAGATTTGTTAATTTATGGCTGCCGCAAAATTTACGGCAGCCATCATATAATATTTAACAAAGGGGTTTTTAAACAATGCTATTTAGCATAAACTTTTAAGTTGCTGAGTTTGTCAGACTTTGGAACTGTAACTCTTACATATGGGTCGCTAAGTTCTACTGTTGCTGATGCAATATCAACTACTTTTGTATCTTTAGTAACCTTAATATCTTTAGCAACAATCTTCTTAGCTGTAATGCTTGTTATTGTTCCTGTAACTGTCTTGTTTGTTGAATCAGTTGTTTCAACCTTAACATTGTCACCTAAAACTGTAACTTTTACATCATATTCTCCATTTGCTGAAGTATTTGCTTTTCCTGCAACTGTTATATGATATGTGTCATTACCTGTAAGTTTTACTGTTACTTTTCCTGCATCAAGATTGTCTAAGCTTGCACTCTGTCCTTCAGCAGTTTTAATCTTTGCATTAAATTTCTCATATGCTGATGCAACAGTATTATATGTATTTGCCTGTCCTGCATATGTTTTAACATATGTCATAATAGTTTCAACATCTCTTGCTGTAATCTCAGCGCTCTCACTACCATATATAACTTTGTAAGTCTTATCTGTATTAAGAGGGTATGTAACAGTGCCATTACCATTGTCAATAGCCTTTACTTCTGAATATACAGGTGTTGTATCTCCACTTGATGATGAACCGCCGCCATTGTTGCCAGGTGTTGCACTTGGGCTTGGTGAAATACTTGGTACTGTAGATGGCTCTGCACTTGGAGCTATACTTGGTGCTGTAGATGGTTTTGCACTTGGCTCTGTTGTAGGAGCTGTACTTGGTGCTGTACTTGGCTCTGTTGTAGGAGCTGTACTTGGTTTTGCAGCCTTTTTCTTAACTGTAACTGTAACTGTAGTTTTCTTTTTACTTCCGTCAACTGCTGCAACTGTTATCTTTGCTGTTCCGGCTTTTACACCTTTAATAACACCCTTTGCTGTTACTGTAGCAACTTTCTTATTGCTTGTTGTATATTTAACTTTTTTAATTGTTGCTTTTGCTGGAGTTACTGTTGCAGAAATTTTGCTTGTCTTGCCAACATAAACTGTTACTTTAGATTTCTTTACTGTTACTTTCTTGACTTTCTTAGATACTTTTTTTACTGTTACCTTACATACAGCTTTCTTGCTTCCGGCTTTTGCAGTAATTGTAACTTTTCCTGCCTTTTTAGCTTTTACAACACCCTTTGCTGTTACTGTAGCAATCTTTTTATTGCTTGTTGTAAATTTAACCTTTGCGGCCTTGCTAGGTTTTACTGTAGCTTTCAATGTAATTGAAGAATATGCCTTATCAGCTCCCTGATATAATGTAGCACTCTTCTTGTTTAAAGTTAACTTTGTAACTTTCTTAGCTGCTGATATGTCACTACTCTGAAATGCGATTCCAGATGTAATTAAAGCAGCTGATAATACAGTCGAAATGACCTTTCTTCCCACTTTTCTTCTCATGTGTCTGCCTCCATTTTTTCTTTTTGGTAACGAATACACAGATATATGATGTTTCTGTACTCTATGTAAACGTAACTTATTAATACAGTTATCATTATAGTGGTGAGATATTTTATTGTCAAGGTCAAGTTGGACTTTTTTTATGATACTTTTATGTCAAATAATATTTTTCGACAGCTTTAGATTAAGTAACACATCTTTATGCAAGGGTTCCAATTATATCGTTTATGCTGCAAATGCATATATCAAAACCAAAAAACTATCACTGGAAGGTATAGAATTTTTAACACTTTTGACACTTATTTATAGACTTCCATCTAACGACAAAAAGACAAGAAGATTATTTTCTTCCTGTCTTTTTGTCTATCTGTCATTATATACATTCAGAATTTCACAAAAATCCATGCACTGCATTTACGCTTCAAGTGCCTGTGCAATATCCGCTATAAGGTCCTCTTTATCTTCAAGACCGCAAGATATTCTTATAAGACCGGCAGATATTCCTGCTTCTTTTAACTGTTCATCTGTCATCTGTCTGTGTGTAGATGTCGCTGGATTAAGACAACATGTTCTCGCATCTGCCACATGTGTTTCAATTGCTGCAAGTTTCAAATTCTTCATAAATTTCTCTGCCGCTTTTCTTCCGCCTTTTATCTCAAATGAGACAACACCACAGCCTCCGTTTGGAAGGTATTTTTTTGCTATTTCATAATATTTGTTTGACGGAAGTGTAGGATAATTCACATATTCCACCTTTTCATGCTTTTCAAGAAACTCGGCAACAGCCTGTCCGTTTTCTACATGTCTTGGCATGCGTACATGAAGAGACTCAAGTCCGAGATTAAGGATAAATGCACTCTGAGGTGACTGAATACATCCCAAATCTCTCATAAGCTGTGATGTACATTTTGTGATAAATGCACCCTCTTTTCCGAATTTCTCTGCATATGTAATGCCATGATATGATTCATCAGGCGTACAAAGTCCCGGGAACTTGTCTGCGTGTGCCATCCAGTCGAATTTTCCACTGTCAACAATTGCTCCGCCAACAGCAGCTCCGTGTCCGTCCATATATTTTGTTGTCGAATGCGTAACAATATCTGCGCCCCACTCTATCGGTCTTAAATTTACCGGTGTCGGAAATGTATTATCTACGATAAGAGGTACTCCGTGTTCGTGTGCCGCCTCTGCAAATTTTTCAATATCAAGTACGGTCAGTGCCGGATTTGCAATCGACTCACCAAATACCGCTCTTGTATTTTCCTTAAATGCAGCATTCAGCTCTTCTTTTGTACAATCCGGGTCAACAAATGTAACATCTATTCCCATTTTCTTCATCGTAACTGCAAGAAGATTAAATGTTCCTCCGTATATAGATGAAGATGACACTACATGGCTTCCTGTCTCACAGATATTAAACATTGCAAAAAAGTTTGCCGCCTGTCCGGATGATGTAAGCATTCCTGCACTTCCTCCTTCAAGTTTTGCAATTTTGGCAGCTACAAGATCGTTTGTAGGATTTTGAAGTCTTGAATAAAAATATCCTTCTGCTTCAAGGTCGAACAATTTTCCCATGTCCTCACTTGTATCATATTTAAATGTTGTAGACTGATAAATCGGTATCTGTCTTGGCTCACCGTTTCCCGGAGTATATCCTGCCTGAACACAGTTAGTGTTAATCGTATAATCTTTCATAGTATTTTAAATCCTCTCCTATCATTTTTTTCTGCTGTTCATACTTTCAATATAAACAGCGCCATTAAATTTCTACAAATGCTACAGATTTAGTAGCATTTGTATCATTATACCATGATTATAAAAAAATCGCAAAAAATTCACTGCTGCAACAACCGTCACAGCAGTGATTATAAATACTATATTGTTCTTATTCAAATTTCACCTCGAAAGTATAAGGCTTTGAAATATCTTTAAATGATGACAGCAGATTTTCAACTGCTTCCTTTGCATAACCGTCCGCTGTTTCAATCATTGTTTTTTCATCAATTTTCTTTTTGCAGTCTTCCTCAGCTCTAACAAGTGCTTTTGTGCCCGCCTCCAGACTATCTGATTTTATCCAGGAAGTATCATAGAACTGATAATTGTTTCCTATGTTAGGCTCACCGACAGTTGCATGCGGCAGTGTGATACTTATCTTTCTTTTTCTGTCATCTATCTTAATATCTGCTTTCGACATATCTACATAAGATTTAACCTCACCGGTGTATTTAACATAAAATTTTTTCTTAAATATACCGCTGTCATCTTCCATTTCAACGACCCCGTCATATATGACTTTCGAGGTGGCAAGTTCGTTTAATTCCTGAAGCTGTCCGCTTATAAAATCTTCAGTCACAACAGAACTTCGTGCATCTTTATTGTCAATATTAATTTTTACCAAAAGTATTATAAATGCCACGCACATAACCGCCACAACAGTTATTATGCTGCGAACAAGTCTGTTGTCCAAAACCTTTTCTTTTAAGCTTTTATCCGTCATTTTATTGTCTGCCATTTTACCTCACTTCATCTTTTTAACAGTACACCAAATGTATCACAGATTTAATTCTCATTTCACTATCTGACACTGACATTTTCACTGATGTCTCCGTTTTGCTTTACTGATACATTTACCGTATATGGATTTTCGCACTTTTTTGCACTCTCAAACATATCCTCGACAAGTACCTTTGCTCTCATATTTGCTTTTTCGACCATATCCGTTTTATCTATTTTTTCCCTGCATTCAAGTTCCGCCTGGGCTTGTCCCTGCTTTAAAAGCTGCTTTCCCTCGAGTTTGTTCCATGAAACCTGGTCCCATTTTATGCTGCTTTTTAATATATTTATATCAATCACATCTGCTGACGGCAATTTAATATCAATCTTTCTTTTCTTATCATCAACTTTTACTTCTGCTTTTGAAAGTTCAACTCCGACTTTGACTTCCGCCTTATATTCCATAAGTGCAACTTCGTCAAGCACATCTAAAAACCACTCATTTCTAACCTCGGTAATCCCATTGTACGTTGTACCCAATACCGCAAGTTCACTTATCCCCTCAATCCTTTCGGAATAAACATTAGAATATGAAACTTTTGGTACTGCTTTCTTTGAAAAATGAACTTTCACCAAAATCGTGCCAAAAATCAGAATAAGTATCAGCGCAGTAATCAAAATACTCTTAATACGTGTTCCAAGCCCCAAAAACCATCTTACAACAAACATAAAACCTCACTTTCAGACTTCGCCTATTTATAATCCCTATCCTAACCTACAACAATACATTTGTCAATCTTATACAATTTTCCATTAAACAAATAGAAATACGACAAAGAACGATATAAATTCCCCTAAAAAATTTATATCGTTCCAAAGTCATATCATATTAAAATTATTTGGCAACAGAGGCAACTATCTGCATTTTTCCGTCAAGTTCAAGGATAAGCGTTTCTCCCTTTATTGCATGATTTATTTAAAGATTAAAATTCATTTTTAATCGGCATATGGTATGCTCCCATCTATGGTTTTCACACTATCACGCTCTATTATTTTTCCCTGTATAGAAAAAACTCCTGCAGAATAAGATGCATTCTGCATTTTATGAATCATAATGTGGACAGCCCTCGTTGCCATCTCACCTATATTTATCTCATATGTAGTAATTCCTATATCCGCTTCCTGATCATATTCAAAATTGTCAAATCCGACAACCGATACATCATTTGGCACTGAGTACCCTGCTTCTTCAAGTTTTCTGATAATGAGACTTGCAGCTTTATCGCAGTTACAGAAAAATGCCGTTGGAACTTCCTTTGGCAGAATAAATTGTCTGTCATAGTCCATTTTTCCATACACATTGTCTCTGTCATCGATAATCCAGTCCTTGCGGTACTCAATACCTCTTTCCATAAGAGCTTTAAGATATCCAAAAAATCTGTCATCAATACTCGGTATCATAAGTCTTGTGCCTACAAATCCTATCTTTTTGTGTCCTCTGTCAAGAAGATAATTTGTCATATTATATCCACCGTAAAGATTGTTGCTCACAATATAATCTCCTGCCTCATCACCTATAGTGGTATCGAAATAAAGAACCGGAAAATCTTTCGTCCATCTCTCTACTGCTTTCATATATTTTTTTCCGAATGCTCCCATTACGATAATGCCGTCAACCTTATTTTCAGATAAAAGTATTGGCATAACACATCCGTTTTCCGCTGCGTATTCTACAATCTCAATCATTGTAAAACATCTCTTTTTGATTGCTCTCTGGGAAATTTCCTGATATATATTCCAATAAAAAGACTGTTTTTCAACTATATATCTCTCGGCAACTATAACACCCAAATTAAAACTTCTGCCTGTTTCTTTTTCTTTATTTTGTACTCTCTTGACATAACCCATCTCATCAGCAAGGGCAACTATACGCTCTCTCAACTCATCACTCATGCCTTTTTGACCTGATAAAGCCTTTGAAACCGTAACTGTACTTACCCCGATTTTCGCAGCAATATCTGATAATTTTACTGCTTTTGCCATATTTTCTTCCTCCAATTGCTATGATTTTACCTTAAGTTCTTCCATAACGCCTCCGAGCAAATATGATGATACATATGCAACAGCCGAACCTTTCATGCCTCCTCTGTAAGCACATGAACATATTAACTTTTACTTAAAAATTATCATAATTTAAGTAAATTGTCAGTAATCCATAACTTAATCGTTAATTTTTTCAATATGGAACAATTCTGCCTGAAAATCTCCCCAAGGTCTCTTAATAATAAATCCACCGTTCATAAGCGCATCTGCATCATATACGGTTCCGTTTATCTTGTATTTTGCTTCATTATCAAGACCTTTAAGTTTAACTCTTATGCTATGCATATTAGGCTGTGCAATCACCTGTACAAACACAAAGATTGCTTCTTTTTTATCCTTTGACACTATCTCATAGCAGTCAAAATAATGATTATTCTGATAAGACGCTATGCGGTAATAGTCACCACTTTGAATGAGCGGACAGTATTTTTTGTATGTCTCAACCTGTGAAGCTATCATATCTCTGTCCTCTTCAGGTATCTTTGTAACATCTAACTCATACCCAAAAGTTCCCGCCATAGCAATAATTCCTCTTGTCTTAAACGGAGTAACTCTGCCTACCGTATGATTTGGGCAGTCAGACACATGCGCTCCTATTACAGACAGCGGATACATAAGTGCCGTACTCTCCTGGATAGCAAGCCTTTCAATCGCATCCGTATCATCCGAGCACCATATCTGAGGACTGAAATAAAGCATTCCGGGATCAAATCTCGCTCCGCCGCTTGAGCAGTTTTCAAGAAGAAGATAAGGAAATTCTTTTAAGAGTCTTCCCTGCAGTTCATAAACCGCAAGTGTATGTCTGTGCATTATCTCTCCCTGTCTGTCAGCATCAAGCTCACTGCTTCCTATATCGGTAAACGGACGATTCATATCCCATTTTACATACTCAATGTTTGCCTGTCTTAAAATAGACGCTACTGATTCATATACATATTCTATAACTTCCCTGCGGCTCAAATCGAGCACAAGCTGATTTCTGACCTGTCCCGGCTCTCTTCCCTCAATATGTACTGCCCAGTCAGGATGTTTTTTGTAAAGCTCCGATTCGGGCGAAATCATTTCAGGCTCAAACCATATTCCAAACTTCATTCCCAAAGAATTTACATTATCTACAAGTTTCTTTAAGCCACCTTTTAATTTTTCTTCGTTTACGAACCAGTCTCCGAGACTTGTTCTGTCATCGTTTCTTTTTCCAAACCAGCCGTCATCCATGACTAACATCTCTATTCCGTGTTTTGAGGCTTCTTTGGCTATATCAAATATCTTCTTCTCGTCAAAATCAAAATATGTGCCTTCCCAGTTGTTTATAAGCACAGGTCTTTTACTGTAAACCCATGACTTTCTTATAAGATGTTCCCTGTAAAGGTCATGGAATGTTGAAGTCATTTTGTCAAGACCTGAATCGGAATATACCATTACAACTTCAGGTGCGGCAAATTTTTCTCCTGCACCAAGTTTCCAGCAAAATCCTCTGGGATTTATTCCCATTGCAAAACGCTGTGAACCGAACTGGCTCTTTTCAATAAATGAGACAAAATTTCCCGAATACACAAAATTCATCGCATATACATCGCCTGTTTCCTGAGTTGCCCCCTCAGAGACAACTGCCATAAAAGGATGTTCCTGATGGCTTGATATTCCACGTGACGATTCTACACTGTGGTATCCAAATCCCACTCTCTGTCTGTCAATTCTTCTCTCTCTTGCCCATGAACCGTGAAGAGTAATATATTCATTCTGCCCGTAGCCAAGTTCAACACAAGCAGATAATACTTTGTCAAGGTATAACGGCTTATCTCCATAATTCGAGATAACAGCACTTCTCATAACTGCATCATTTCCGGCGAAAACAGAGTATCTGAGCTCAACTTCCAGTTTCAGTATATCGTCTTTTAAATTTATACAAAGCGTCTGTACATCATCACCAAATGTCGAAGGCAGTCCTTCAAGTTCAGGTTTTCCGTCAATAATCTCATACGACTCATAGTAAAGCTCTACACCGTATTTTCCTATATCTTCTGCCACTTCTATACAGCTCTGTCTAAAATCACCCATTCCCGATGTCGGATATTCCATAGGAAGTCTGTCAAGAAATGATGACTTCTCTCCGTAATTTATATGAATTTCCGAAAGTTCCTCCTTGTCCATATCAAGAAGATAGGCAAGATGAGTACCAGAAAGTTTCTTTCCATAATAAATATGTACAAGATATTTCTCGTCGATAACTCCCATCACATAGCTTGTATTTTCCGTGTCAATTTTAAATATCTTTTCTTTTTCGTCAAAAATAATCATATCATTCTCCATTCTTGCCCGCTTTTCAGGGCATCTCAAGTTTGTGCGCAAGTACAAATCATAGTATAACACATTTGATTTAGGAAGTCCTGTAGAACTTTTTTCACCTGTATCTTGAAACCTCTATTATGCGGCAAAAATGCCCTATAAACATTTTTGCTGCTTATAGGGCATTTAAATATTAAAGTATAAGAAATTTAAAATTATTTTTTCTTAGATTTGAAAACCATAACGCCGCCGATCGCAACTACTACCACAACTACTATAACAATAGGTACAACAGGAACTCCGGAACTGTCACTGTCTGTTTCACTGCCTGAAGTTGAACCCGAAACACTGCTGCTATCTGCTGCCTGTGTAGGTTCCGGTGTTTCCTCCACAGCATCCGGATTGTCATAATTGAATCCTGAAACAGTAAATGTAATCTCTACGCTTTCATCAGTAGTACCTTTGAGCAAATCGTATCCGCTCTCAGCACTCTCTGAAAGTCCGTCCTCCTCAAGCTGTTTAACAAGTTCAGGACGCCAATGGTTCATAAGAAGGATAACTGTTCCTCCCTGTAAGTATGGCTCTTCATTCTCAGGAACTCCTTCATCAAATGAAGTAACTTCTCTGCCATCCACTTTTGCCTTTACATTTGTAAATTTAATCTTGTCATTTAAAGGAATGTCAGTAGCAATATGAAGCTGTGAAATCGCTGTCTCTCCCTGGAAGTCTGCTCCTTCAAGTTTCAAAGTATATGTTCCGTTTCCTGCTATCTCTGCATCAGTAAATGTACCTGTTGCAGTTGTTTCTTCCTGTGTATCAGGGTTTGTATATACTATCTTGTCCGCCTTATCAGTCTTATAATACTTATTCTGAGTTTTCTCATAATATCCCAAATGGTTATACCAAAGCTTTGTCGATGTCTGGATGCCCATTGTCGCATGATACTTTCCATTAAGATCAAGTTTTTTCTTCTTTGCTGCATCAGCCTGTGCTCCTGTTGAGAGTGACAATACCATTGCTCCTGCAAGCGTAAGTGCTGCTGCCTTTTTAAAGTTCTTTGCTATTTTCATTTTAGTACCATTCCTTCCTTATTTTATATGGTCAGACGGATATTCACAATCCGCTTTGCAACCTGATAGTGATAAATTATTTCACTGTTACTTTTTTCCCTTTGCCTGCAAATAATTTCTTATATGCTGCCTTTTTGTTTTTCGGAGCTTTAATTACACACTTTGCTGATACTCCTTTTATTGCATTTTTTCCAACACTTTTCAGTGATGTATTTGAAGATAAATCAATAGTGTCAAGTTTACTGCATCCGCTAAATGTTTTATCGGCTATTTTTACAACATTCTTTCCAAGCTTTATGCTTGTAATTTTTTTGCTTCCGGCAAATGCCGAAGCTCTGACTTCTGTGACTTTATATGAATAATCTCCTATTTTGACGGCACCCGGTATTGTAACTTTTGCAGCTGTTTTCTTTCCTGCAACAAGTGCTACAGTTCCTGTTTTTTTATCAGACTTTGTAACTACATATGTATTCCCTGATACTTTCTTTTTTGTACCGACTTTTGCTGCCGGTGAAACATCAATTATTATTGGCTCTCCGTCAGGAGTTTCACCCTTATTATAATTGAATCCTGATACTGTAAATGTTACTGATATATTCTCTTTGCCTTTGCCGTTCAAAAGATTGTATCCGTTGCTTGAATCCTCTAAAACACCTTTATCTTTAAGTGCTGCAACAACATTTGTTCTCCAATGATTTGCAATAAGTATAACTGCTCCGTTTTTATTATATTTTTCATTTTCAAGTATTGCATTGTCATAAGAAACAAACTCTTTGTCGTTTACCGTAACCTTTACATCCGTAAATTTAATCAGGTCATCTTTATCTTTGACCGGTATATCCGTTGCAATATGCAGCTGTGATATTGCTGTTTCACCCTGAAATTCTGCATTTGTCAGTGATACTTCATACGTTCCGTTCCCTGCAATCTCAACATCATTGAAAGTTCCCTTTGCAGTTTTATCATTTCCTACAAGTTTTGCAAATTTATCTGTACCATAATATTTGTTGTCATCTTTTCCATAATATCCAAAACGTGAAAACCATTCCACATTACACGTCTGGATTCCCAGTGCCGCATGGTACTTTCCATTTAAGTTAAGCTCTGTACTGTCTGCTTTTGCTTTCTGTGCAAAGCCTCCTATCCCAAACCCGGAAATAACAAGTGCACCCGTAAGCATTCCTGTCATTACTTTTTTCAACCTTCTTTTTTTCATTATAATCTCTCCTTTATTTTTAAGCTGTTAAATTATAACTCTGTAAAGTATTTTTAATTAACTTTATCATTCATTATATTTAAAATTTTATATCATTGTTTATAATTTAACTACCCTTAAAATACCAATGCAATTGCATGTAATTTAAGACAATTTTATCAGCGAAATTTACCTGTTTTTAGTGCATATATAACAAAAAAGAAAGGAAATCCAAAACAGATTTTCTTTCTTTTTTGAGAAACAGGCTTTAATCTTTAATTAACATTATTACTACATCTGAATAAGCAGACAACTATTTTTCGTTTATAAGTGGTCTTATAACTGCAACAGCCAAAATAAATCCTGCCGCTGTAACTACAGCTGCCACTATAAATACTGCATTTACACCATTTTTTATAAATGCGGTATTCGTAGGATCAGATGCCGTGCACGCATTGTAAGCAACCGCAAAAGCTGCTGCCGAGATAGTCTGTGCCAGCGAATTTGCAAAATTCACAAGTGATGTTCCTACACCCATGTCATGCGGTTCCAAAGTTGCCTGTGCCGTCGGCGTAATTGAAACTGCTCTGAAACTTTCGGCAATTCCCGTAACAGTAAGTGCAATAAAATATAACATTATTGATGTAGATGGTGTGGTAAATGCCATCATAGCCATAGGTATCACAACAAAAACAGTTGCCACAACCATAGCTTTCCATGCATTTGCAGTCTTCTTGCCAACCCATACTCCGGCAATTGTAGGAAGTATTATTGTAAGCAAGGTTCTAGGCATCTGTAACGCTCCCGTAAGACTTGTAGATGCTTTCATAACCTGCAATGCTCCTATAGGTGCATATACATTCATAGCATTCTGATAAAAATAACATATAAAGCCT
>ERZ779705.1228-NODE-1228-length-17824-cov-17.212055_pt1 | contig 17824 bp, 10 predicted proteins | sample MGYA00511385_ERZ779705 | MGnify/ENA primary metagenome ERZ779705 (study PRJEB29588, sample SAMEA2145301) | human gut metagenome | biome: human gut; feature: human-associated habitat; material: faeces | place: Denmark | collected 2008/2010 ... | reverse complement strand
GCGTACTTAAGTCTTGCACTGTCAAGCACGGTACCTGAACCGATGACACGCTCCTCAGGAAGTCCTGAAAGCTTCTGTGCCACCTGTGTTAAAATATCTACAGGATTTGCAACGATAAGTAAGATTCCACCGAAATTTCTCTTTGCAATCTCCGGAATGATGCTCTTGAAGATTGCAACATTTTTATTTACCAGATCAAGTCTTGTCTCGCCCGGCTTTTGGCCTGCACCTGCAGAAACAACAATGATAGCAGCATCTGCCACATCATCATAACCACCTGCATATATCTTCATAGGTCTGGCAAAAGGAATACCGTGGCTTATATCCATCGCCTCTCCCTCAGCCTTGTCCTTATCAGCGTCAATGAGAACTATCTCAGAAAAAAGACCGCTCTGCATAAGTGCAAAAACTGATGCCGAACCAACGAATCCACATCCGATCATTACAGCCTTTCTTGGGTTTGTCTTAACAACTGCGCTAGTTTTATTGCTCATGTACGTTCCTCTCTTTCTTAAACTATAATTCAAATAGTTGCTTTTTATTATAACTATTCATCCCAAACACAAATTCTCAATATCTGCTTTGTTATCAGTAGTTCTGAATAATTATCTTTTATTTATATTATACCCGCATTGTACATATAATCCGTTGTAAAAACAACAAATTACTTGATAAAATACAATCAATAGCCCATTGTCCCCATTTTTATACAATTTTAATGCAGATTTTCACACAAAAAGTGCAATACTAAAAAGCAAACCGGACCAATACAGCTGAATGAATTGTCATTTAGCATATTGATCCGGTTATATTAAAATGCTGTATCCGCTTATTTTGTGCTTGAATTTCTGTACTCAAGCGGTGTCATTCCATACAGCTTCTTGAACTGTCTGTTAAAATGCTCCACGTTCTGATATCCTGCCTCGATTGCGATATTCTCAACAGTTGTGATGCTGTTTCTCAGCAGTGTACGTGCCTTCTTCATCTTGGCATTGGTGACCAGCTCTCCGAAAGTCTTGCCTGACTTCTCCTTTATGTACTTGGAGATATACGGCTCTGTCAGGTTGAACTGTGCAGCCATGTCTGCAAGCGATACTGTCTTGTAGTTGGCCTGGATGAAGTTGAGCATGGCAATATAGCGCTCATCCTTCACGTGACTGTCAGCCTTGGTGGCAAGGTAATGGTTTACCGCAACAACAAGCGCTCCGATTGATGCCTTGATGATATCCTCATCCACACCTGCGCCCCAGAACATACTGCCGTCAACTGTGATACCCACATACGCCATAGCCTTTGATGAAGATCCGTGTGAAAGCGCATGCTCCTCGTATACAGTGAGCTCAAAGCTGATGTCAAAATACTGCTTAATTATATTGCTGACTGCATCGAGACGGCCGTTTCCATTGGCATCTACCTTTCTGGTGCTGTCATTGTGTAAAATAACTGCCTCTGCGAAAATGCCGTTTACCTGCTTAAAGTGGCACTCCGGTATAGTGAAATATGGATGAAAATCCACATAATTGTCTGTAAAGATACTGTGTACCCACTCAGGTGAAAGCTCCTTGTGCTCCTCGTCCGATACCTGCTTGACCATGTATCCGACCTGCTCTCTCATCTGCTGTGGCACATTGATACCGAAGCTCTGCTTAAGGATATATGCCACTCCGCCCTTTCCTGACTGGCTGTTGATACGGATAACATCAGCCTCGTATGTCCTGCCGACATCCTTTGGATCTATAGGCAGATATGGAACCGTCCACTTATCAAGCTTCTTTTCCTCTCTCCATGCCATGCCCTTTGAGATAGCATCCTGATGTGAGCCTGAAAAAGCAGAAAAAACAAGGTCTCCCGCATATGGCTGTCTCTCGCCTACCTTCATTCTGGTAAATGTCTCATACTTTTCCCTGATCTCAGGCAGATTTGAAAAATCAAGCTGTGGATCCACTCCGTGTGAGTAAAGATTCATGGCAAGTGTCACGATATCTACATTTCCTGTTCTCTCACCGTTTCCAAACAGCGTACCCTCTATCTCCTCAGCTCCTGCAAGCACACCAAGCTCTGATGTGGCAACACCGCAGCCTCTGTCATTATGAGGATGTAAGCAAAGCACTACTCCGTCTCTGTACTTGAGGTGCTTGTTGATATACTCTATCTGTGTGGCAAAAACATGTGGCATAGCATTCTCTACTGTTGTAGGGATATTGATGATGGCCTTATTATCAGCCTTTGGCTGCCATACATCAAGCACTGCGTTGCACACATCAACCGCATAATCCACCTCAGTGCCCGAAAAGCTCTCCGGTGAATACTGGAAACGGAAATTACCGTCAGTCTCTGCCGCAAGGTCTCTCAGTAAAACAGCTCCGTCAACTGCAAGCTGCTTTATCTCTTCCTTTGACTTCTTAAACACCTGCTCACGCTGTGCAACAGATGTGGAATTGTACAGATGTACAACTGCTCTCGGTGCTCCCTCAAGTGCCTTGAAGGTCTTCTTGATGATATGCTCTCTGGCCTGTGTCAGCACATGTATAGTGACATCATCAGGAATCATATCCCTCTCAATAAGAGCTCTCGTGAAATTGAACTCTGTCTCAGAGGCTGCCGGGAAACCTACCTCGATTTCCTTAAAGCCTATATCTACAAGCATCTTAAAGAAGTCAAGCTTCTCCTCAAGACTCATCGGCTCGATTAGAGCCTGATTGCCATCACGTAAATCAACCGAACACCACAGTGGTGCTTTATCTATATAATCCTTCTTAACCCAGTCATAAGTACATTCAGGAGGCAGAAAATAACTGCGCTCGTATTTTTCATATCCTTTCATCTTAAAACCTCTTTTCGTTTGAACTGATATAATTGTAACACATAAGCGCAGTTATTGGAATGATTATATTTAATCACTTTGGTTGATGTAATTTAATTTTTTATAAAAATATAATCAACTTTATTGATTTTGATTATTCTAATCAGCTATTTAGGCTAAAATATCCGGCTAATCCTCTCTCTTATTACCCCAGAAAAACAATGCAACTGTTCCCGGACCGGTGTGGCTTCCTATAGTCGTACCGATATCATTTATCTCTACTTTGCCCTTCATCTTAGGGAAGGCAGCCTCTATCAGATCAGCTACGGCTTTAGCATCCTCATAGCATGCAGAATTTGATATATAGACCTTATCCGAATAATCGGCACCATCCTTGCAGAGTGCCTGCATCTTCACAAGCATCTCCTTTATTGCCTTCTTTTTGGTGCGGATTTTCTCACGCACAATAAGCTTTCCCTCATTGCTCACATTCATGAAAGGACAGATATTCAGCACATTTCCCACGAATCCCGCGGTCTTTGAGATACGGCCGCCCCTGATAAAAAATGTAAGGTCTGATGAGAAGAACCAGTGATTCACCTCAAGTCTGTGCTCCATGGTCCAATCAGCCAGTGTATCAATATCCATGCCGCTATCCCTAAGGTCAGCGAGCTTATCCATCAAAAGACCAAAGCCTGACGATGCTGCCAGCGAATCAATCACATATATCTTTCTGTCAGGGTATTCCTCCTCGAGAGCCTCCTTTGCAAGCCTTGCCGAGTTGACTGTACCTGATATACCGGAGCTTAGTGTACAGTGAAGCACATCATATCCCTCATCCAGAAACTGTCTGAAGTACTCCATGTACTCCTCCTGATTGATCTGCGAGGTCTTTGTCATGGCACCTGCCTCCATTGCCTTGTAGAAATCCGGCAGTGGCATGGACTGTCCTAAATCATCCATATATTCTTTACCATCAAGCTCATAGTGAAAGCATGCGTACTTAATATTTCTCTCGAGCATATGCTCCCTGGTAAGATCTGCTGTTGAACAGCAGCTAATCACATAATTTGACATATTATTTTCCTTTACCTTTTGACCTTTTATCATTATATGTAGTCAGATACATATGGTATCTCATGATATAAAATATCGTCAAGCTTTGCAACAGCATCGTACGTAGTCTGTATTTTGCCCATCTGCAAAAGCTTCTCGGCACTCTTGTAGCCTAAAAGCAGTGTGGTAAACGTGCCAATAGACATGCTTAGGTGATACTGTGGATTTTTGTCGGTGAGAGCACAGTGCCCCTTCTCAAAATCAATGACAAATGTGCCATTGTTCCACGGAAGAAGGTCATCTGCTATCTCAAAGCTAAAGCAGCCGCTTGGACCATCCGGGTCACAGTTGTACTGTGAAATAAACTGCGCCACATCGATGATTCTGCCCATGGCGTATGGTCTGATCGTCTCCTTTATATCACTGTCGTCGAGTTCAAAAGCGATAGGCTCGCTGTAATAGTTGTTGCCTCTGACCTCATCTATCATGGAATCGTGGGCATGAATGTATTCCCACAGGCCAAGCTGTGCCTCACGGTTTAAGTAGATGAGCTCCTTGATGTGCATGACATCGGAGCTGATAAGATACACCATATAGCCACACGGTTCATCATCCTCGTTGTAGTAGATGGCGACCATCGTATCATCCTCATCCCAGCGGAAGTACTCCTCCCAAGCCAGATTGTTTCTGTACAGACAGCCGTGCGTCTTTGCAGCAAAGTGAGTATGAAGCTTCTTAAACTGCTCGTCATCCCACTGCACACGGCGCACATAGCCCGGCTCCTTAAGCTTTGTGGGAATCTGTCTGTCCTTTATCACATATGTCATCTTGTTTGAGATAATCTCCCAGCCAAGTCCTCTGTAAAGAGGTATGGAGTATGGGTACAAAAGAGCAAACGACTTGTTGCTGTCGCGCATTCTCGTAAGACTCTTTCTCATGAGCTTTTTCATGAGACCATGACCGGTGTACTCAGGATACGTGCAAACACTTGTGACAAAGCCCACCTCGTAGCGCTCGCCGTATATATTCATATCGAGCGGATATACAGCAAACTGAGCCACAAGCTCCTCTTTTTTGTCTATGATATTGAAGCAGCCGAGCACATCAGCTCTCTCAAGCACCGGAAACTTCGACTGCTTGATTTCGTCATCCTTCCAGCCTGTCTCGGCAAGGTCTGCCTCTGTCACCTGAAAAGCATAACGAAGCAGTGCATTGTACTCCTCCGCATCATCCTTTGTCAGTACTCTTATCTTAAATTCATCTGATTTAAAAGAATGCATAGTGTCCTTTCTCGCCTGTCTTTACTGTATACATCAGATCGTCCGCCTTTTTAATGAGCTCGGTAATCTGACTCTCACTGGTAACATTTCTCTCATATGAAATACCGATGGAGCAGGTGATATTCTTCTCCTCATTAAACTCTACGTCATGGTTGAGATATTTCTTTATCTGCCTGCTGAAGCCGTCTGCCTCTGCAATTCTCGCATAGATATCCTTTGCGATATTCTCAAGCTCGTATCTGGCACATGACTCAATGACTATGATGAACTCATCACCGCCATATCTGCTCACAAAGCCTCTGTCCTTAGCAACTTCCTTGAACACAAAGGCCATCTCCTTAAGTATCAGATCTCCCACATCATGACCATATGTATCATTATAATGCTTGAAATTGTCCAGGTCAATAAACATAAGACCCACATCCATGCCACCGGATGTAACACTTATGCGCTTTTCAAGCTTTTCAATCTCCTGATACATACCTGCTCTGTTATAGATACCGGTAAGCATGTCAGTGATAGCTGCCTGCTTCAGCCTCTTGTTCATCTCATTGGCCTTCTCATTGGCCTCAATACGGGCAATGGAATACTCAAGCTCTCTGAACAACAGCTTGAAAATGCTCAGATCATCCTCATTGAGCATGTATCGCTCGATTGAGCCATGCCAGTTGTCCTTCATGCGCACATATGCTATGAGTACACTTGAAAGTGCATCATTCTTGATAAAAGGCACTGCGACAAATGAGCATACATCATCCACGCCGAAGTACGAGATGACATTTTCATACTCGTAGAAGCCCTCTGCAATCTTTGATGTGGCAATGCCCTCCGGATAGTCTATCATGATATCACATATACCCTTTATAACCTCATCTGTCATATCACAGCCCGTATCATTATAAAGCACCTGCGGCTCCTTCGCGTGCAGATCTATGATCAGCGCACAGTCAAGACTGAAATGATTGATGAAATTGCTCATGGCATTTTCAATCATGGTGTCCTTCTTCTGGTCATTGACATCGATAATGGTCTGCCATATGGAAATAAACTCCATCTGACGCTTTGAGCCCTGATAATCCTTTTCGAGCCCATGCTGCTTTACAAGCATATTAATCTGCCGCTCATTGATATGGCCATCACTCAGTGACTCCAGGTTGATATTTTTTAACATGTCAAGCGGAGCTGCCTCTGCTATTTCATGCATCCTTTTATTGTGTGCCTCTAAAAGTATTCTCTCATGCTCTATAAGCTCATTTTTGCCGAGCAGCTCAAACAGCTTCATCCTGCTTTCCCTGTATATCGAATAGGCAAAAAATTCGTTTCCCTCCGCATTAACGAGATATCTCTCCGCATCCTCAAAACGTAAAAAGGCTTCTTCCTTTTCACCATCGTGCCACAAGAGCATGGCTGATGCAAAGGAGTAAAGGAACATCTCATCATCGCATCTGGAATAGTCATGGACTGCCTCAGTTCTTGTGGTGTCAATTACTCTGTAGATGACGTAATTAAGAAACTGCTTGCAGCTGAGCAGATAGCGCTCACAGCTGAATCTGTCCCCAGAAAATATAGATGCAAGCGCAAGAAGCGCATATACCTTACTCGTGTTGCACACTCTTAAGCTGTTTAGATGAAGCTTTATAATAGTCTTCATGGCAACTAAAAGTGCATGGACAGCCTCCTTATAATTGCCCTGCATGATATAGTTAAGAGACTTGTTATAATACACCTCAGCTATATCCTCCGGCAGCTTCAGGTAATATAACATATTGATTGCAGCATTGTAATAATTGTCAACCAGCTCATTTTTACCCATGGCACTTAAATTGTAGCCTATAGATGTAAGCACTCTCGCAACATATATATTGCCGTGTCCCTTCATGAACTCGTATGTACGGATAACATATAAAAAGGCTATCTCATTGAGACCGCTTGTGCTGGCAAGCATGATAGTCTTCTGATATGCATCATACACAAGCTGCTCATTTCCTATCTCCTTCGCAAGCTCAAGCCCCTTTGTAAAATGCTTTAGTAATGATTCATCATAAAAGGACTGCTTCACCACATCCCGGCTATTGTCGTATGCGTAAATATATATATGTGCCAGATGATTCCTGTAGCCGTGCTTTATGAGCTTTTCTATAATTTCATCACTGACAGGTATATCCTGTACACAGAAGAATATATTGTACCAGCCCGACATCTTTATCATAACGGACAAAAGCTCAGACTTGAATTCGAGCAATTCATCATCCGCCAAAAGTGCATAGTCATAGGCTTTCTTTGCACAGCCTTCAGCCTTCTCAAGCTTGCCCTGATACATATAGCAGGTACCCTTCATAAAATAATACAAAGAAAAATAATGCTCACTGTCATTTTCCGGTATCAGCGCCTTGTACTCATTCATAAGCTCAATCGCTTTGGACATCTCTCCAAGTAAAACAGATGTCCTGGCATAGACCAGATAAAAACGTCTCAGACTCTTTTCATCAATCCATGCATTCTCAAACTTAATCTTGTGCTCTATGATACGACAGCCTCTCCTTGCCTGCTCATAATCCAGAAACTCCATAATATTTGATGCTTCCTGTATACTCTGCTCAAAGTTCATAGTGATATACAGCTCATCATCATTTGTGGTTTTTATGTTATTTTTAAGTGGTCCGGCACTGCCTATATAGTATATGGCGCTCCTGTCCTCAAGCGACTCAACTATACGATCCCACACCTCAACAGTGCTGTCTGCACCCTTGACTATGGCATTGACACCTAACACGATACCGATATTGGCGCATGGATTGTCAATCAGATACTTTATGGTCTCAATTGAGCTCTTAGATGCCATCTGGAATCTGTTTATCACAATCATCAAAGGCCTCACCTCAGAAAGCCTCTTGAGCATGTCAGCTATGACCATCGTCATGCGTCTCTGCTCGTATGCTACCTCATTTAACAGCACTGTCTCCTCTCTGAAGCACTCACCGGTCTCATAATAGCTGTTTAACACCTGTCTGTGCAGATAGTACACACCGCACTCCTTCTGGAAATCATCAAAGCTTCCGCCTATGAAGCGCCTGTGCATATTGCATATGATGTCCAAAAATGGCTCATAAGCTCCGACCAGCGTATTGTAAGAGAACTCACTGTATGCAAAAAAGACGTTATCCTCATTGCTTTGATAACGTCTTATAACCTCAAGATTTTCAATCGAAAAATCATTGCTATAATTCGCCATTACGATATTTCGAGTCTCTTTTCCTATGCGATTGTAAATCTGCTCGATTACCCCGCTATAATACTTCTCTATCATCTAATTACCCCATCATGTTCCAAAGCCGACACAGTGTATATCAATCCTCCTGTAATCAAGCTTTTCCGAAATAATCCTAAAACCATAGTAGACCAAAACTCCTAAAAAGTCAATCTTTTGACTCAATAATGATAAATTTTCCTCTATGGATATCAACCACTGCATGGTCATCTACTATTTCATTGGATATACCAAGCGATGTAAACCTGTCAAAGGAATAATCAGTAACAGGATACTTAAAGCCTCTAAGGCTTACCTCATTGTCGTCTGTCAGTGCTATAAGAGATACAAACCGGCCATACTGTGCTGATTTTTCAATGGTTACCGGCTTATCTGCCATCCTTATGCGGTTGTTTGTATCGATAATGCTGATATCGGTTTTACTTTCCAGGCCTATTCCCAAAAGTGAAATATTTCCAAGCACATGGTCTATTCTGCTGCCTGTTGCTCCAAGCACCACTATGCTTCGTGCTCCCTCGCTTATTGCCAGTCTTATGGCGTACTCTGTATCAGTATCATCCTTTACGGGATTGAGCCTGCGTATCTCAGTCTGTCCCTTTCTCTCAAAATACTCCAATGCATTTGTCTTAGTTGAATCGAAATCACCTACAATTATATCAGGTGTGACACCGTTTTCGTACAGAAAATCCATTCCGCTGTCAGCCGCAATGATAGCATCTATTCCGTCAGTCTTTATCTCATTTAAGCCGAATTCCTTATCTATTTTTCCACCACATACAATCAAATACCTCATTTTATCCACCTTCTTATAAATAACATATCCACATTTGCTACAGCCCCGGAAGCATTTCTGTTTTAACCTGCATCTGTTACATCATGATATTCAGAAAACCCTTTACATTTTCTTCTATATCTCCGCTAAACACCGCACTTCCCGCAACAATGATATTGGCTCCTGCTGCAAGCAGTGTCTCCACGTTCTCAAGATTAACACCACCGTCCACCTCGATATCAGCCTTATTTGCGGTTTTCTCAAGAAGTGCCTTTAAGTCGCGCACCTTGTCTACAGTATACGGAATAAGCTTTTGTCCTCCAAAGCCCGGATTTACAGTCATGATAAGCACCATGTCCACTTTGGGAAGCACATACTCTATGGCTGAGAGCGGAGTAGCCGGATTTAATGCTACACCTGCCAGTATGCCCTTTTCCTTTATTGCCTCGATTGTCCTGTCAAGATGCTTACATGCCTCCGCATGGACTGTGATGATATCTGCTCCTGCTGTCGCAAAATCATCTATATATCTGACCGGCTCATCTATCATCAGATGCACATCAAACATACGCTCTGTGCACTTTCTGATTGTCTTTATGACCGGCAGTCCTATTGATATGCTTGGAACGAAGCTGCCGTCCATAACATCTATATGCACATACTGTGCTCCGGCCTCATCAAGCTGCTTAAGCTGCTCTCCGAGTATTGAATAATCCGCTGATAAAATTGATGGTGATAAACAGTTCATGTTTTCCTCCGTTTGATTATGCTTTAAATTAATACTTTTGTCTGTTTTTAAGCTCCTCATATAAAAGCTTATAATTATCATACCGCACCTGCGATATTTTCCCATCTGCAAGAGCTTCCTTCACACCGCAGTCCGGCTCATTTATATGACTGCAGCCCTGAAACCTGCAATATGGCTCATACTCTACAAACTCCGGATAACATGTCCACAGATCTTCCTTTTCAAAGCCCGGCACATCCATCGAGCTAAAGCCCGGTGTATCCATGATATACGTGCCATCCTTTATCGGGATAATCTCAGAATGTCTGGTCGTATGCTTTCCGCGCTCTATTTTCTCACTTATATGTCCGGTCTCCATCTGCACATCATCCTGCAGACAGTTAATGATAGATGACTTGCCAACTCCCGAGGGACCTGCAACCGTGGTCGTCCTTCCCTCTAAAATATGCTTTATCTCATCTATGCCCTCACCTGTTTTCGTGCTGGTAAAAAGCACTCTATAGCCAGCCGGCTCGTATATGCTTTTAAGCTCCTGCTGCTCTTTAGGTGTGATTAAGTCCTTTTTGTTGAAGCATATGGTAACCGGGACATGCTGGTACTCCATCATACACAAAAACCTATCAAGCAGGTTGAAATTGGGATCCGGCTTTGCGGATGCAAAAATAACCAGGGCCATGTCTATATTGGACACAGCCGGCCTGATAAGTTCGTTTTTCCGTGGCAGTATACGCTCGACATTGCCTATGTGCTTTTCATCATCGAGGACTGCTATGTCGACGATATCGCCTACCAGCGGCTTTATCTTTTGTTTTCTGAAGGTGCCTTTTGCTTTGCACTCGTAGAGAGTGCCGCCTGTGGCAGTTTCTTTTGCTTCCTTGGTTTCTTCTACGTAGACGTAGTAGAAGCCGGCAATTCCTTTAATAATTTTTCCTGTCATGGTTTTCCTTGTGTGCTTTTGTATTTGCAGGAGTCACGCTTTCGGCGGGGATGCATGCCGCGCTTTGAGGTTGTGTGGGTGGCGGGGGCAGGCATATATTCCTCTTAAAAAATATGAAGCAAACCCCGGGCTCTCCTACGGACAGGCTATGGCTTTCTCTGCCCTGTTCTTTCCCCGGTAGGTTTATGGCACCCCGGGGCATTTCATATTTTTTCCTCGGAACACATGCCTGCCCCGCTTCCTTAGTTTCTCTCCGCGAGTTCAGGTTTTCGTCCGCGGGTTGGTGTGGTAATGGGGTTCGGATAGCACCACTTCGTGGGTGCTATCCGGTGGCTACAATAAGGACATGTATTGGGCTACTGCTTTATGCGCTATATGTGTATTGTGTGTATTTACAAATATGATGGCGATACGGAAAACTTGACGTAGCTGCGCTACGGCTCGTTTTCCTTGTGCTGGGAATGCTCCCGCTTTCCTTGTATTGCCATCCACGTTTTCATCAAATTATGATTTTATTTTACAATATACAAATTATGGTACTTGTACAGAAATCGTTTTTTCTCCTGGCTTTTCACCTGTTACATTTCCATTCTCATCCTTGACAGGCTCTGTATACTGCCATGTAACCGTTACTGTACCTGTTTTACAGTTCATTGTTCCACTTACTGTAACTGAAGCTGATGTTACATCACTTCCGCTTGCATAAGTTTTTCCGTCAGAACCAACAAGTGAATACGAACCACCTGTAATATTAACTTCTCCGATATCAAGCTTAACTGTTTTACTTACGTTAGTCGATATCTCCTGCTTACCCTTACTGAGTGTCAGTGTGATTGTGGTGCCTGCGGCTACGGTTTCACCGGATTTGGTCTGGCTGATTACGCTGCCGGCGGGTACTGTGTCGCTGTACTGGGAGTCGGCATAGGTGTACTTGAGCCCTGCTCCTGCGAGGGCGCTTTCTGCATGTGACTGTGAGGCACCTACTACGTTTGGCACGGTGATTGGCTTCTGGCCCGGTGAGAGGGTGACTGTTACTGTGCTGCCCTTTGCGGCCTGTTTCTTTGCTGATGGTGACTGTGCTGTTACTACATCTGCTGCTACACTGTCATTGTAATCTCCATACTCAAAGGTGACGCTAAAGCCTGCTGACTCGAGTGTACTCTTTGCTGAGCTCTTGGTCTTTCCGATTACACTTGGTACCTTGACCATCTCTGATGTGCTATCACCTTTTCCTGCGATAACTACATTAATCTGTGAACCACGCTTTACTGTATCTCCGGCCTTGACATCCTGCTCAAGGATTGTGCCATCCTTTGCATCTGACTGCTTTGTCTCAAATGCAAATACTGTGAGGTCAAGCTTTAAGCGGTCTACTGCCTTCTGAGCATCCTCCACTGACATGCCTCTGATGTCAATCATCTGGCCCTCTGTCTCAGTCTGTGTCTCTGACTCTGATTCAGACTCGGTCTGTGTCTGTGACTCTGTCTGCTGTGACTCTGAGTTCTTTTTGCCGCCAAACTTAAACACTCCTGCCACTGAAAGTGCAAGATATATGATAACTATTACAATGATTACGGCTGTTACTATACCCATGATTGTGATTGCTTTATCCATCTTTGGATTTAAAAGCTTGCCGTCATCATCATCGTCATCGTCTTCTTCGTCATCATCGTCGTCTAAGAGTGACTCATCATATTCATCATCATCTTCTTCATCGTCAGCATACTCATCACCATTATCTGCATCGGTATCATCATCGTTTAAGTCCTCTGCGACACCTCTGCCCTCTTTTATCTTGTCAAGCTCCTCCGGGCTTATAACCTTGGTCTTGCCACCGTCAACGAGTGGTGCTATTGTGACGAAATCCTCATCAGGATGCGCAAGAGAGCGCCTTATGTCTGTGAGAAGCTCCTCAATAGTCTGGTATCTGCGGTCCGGTGTCTTTTGTGTACACTTTAAGATGATTTTCTCAAAGCTGATTGGCAGATCCGGTGCGTAGATGCTTGGCCTTGCAATCTCCTCCTGTAAGTGCTGCAGTGCAACTGCCACTGTGGTATCACCGTCAAACGGCACACGGCCTGTAACCATCTCAAACATTACGATTCCCAATGAGTAAATATCACTTCTGCCATCGACGAAGCCGTTTCTTGCCTGCTCCGGAGATGCATAGTGTACTGAGCCCATCACATCTGAGCTTATTGTATTTGAAGATGTAGCCTTTGCAATTCCAAAGTCTGTCACCTTTACCTTGCCATCTGTAGAAATAATGATATTCTGCGGCTTGATATCACGGTGGATGATATTTTTATTGTGAGCGGCCTCTATGCCCCTTGCCACCTGGATTGCAATACTTGCAGACTCCTTGAATGACAGCTGGCCCTTTTTCTCGATATAAGTCTTAAGTGTGATACCCTCGACATACTCCATGACAATGTAGTACAGACCATTCTCGCTGCCTACATCATAGATATTTACGATATTTGGATGCTCAAGTCCTGCTGCTGACTGTGCCTCAGCACGGAACTTGGTCACAAATGAACTATCCTCCGAAAACTCCTGCTTTAAAACCTTTATAGCTACAAAACGGCTCAGTATATGGTCTTTTGCCTTGTATACATCAGACATGCCGCCTGCGCCAACCTTGCTTAGGATCTCATATCGATCCGATAAAAAACTTCCTATCTCTAACATCTGTTATTACCTCGTCTTAAAATGGTTTAATAATCATTACCGTGATATTATCGCGGCCACCGTTTGCATTGGCCATGGCGACAAGCTGTGACGCTGCTGTCTCGATATTATCATTTTGCCTAATAGTATCGCATATTTCTTTATCTCTCACCATATTGGTAAGTCCGTCTGTACACAGAAGAATCCTGTCGTCCTCACATAGCTCGACCTCAAAGAAATCTGCCTCCACATGATCTGCTGCCCCGACAGCTCTCGTGATGATATTCTTGTCCGGATGAACTCTCGCCTCGTCGGCATTTATCTCACCCATCCTGACCATCTCATCAACCAGTGAATGATCCCTGGTAATTTGTCTGATCTGCTCTGTGCCACCTACAATATAAAGCCTGCTGTCACCTATATTGGCCACAAAAAGCTTGTTTCCTATAATAGTTCCTACGACTAAGGTGGTACCCATTCCACGCTTAGCTTCATCCTCACGAGACTCAGCCACCAAAAGCTCATTTGCCTTGTTGATAGCCTCTTTGATGATGGATACCGGTTCATCCCCGGCATTTCTCGATACCGATGCAACCACACGCTCTATAGTGTATCTGGAAGCATAGTCACCGGCTTTGTGTCCTCCCATTCCATCTGCTACGATGAAAAGATTCGGAAGATTTCCTACTGCAGTGTCAGACGAGAAATAAAAATCCTGATTCATCTCACGAATAGCACCTGCATCCGTAATGGAAAACGTCTTCATCTAGTTTATTCCTCTCTCTTTATCTATATGCTTCTTGCGAAGCTGTCCACAGGCACCGTCTATATCTCTGCCCATTTCCCTTCTAATAGTAACATTAATTCCGTTTTTTTCAAGCCTATTTTTAAAAGCCTCTATAACACCCTTGTTGGACTGCACGTAGTCGCGCTCCTTTATCGGGTTTACCGGAATCAGATTTATATGGCAGTTCATGCCATGTACGAGTGCCGAAAGCTCTGCTGCATCCTCGGCTGTATCGTTCACTCCGCCTACCAGGCTATACTCAAAGGTGACTCTTCGGCCGGTCTGTGCAAAATAATATTTGCATGCATCAACCACATCATGTATATCATAGCTGTTTGCAACCGGCATGAGAGCTTTTCTCTTTTCCTGGTTGGAGGCATGCAGTGAAAGCGCCAGCGTGATAGCAAGCTTTTCATCTGCAAGCTGTCTCATGCGCGGTACGAGACCACATGTGGAAACTGTCAGATTGCGCTGGCTGATATTGATTCCGTTTTCATCAGTGAGAAGCTCTATAAAGCGCAGCAGATTGTCGTAATTGTCAAGCGGCTCACCTGTGCCCATGACAACTACATTTGAGATGCGCTCTCCTATGTCCTTGCCTATCTGATAAATCTGGTCAATCATCTCAGACGGCCTAAGCCCCCTGACGAGACCGTCAAGAGTGGATGCACAGAATCTGCACCCCATCCTGCAGCCAACCTGCGAAGATATGCATACAGAGTTTCCATGCTTGTACTTCATAAGCACACTCTCTATGACATTGCCATCGTCGAGTGCAAAGAGATATTTTCTCGTGCCATCGAGCTTTGACACCTGCACCTCCTCTTTTTTTAGCGAGATGAGTATTGCATTGTCCTTTAATACCTGTATGAACTTTTTTGAAATATTGGTCATCTCATCAAAGCTGTCCACATGCTTCACATGAATCCACTCATATATCTGCTTCGCACGGAATTTCTTTTCTCCGAGCGATATGATAAACTCTGTGAGCTCGTCCATATTCATTGATTTGATGTCAGTTAGTTGTTCTTTTATCTGTTCCATATTATTTTTATTAAATCTGCATTTAACTATTGTTTTTAAACCAATTTATATTTATTAATTCATGATTTATTTTAATATCATAATTTACTTTTTATGAATCTTGCAATAAAGAATCCGTCACTTCCATGCTCACCGGGCAGTATCTGTTTCATTCCGGTGCCCTCAGCAAAGCTCTTATCCAGCTCAAACTCCGGATGCTTTTCAATAAACCACCTCACATTGTCCTCATTCTCAGCCTCATCTATCGTACATGTACTGTACACGAGCACTCCGTTTGGCTTCACGTATGTATGCACGGTATCAAGTATCTGTCTTTGAAGAACGACAAGCTCATCTACAGACTCAGGTGTCATCTTGTAGCGGATGTCCTTCTTTCTGCCGAGCACTCCAAGCCCTGAGCACGGCAGATCACAGATCAGTATATCTGCCTTTCCCGCCGAATCAGCATCAAATACTGTGGCATCCCACACCTCTGCCGACATATTGTTAAGACCATGCCTGTCTATATTTTCCTCAATCATATCGACCTTGTTATCGGTCAGGTCACGCGCGAACACATGGCCGCTTCCCTGCAAAAGCTCAGCTATATGGGTGCTCTTGCCGCCCGGTGCTGCGCATACATCTATCACATAGTCGCCCTTCTTTGGAGCAGCCGTCTGTGCGACAAGCATTGAGCTTATATCCTGCACATAGAAAAGTCCGTCTCTGAAGCTCTGCAAGCCATTCAAATAATCAAATCCAGATATAACAAATGCATAATTAAGTTCATCAACCGCTGTGACCGTCACACCCTCTGCCTCAAGCGTCGCGCGAAGCTCATCCGGAGTACACCTGGTCAGGTTTGTCCTGATGCTAATTGTGCTCTTATTGTGAAAGGCCTTGAAAATCTCCTCTGCCTTCTTCTCTCCGTATGCCGCAACAAATCTGTCCACTATCCACTGTGGCATAGAGTATCGGATGCTTAAGGTATCAAACTGTACTGAATCTATATTTCTTGCAATATTTCTGAGTACACCGTTTACAAAGCCCGAAAGCTGTGCAAACTTATGCCTCTTTGCAAGCTTCACAGCCTCATTGCATACGGCCGAATCCGGCACCGCGTCCATGTACTTTATCTGGTAAACGCTCATGCGAAGAAGGTTTCTGATGAAGGGCTTCATCTTCCTTACCTTTGTCTTTGAAAAAGAGTCTATGATGTAGTCAAGCTGCAGCATATACTCGATAGTGCCGTCAACAAGCCTCGTCATAAAGGCTCTGTCCTGCTTTGACAGATACTGATACTTGTCAAGCACACTACGAAGCACGATATGTGAAAATGCTCCACGCTCATTAATCTCAATAAGCATCTCAAGGGCAAGCTCACGCGTATCTACAGAGTGCTCATTATGCGCTGTCACGTTTGATTTTGCCGGTCTGCCCGGTATATTATTTTTGTTTATTTGGCTATTTTTATTATTATGATTATTTTTACTATGATTATTTATCATGATGATGTTTCCGAATAGTTACATATACATTTAATTTTCTAACTAATATATCCAATTTGAACTGCCACCCTGTAAAATCACAGGCAAACAGCAGCTAAAACAATATCAGTCGTCCCGTCTGCGTCCGTTTGTGATAAGTATTATACGAAGGAGCTGTAAAATAGCAGCCGCCGCACTGGCTACATAGGTAAGTGCCGCTGACTTGAGCACCCTTCTTGTGTACCTAAGCTCGTCATCTGCAAGTATGCCCTGTGTACGAAGCATGACAAGCGCACGTCTTGAAGCATCAAACTCTACCGGCAATGTCACGAGCTGGAAAAGCACTGCTGCCGAAAACAGCAATATGCCTATATCAATAATAAGCCCTGACGAGCGTGTGTTAAATAATAAGCCGATAAGTATGACCGGCCATGCAAGCATTGAGCCAAAATTAGCTATAGGCACAAGTGCACTCCTGATTGAAAGAGGTGCATAGCTTTTTGCATGCTGTATAGCGTGTCCACACTCATGGGCTGCTACGCCAAGTGCTGCGACCGATGTGGCATTGTACACAGGATCAGATAAATTCACTGTTTTGGTGCGCGGATCGTAGTGGTCCGTCAGACTACCTGACACATGACGCACCTGCACATCATATATGCCTGCCGCCTGAAGCACTCTCTGAGCCACCTGCGCACCATTCATGCCTGACATGCTTCTTAGCTGTGAGTATTTATTAAATGTACCTTTAACTCTTGCCGATGCAATCATACATATCACTGCACCTATCACAACGAGTATATATGTCGGATCCCAGTAATAATATCCCATGTATCATCTCTGCTACTAAAAACATATACAAATGTGTATATGCTAGATGATTCGCTACAATCTCACGATTTGTAGTTACTGCTTCAATGTGTATGCTTTGGCGATTATAAACAATACGCTACTCACAAGTTCTTGTACACTCCACAGTCGTAAATTCCCGAC
>ERZ779705.1221-NODE-1221-length-17890-cov-1.898010_pt1 | contig 17890 bp, 17 predicted proteins | sample MGYA00511385_ERZ779705 | MGnify/ENA primary metagenome ERZ779705 (study PRJEB29588, sample SAMEA2145301) | human gut metagenome | biome: human gut; feature: human-associated habitat; material: faeces | place: Denmark | collected 2008/2010 ... | reverse complement strand
GGCTCTGGCCCTCGGCGCCACGAAGTGGGAAATGGTCAAGCTCGCGGTCCTGCCGTTCGGCAAGTCCGGCGTCGTGTCCGCCTCCATGCTCGGCCTCGGTCGTGCGCTCGGCGAGACGATGGCCGTGCTCATGATCCTGTCCCCGGGCCTCAACTACTCCGTCAAGCTGCTGCAGGCCTCGCAGAACCAGACCATCGCCGCGAACATCGCCGCGCAGTATCCGGAAGCCAACGATCTGGGTGTTTCCGTGCTGATCGGCACCGGCCTGGTCCTGTTCCTGATTACCTTCGTGGTGAACTTCATCGCTCGTAAGCTCACCGAGAAAGCGAGTGTGTGATGACCGCCGCAAATAACGACGCTTCGCCGATGGACGGCGCTCCCGTCATCGACTTCGACAAGTTCAAGCCGACCCGTTCCTTCACCTCAGCGCGCAAGCGCAAGGACTTCGCCATGAAGGCGCTCATCTCGTGCGCGTTCATCGTGGCGTTGATCCCGCTGTTCTCGGTGCTGCTCACCACCATCATCAACGGCGTCAAGAGGCTGAACCTCAACTTCCTGAGCTACAACATGACCGGCGTGGTCGGCGGCAACCCGACCCCGTCCGGCGGCTACGGCGGCATCCTGCACGCCATCATCGGCACGCTGGAAATCACCTTCGGCGCCATGCTCATCTCCATCCCGATCGGCCTGATGTGCGCCGTGTACCTGGTGGAATATTCCAACCGTGGCAAGCTGGCACAGGTCATCACCCTGCTGGTCGACGTGATGAGCGGCATCCCGTCCATCGTCGCAGGCCTGTTCGCCTTCTCGATGTTCACGATTCTGATCGGCCCCGGCACCATCAACGGTTTCGAAGGCTCCGTCGCACTTTCCCTGCTGATGCTGCCGACCGTGGTCAAGTCGTCCGAGGAAATGCTCAAGATCGTGCCGCACGATTTGCGCGAGGCCTCGTACGCCCTGGGCGTCACGAAGCAGCGCACGATCACGAAGATCGTGCTGCGCACCGCCCTGCCGGGCATCGTTTCGGGTGCGATTCTCGCCGTCGCCCGCGTGATCGGTGAAACCGCTCCGTTGCTGATGACCGCAGGCTACATCGCCTCCACGAACGTCAACCTCTTCTCCGGCCAGATGACCACGCTTCCGGTGTACGTCTACCAGGAGTATTCCAAGCTCAACGCGAACTGCCCGGCCAACGCTTCCGCGGCCTGCGTCACCACCATCCCGATGGAACGCGCCTGGGCCGCAGCCCTTGTGCTGATTCTCATCGTGCTGATCCTCAACCTCATCGGCCGTCTCGTGGCGAAGGTCTTCGCCGTCAAGTCGGAACGCTGAGCGCGGTCGAATAGTCGAAAACATAAGAACAATAAGGAAAACAAATGGGACAACGTATTGATGTCAACCATCTGAACATCTTCTACGGCGACTTCCTGGCCGTGGAAGACGTGAACATCAACATCGAAGCCAACAAGGTCACCGCGTTCATCGGACCTTCCGGCTGTGGCAAGTCCACCGTGCTGCGCACCCTCGATCGCATGCACGAGATCATTCCGGGCGCCCACTGCGAAGGCGAGGTGCTGCTGGAAGGCAAGAACCTGTACGACAAGGATGTGGATCCGGTCGCCGTCCGTCGTGACGTCGGCATGGTGTTCCAGCGTCCGAACCCGTTCCCGACCATGTCCATCCGCGAGAACGTGCTGGCCGGTGTGAAGCTCAACAACCGCAAGATCTCCAAGTCCGACGCGGATGATCTGGTCGAGTGGGCCCTGCGTGGCGCCAACCTATGGAACGAGGTCAAGGATCGTCTGGACAATCCGGGCATCGGCCTGTCCGGCGGCCAGCAGCAGCGCCTGTGCATCGCCCGCGCGCTCGCGGTCGAGCCGGAGGTGCTGCTCATGGACGAACCGTGCTCCGCCCTCGACCCGATCTCCACCCTGGCCGTGGAGGATCTGATCAACGAGCTGAAGAACGAGTACACCATCGTGATCGTGACGCACAACATGCAGCAGGCCGCCCGTATCGCCGACTACACCGCCTTCTTCAACCTGAAGGCCGTCGGCCAGCCGGGTCACCTCGAGTACTTCACCGACACCACCACGATGTTCAACAACCCGCAGAACGAAGAAGCCGAACGCTACGTCTCCGGACGTTTTGGCTGATCGATAAGGCCGATTCGCCAAAACGTAGTGCCAACCCGGTGGGTTGGTGCGAGTCAGCTTCAGCTGGCCAGTTAATAGCGCTTCGCTGTGCGAAACTCTGTAATTGTACGTTTTGGCTGATCGGCAGCTCCTTTTCCCCGCAAACCGACGTTGAGATTGCTCTCGGCGTCGGTTTGTTGTTTTTCTTGTGGAAGCGACACGCGCTGTTGAGAATCATTCTCAGTTACGGTTATGATGGATTCACCGAAGCATGAAGCGTATGAAAATGGAGGAACCATCGTGAACCGTTATGCAAGAATTGCGATTGCCGTACTCGCTTCCGTCGGCCTTCTCACTTCCGCGTCTGCCTGCGGAACGTCGCAGAACGGTGCCGGTTCCGCGCATGGCGCGATTTCCGTCGTCTCCTCCATCAACCAATGGGGCACCCTCGCCGAGCAGCTCGGCGGAAGCGGCGTGCAGGTGACCAGCATCATCAACTCCACCAACGTGGACGCGCACGACTATGAGCCGACCACGTCCGACATCGCCAAACTGCAGAAGGCACGAATCGTCATCGTCAACGGCGCCGGGTACGACTCATGGGCCGTCAAAGCCGCGCAATCCGCCAAATCGCAAGTCATCAACGCGGCGGAGATCGGTGGCGTCAAGGATGGCGGCAACCCGCACGTCTGGTTCTCGGCGGCGGTGCGCAAAGCGGTCGCACAGGCCATCACCAGGGCATACGAGGGCACAAGGCCCGACGGCAAGGCCGATTTCGACAAGCTGAACCAGCAATGGCGTTCCAAGGAAGACGAGGTCGCCCGAAAAATCACGGAGACCAAACGCAAGGCGGATGGCGAAGCCTATGCCGCCACGGAATCGGTCGCCGAATATCTGGCCGGGGACCTGGGCCTCAAAGACGCGACGCCGACCGGCTACATGCGTGCCACGGCCAACGAAAGCGAGCCAACGCCGACCGACATCAAACAGTTCACCGACATGCTGGAGGCCGGCAAGGTCGGCCTGCTGGTGGTCAACATTCAGGAGGAGACCGAGCTGACCGGCAAGATCGTCACCGCCGCCAAATCGTCCAATATTCCGATCGTGGAGCTGACCGAGCAGATGCCGGAGCAGTACGATTCCCTGACGGACTGGATGGCCGCGCTCGTCGACGCGTTCTCCCAAGCCATCTAATGCGGATCTGCGTCAAACCGATACGAAAGTCGATATAAAAAATGGGCGATTCCACTGAAGGAACCGCCCATTTTCCGTATGAAAAGGACTATTACAGCACTGCGGTGATGATGAAGTCCAGAATGAACAGCACGGCCACGACCCAGATCACCGGATGCACGTCCTTGGCCTGCTTCTTGCAGGTCTTGACGATGCAGTAGGTGATGAAGCCGCCGGCGATGCCGTAGGAGATGGAGTAGCTGAACGCCATGAACACGGACGCGAAGAACGCCGGAATGGCTTCGGAGATGTCGCCCCACTCGATTTCCTTCAAGGAGGAAGCCATCATGCAGCCGACCACGACCAGCACGCCTGCGGTCGCGGCGGACGGCACGGCGGAGATGACCGGGGAGAGGAAGGCGGACAGCGCGAAGCAGATCGCCACGACCACGGAGGTCAGGCCGGTGCGGCCGCCGGCGGCGATACCCGCGGAGGACTCCACGTAGGTGGTGGTGTTCGAGGTGCCGCAGATGGCGCCGATGGAGGTGGCGATGGAGTCGGCGAACAGGGCCTTGTCCATCTTGGAGGAGAAGCCGGAACCGTTCTCAAGAGCCTTCTCGTCCTCGGCGGAGAAGATGCCGGTACGACGGCCGGTGCCGATGAAGGTGCCGATGGTGTCGAAGGTGTCGGACATGGAGAACGCGAAGATGGTCAGCAGGATGATCGGCAGCTTCGACACGTCGGAGAACAGCGCCGGGAAGCCATCCTTGGTGAAGATCACGCCGAAGGTCTGCGGCAGCTGGGCGAAGGTGTCGGCGATGGACACGGAGTTGGCCATGGTGGTCTGGCCCATCGGAATGCCGACGACCGCGGTGACGGCGATGGCGATCAGCATGCCGCCGCGTACCTTGAGCACGGTGAGCACGATGGCCAGCACCAGGCCGATGATGAACAGCCAGATGGTCGGATTGTTCATGACGGCAAGGCCCGGGGTGGCCTGCACGGTGTCGCCGCTCTTGGCCGCGGACTTGGTGGTGAAGGTGAAGAAACCGACGTTGAGGAAGCCGACGTAGGCCACGAACAGGCCGATGCCGCCGCCGATGGCGTTCTGCAGCACTTCCGGAATGGCCTGGATGATCATCTTACGAATCTTGGTGACGGTGATGATGATGTTGATCAAACCGCACAGGAACACCATGCACAGGGTTTCCTGCCACTTGAAGCCGAGGCCGAAGCACACGGTGTAGGTGAAGAACGCGTTGAGGCCCATGCCGGCGGCCTGCGCGTACGGAACGTTGGCGAACAGGCCCATCACGAGCGTGCCGATGATGGCCGCGATGATGGTGGCGAGGAACACGCCGCCCCACGGCATACCGGTCGAAGACAGGATCTGCGGGTTGACGATGATGATGTAGGACATGGCGAAGAACGTGGTCAGGCCGGCCATGATCTCCGTGGAGACGGTGGTGCCGTTCTCCTTGAGATGGAAGAATTTCTCCATTTTCTCTTTTCTCATCTTTCTTGGGTTGGTAGGCGCGTGCCATATGGTGGCGTGCGCCGGCGAGAATCGCGACTCGCCTGGGACATGCGTCCCTGAACAAAGCAAACGTAGCACCTATGTAAGTCATGGAAATTTCGTGCGATTGGTAAGGGGTTGCTTTTGCGGCGGCGCGACACGCCGGTCTGGATTAGTCCAAACAGGTCAGTAAATTGCCTATTTGTAAACCACAGACCGTTGGTTGGAGCGTGCAAGCGCTCACGAAGTTTGGTTCGCCAAGCCAGCGCAGGTTGAAGAACATACGCCCACCAAGGGCTTTCCGCTTAGCGGTCGAATGTTGCTCTGCCTGCGTGCAGGGCTTTTTTATTGCCCTGCGAGGTGTTCCGAATCTCACAGTCAACGGTTGACTAAGGAAGGAACGCCATGAAGAGGCCCGAAAAGGAAGCGGTGGTCGCTCAGCTTACGGACAAGTTCCGTAACGCCGACGCTATCTACCTGACCGAGTACCGCGGGCTTACCGTTCCGCAGATCTCTGAACTGCGCGAAAAGCTAGGCCGCGATACTTCCTACACTGTGGCAAAGAACACGCTCGTTCGCATTGCAGCCAAGGAAGCTGGCATCGAAGGTCTTGATGAACTTCTCGCCGGCCCGACCGCTGTGACCTTCGTGAAGGGTGACTTCATCGAAGCTGCGAAGACCCTGCGTGACTTCGCCAAGACCAACAAGGCACTGATCATCAAGGGCGGCTTCGCTGATGGCACCGTCTACGATGCTGAAGGCGCCAAGAAGCTGGCAGACCTCAAGTCTCGCCCGCAGCTGCTCGCCGAGTTCGCCGGCGACATCAAGGCTACGATGTCCAAGGCCGCGTACCTGTTCAACGCTCTGCCGACCAAGGCCGTGCGTACGATCGATGCGCTGCGCGAGAAGCAGGAAAAGGCTGCCTGATTTCGCTGCGGCTCGCCGCATGAATGAAGCAACCACAAAAAAGAAAAACAATTGTTTTAGGTGACGGCCACCTCTTCAATTCAGTCCGTCGCCAAGAATGAAAGGAAGCCATTATGGCTAAGTACACCAACGATGAGCTGCTCGAAGCTTTCGGTGAGATGACCCTGGTTGAGCTCTCCGAGTTCGTCAAGGCCTTCGAAGAGAAGTTCGACGTCGAGGCTGCCGCTCCGGCTGCTGGCGCTGCTGCTGAGGAAGAGAAGGACGAGTTCGACGTCATCCTCTCCGCCGTTGGCGACAAGAAGATCCAGGTCATCAAGGCCGTCCGCGCTATCACCAACCTGGGCCTGGCTGAGGCCAAGGCTCTCGTCGACGGCGCTCCGAAGGCTGTCCTGGAGAAGGCCAAGAAGGAAGACGCCGAGAAGGCCAAGTCCCAGCTCGAAGAAGCCGGCGCCACCGTCGAGCTCAAGTGATTCGCGCGGCTTCAAGCCGCAATCACCAAGCTGTAATGGAAACCCCGTTTGCCGTAAGGCAGCGGGGTTTTCCGCATATGGAGCATGACTCAGGCATGTTCTAAAATGGGGGAATTAGGCGAAAGTTGTCAATTTATCGGTTCGGAATCCTTACTTTCGCGATGAATCATGACACAATGGCAGATAGTGTAGTGCGAAAGGAAGGCCGACAACGGTGAGCGAGGATCGACGAATGACGCGGCAGTGGACCGTCAAAGTTGACGGAAACAACGTGAAAACGCTTCATGACGGCGAAAGCGTGGAAATCGGGCGCAAACCGTTGCGCCCGCTGTCGGATGACGGGTTCGCTCGTCTCGACATCATGGATCCGGGCAAGTCCATGTCGAAAAGGCATGCGGTCCTCTCCGTCGACAAGCAGGGCAATTGCTCCGTACGAGATCTGCATTCCACCAACGGCTCGTTCGTGGTGACGAACAACGGCCAACTGATGCGCCTGCCCGCAGGCGAGGACATCAAGCTGCCCATCGACTCGATGACCCTGCAGTTCGGCGACGTGCGTCTTACGCTCGAATCCGCATTCGAACACGATGACGAGGATGACGACGCCACCTCCGGTGTCTCGGATGATACAAGCCAGCCGGTTTCGAACCTGTTCGAATACGCGGTCTCCGACGAGGCTCCGCAGGAACCGGATGCAGCCGACATGTCCGTGGACGACATCCTCAATCTGCGTGCCGGCGAGCCGACGACGTTCTTCCACGCGCGCAATGTCACCGACCGTGCCGATGCTCTGCACCAGGCGGAACGTCAGACCTTCACGCCGGAGCATGCCGACAAGCCGGAACTCGAAGATGCATTCCCCTCGGTCTCCTTGGTTCAGGAAACCGTCGTGGCCGCGGACAAGCCCCGCGACCTGTTCGCCGACGCCGCAGCGCAGGCCGAGGCTGAAGCTGAGATCGAGGCCGATGCGGCCGATTCCGCTGATGCGGCTGCGACCGATGCCGAGGTGGCTGCCGTCTCAACCGAGACAGCCGCTCGGCCCTTGGAAGCATCCCATGACGGTAACAAGAACAACCTGATTCCGGTGGACAAGCTGTTCAGCGCGCGCCCCAGCACGCCAATCGCCGTCGCTCTGCCCGACAGGAACGACACTGGCGATAACACAGGCAACGTTGACAAGGCTGACAATGCGGCTGACGCGTCCGCCCAGGAACAGACGCAGTCCGCCGAACAATCGCAGATGGCGGAACAGCCCACATCGGAAACTGCCGAACAGCAGCCCGCCGAACAGCAGTCGAAGCCGATGCACGCTACGCAGCCGCAGACGGAACAGCCGGGAACGGTGACCGCGGAAGACGACGACGAGCGGTTCCGCCCGCAAAACAGCCAATCGCAGCCCGCGCCGGACGAAACCGCCGCATTCAAGCCGATCTTCGAACCGGGATCGGTATTCGACCGTGTGTCCAAAGGCGGCCTCGCCAAGCAGGAGCAGACCATCGAGGTCGACGGCCTGACCTCCGATGACGCCAAACGCACGGATGATTTCACAGTGCAGTTCCAGATGGCGCGTCATCCGGAACTGTTGCCGTTCCTCGCCATGAACCCATCCCTATACGATGACCTGTACGCGTGGTTGGGCGCATTGGGCAACCAAGACATCGATGCGGCTTTGGCACACAATCCGGGATATGAGGAATACCGCAAGGCAGTAGGGAAGTGAGTCGGTATATGAGCGAAAACGAAGAGACGGCCACCGCGTTGGACCGTATCCGCGGATGGCGTGAGGAGTATCGCCTTGGTCTGGCACCATCCCCGCTTGAGGATGTGACGCAACTGAGCGCCCAGCTTGACCTGACGCATGCGCACCCATCGGGCATCGCGCAGCTGTTCGCCAAAGGACACGTCACCTTGGACTCGTTGTTCCGAGACAACGGCATGCTGCGCGCCGCGGGCAGGCGTGTGGAACGCGTGCTCGACGACCGTGACGCGAAAAGCCGTGTCAGCGGCGTCGGCGAACTCTCCTTGGTGGTCGGCGTGGCCATTTGGAAAGGCAACCAGATGCCGGTGCTCATGTATCCGGTCGAAGTGCGCAAGGAAGGCCGCAACATCGAGAACGGCACCGTCATCGCGTTCACCGGACGAGTGCGTCTGAACGCGGCCTTCGCCGCCGTGATGCGTGAAAACAACGTGACATTGGACGAGACCAAGCTCTTCGATGGTTCGAATTACGAAAGCGGCACCCCCGAAACGTCCGCGGTGTTCGCGGCCATCACAGCGCGCGCGTCCAGCGTTTTCCCCGATTTCGAAATCGAACGTCACATCATCCTCGGCTGCTTCATGGACCCGTCCTCGCAGATGCTGGTGGAAAGTCGCCAGATCATCAACCAGCTGTCCCAAGGCCCGACAGGCAACACCGTCCTGGACGCGCTCGCCGGGAACAAGGAAGCCGCGGACGCGCTGAAAGACGCGCAGATTCCCGAATACAGTCCGTTCGACGCCGATCCCCATGGCGAATACGAGATTGGCGACGTTGACAACACCGTCCGATACGCGGCGCAGCTGGCCGCATCCGGGCATTCGATTTTCGTGGACAGCGCGATCAGCGGCAACACGGCCGAACAGGCCGCGGCAATCGCCTCCCGTTGCGTGATGGGCGGACACAGCGTGCTGTACGTGCCGTGCGTCACCGACCAAAAGCGCCGTTTCATGCAGACGATCGCGGCCAACGAGATGAGCGGCCAATTGCTGGACATCGCCGATGACGGCGCCAATGCGGCAATCGACCGTCAGCTGATAGCCGCAGTCGGTTTCCAATCCGGCGTCGCGACTTCGCGTTTCGACCAGATTTCGGATGAGCTGGTGGGTGTGCGTTCCCGCCTGGCCCGCTATCTGGGCGACCTGCACGGCGTCAGCCAGGAATGGGGCGTGTCCGCATACCAGACCATCCAGAACCTCGCACAAATCGCCGTCCTGCCCACGCATCCGACCACGCATGTGCGTCTGGCCAAGCAGTCCGCCCATTCCATCGCGGACAAGATGGAGGAATGGGCTCAGAAGCTGTATCGCGCGGGAGAACTCGGCGAATACACCATCGGCGCGCAGGACACCGCCTGGTACAAAGCCTCCCTGTATTCCGAAGAGGAAGCGGTCAGCGCATACCAGCGTGTGGTCGAGCTGCTGCGCAAGGTGCTGAAGGAGGAGCTCCAGGCCATCTCCGACAAATTCGGCGATGACCCGCAAACAGGTGTCCAGCACCGTGCAGACCTGCGGCTTCCCGATTCCCACCACCGCGCAGGAGTGGGGACGCCAGGTCATGGTGCTCAAGAACCTGCGCCGCGTGCTCGACGTCTTCCAGCCGGAAATCTTCGAACGCGACATCGATTCCATGATCGAGGCCACCAAGCCCAAGGCCCAGCGCAAGGCCGAAGGCAGCTCCATGGGATTCTGGGAACGTCGCCGCCATATCAAGGAGGCCAAGTCGATGCTGCGCGTCGGCGCGCAGGTGGAGAACCTGCATGAGGCGCTGCTCGTGGTGGCCAAGCAGGCCGAACAATGGCACATGTTCGTTCCTCACGGCGGATGGCCGGTGCTGCCCGCCAAACTCGACGACATCATCAACACGCAGGACCAGCTGACGAACGATATGACCGCGTTGAACGTGGCGCTCGCCACCACACCGCAGGGCGGCAATCTGGACACCGTCGACCTCAACCAGGTGGAAGAGCGTCTGAAGGCCCTGTATGACGACAAGCAGGCGTTGGATACGCTGCCGGAACGCGCCCGTCTGGAACGTGAGTTCCATTCGGCCGGTCTGGATGAGCTTGTGGCGGACCTGAGCAACCGCGGCGTGCCGAACGACGCCGTGGCCGGAGAACTGCAGCTGGCGTGGTGGACCACGGCTTTCGAAGACATCGTGAAGTCCTCCGCCATCATTTCCAACCAGGATGGCTCCGCCATGCAAAGCGCCGCCGACCGATTCACCCAGGTGGATGTCGAACACGTGCGTTCCATCGGACCGATGGTCGCCCAAGAGTCCGTACGCCGCCTGTGCGACATGCTTTTCTCCCGCACGCAGGAAGCCAATCTGCTGCATACCACGCTTGCCGGTTCCCGAAACGTGCCGTTGAACAGGCTGCGCAGGGAGCATCCGCAGATTTTGGCCGCGGCAAAGCCGATTCTGGTGGCAACGCCAGCCACGCTCGCTGCCATCACCGACCCGGCGCCGCTTGCCGATACCGTCATCATCGATACGGCCGCGCATATTCCGTCCATCGAGCTGCTCAGCATCATCGCCCGCGCGAAGCAGGTCGTGGTGATCGCGCACCGCAAGACCGTCACATCCGATGGCCTGCAGCGACTGATCGCACTGCTGCCAAGCGTGAAGATAACCGACAGGCCGGTTCGCCGTGCGCCGAAGCTCAACGCCTTCCTCGAATCGGAAGGATACGGCTCCGTGCCGTGCGATGTGGCGCGTGAAGGATACCAAGGCGAAGTCGCGTACCATTTCGTGCCGGACGCCAACGGTGTGCCGGTCATCAATTCCGGCCTGGTCGAATCAAGCCAGCAGGAGATCGACGAAGTGGTGAGCATCATCCGCAAGCGCGCGGCCGGTTTCACCATCGTTCCCGCATCGTATGTGCTTACCGTGGTGGCGCTCACGCACACGTTCCGCATCCGTCTGGGTGCCGAGCTCAAGTCGCTTGCCAACAAAGACAAGGCCATGGGCATGTTCCTGCGCCACGTGCGCATCGTGGACATCGTCGATGTGGCCGGCGCCCACGCCACCGACGCGATTCTTGCGATGTGCTACGCCAAGACCTCGCACGGCAGGCTGCTGCAGCAGTTCGGCGCGCTGGAATCCGACGGCGGCCGAGGCATGCTGCTGGACGCTTTGGCGGTACCGGACCGTCATCTCGACATCGTCTCGTCCTTCGCATCCGACGATATGGACGACGAGCGACTGCATCAGGATGGTCCGAAGGCGCTCAAAACCGTGCTGCGTTGGGCCGAACAGCTTGATGACAGCATGGTCCGCCCGGCGATCAAGGAGTCCGGAGAGAACGTGCTCTTCAACGATCTCGCCGAGAGGATCCGCGAACGCGGCTTGGACGTGGCCGTCGATTACGGTTTCGATGACGGACTCAAACTGCCGTTGGTGGTTGGTCTGAAAGGCGAGCCGTTCGCTTTGGCCGTGCTCACCGATGACGCGCAGTTCATGGGACTGCAATCCACCAGGGAACGCCATCGCGTGCTGCTGCAGGACATCGAATCGCTTGGCTGGTCGGTGATGACGGTATGGAGCGTCGGCGCGTTCGTGAACCCCGATAAGGAAGTCGACCGCATCGTGGCACGACTGGGAAGCCTGTACCGGGAGGAACGGTGAGCGCCGAGCATATCGAAAACGTCATGGAGCATGACGATTCGCAGACCCAGTCCGAGACGCACTCCACACCCAGTTATTCCGCCACGCGGCGGACCGCACGCAAGCATAAGCGCGTGGTCCGCCAAGGTACGGAACTGTTCGATGCCGATGGCGTCAAACTCGAACCTTCGGACGTGCTCACCAAGCGCCAACGCGAGGCGGATGACGACAAGCGCATCCTAAACGAGCTTCCGCCACATTGGGCGGTCTTCTCCGAACGCGGCCGCTGATACGTCCAGCCGGGTGCCAGCTATCGATTAGGATTATCAGCCATTAATTGATGGTGGCGATGACCGCACTGTATTCCTGAACCCGCAACACGACGGCCGCCTCATTGGGCGGCATGGCGAACACCGCGATGGTATTGCCTTGCGCATCCTTAGCCGGTTTGCCGGTCAGCAGCGCTTCGGCGCAGATCGTGTGTAACTGCGCATCCACACCACCGTCCGGCATATCATTAACCATGCCGGACGGCGTTTCCGTACCGTTTGGCATATCCGCGACATTCGGTGTGCCGGACTGCATCTCAGCATCTGTCATGGTGGCGCTGGAAAGTGTCACCTTGTCTCCGGGAATCAAACCGCCGGCCACACTTGCCAAACGCACTTCGATACTCGTATGGCCCTGCGGCACAACGGGGGACGCACGGGCCATGCCCGACATAAGCACATCGTGCGCGCCGATGCCCACCTGTGCGATCAGGCCGACGGCGTCGTCAAGCGTATGGAAGGCGTTGCTCAGCGAGCCATCGCTCGGCGCCTCACGTAACTCCACGTCTTCGCGTGTGATGGCCGTGCCTTTGGCGACATTCCGCACCACGACCACAATAGGCTGCGTGGCGATGGCTGCGCGTACGCATTGCAGCGTGGCGAATACCGTCAGGCCAGCGCACAATGCGGCGAGGAACCGATGCAGGCGTGCGTTGCTTCGTCTGGCTTCCAACGATGCGGCAGTCGAACCATGACGGTCTCGTTGCAGACGCGTCGTGCGCGCGGTCCGTCCTTCCGAAGCCGTCGATGTGCGCAAACTCGAATGTGGCCGGCGGTCCATCAAGGAATGAAAAAAGGTCATCATGCATGCATGATGACCTGATTGTTATGACCACGGCAAGCGGAATCCGGGGTTGTGGTCGGAGAATGGGAGTTATCCACAATCTCCGGCGTGTCGCGTTGGATTCCGCGCCTGTGGGTCACTTGGATTTGTCGGTGCGGTAGAAGCCGGACCCCTTGAACTCGATCGGCACCGCGGAATAAACCTTGCGGACCTGCTCCTCGCCGCATTCCGGGCATACGGTGATCGGATCGTCGGTGAACGACTGCTGCTCGGTGAAGTCGTAGTTGCAGTTCTTGCAACGGTAATGGTAAGTAGGCACGATATCCTCGCTTTACGCACAATCCCAAATTTCTTAACGGGACATATCCTAGTACGTTCCCTGAGACGGCCCCGCAACCGTCCTATCCTCGGACATCGGCATAACCATCCGGCGTGAGCACGCCGTCGACGGGAATATCATGCGGCTCATGCGGCACGGTCTCGTCGGTCGGCTCCCAAGGCCAGCAAACGGCGACCACGCGCGCGGTGCTGCTACGATGCTCCAAAGCGCGGTCGTACCAACCGCCGCCGCGCCCCAATCGGAAACCATGTTCGTCCACAGCGAACGCTGGCACAATGATCAGCTCGGCCGAAGTGAGAACTTCCGGTCCTTCCGCTGCGTTTTCCGGCTCCTGCGGGCGATGTGTGTTGATGGAACCATCAGCATTGCGCTGGTCGCGCAGATCGTCAAGACCGTTCAGCTCACTCCAGCCGACTTCCATGCCAGCACCCAGACGCGGCACCAAAACACGGCAATCCGTGTCGAACATCGCTTCGAGCAACGGCATCATCGATATTTCACTGCCCATCGAGGCGAAGGCCGCGACGGTCGATCGCGGTCGAATCAACGACGCTTCCAATGCGTGTTCGGCAAGCAGCCGTCCCGCTTCGCGACGCTGGTCGGCGGACGTCCGCTTTCGTCGTTCGATCGCAGCCGCGCGCCAATGCCGTTTCAGCTCGCGTTGTTGCTTACACATGTCCATATCGTTCGTTGTACCACGGTTCGATTGCGTGGAAAACGGAACATGGGGTATGGGTGGGGCACAATGGAAGGGTGACGATTTTGCAATCCTTGAGCGACATGATGCGTCGTCCGGGGAATAATTCCTTTGAAATGCCGGAATTCATCCAATCGCATAGCATGCGCGTCCCGGTGAGTCTGCGCCCGTTGACGGGTGCCGACTATGACGAGTGGAACGAGGTTCGCTGGCGCAACGATGCCTGGCTCAAGCCGTGGGAATCCGGCGATCCGCTGCACGGCGCGCCCATCACCTACAAGGAATGGATGAAACAACTGCGGCGCAACGAACGGGCCGGTACCGGTGCCGTGTTCGCCATCGAACAGCATGGCCGTATCGTCGGGCAGATCTCGTTGGGCGCGATCTGCTACGGCGCGATGCGTTCCGGCGTGGTCGGCTATTGGGTGGACGAGCGTTGCGCCGGGCGTGGCTACGCGCCGATGGCGGTGGCGCTGTTGGCGGATTTGGACATGTTCGACCCGACCGGACCTCGACTGCATCGCATGGAAATCGACATTTTGCCGGAAAACAAGCGGTCCCGTGCCGTCGCACGCAAGGTCGGAGCAACGTTGGAGGGGGTGCGGCGCGCGTATATGTACGTCAACGGCCAATGGCGCGATCATGAAAGCTACGTATTGATGGCCGAGGACGCGCCAAACGGTTTCACCGCGCGTCTGATGACCGGGAATTCACCCTCCTGATTCGACACGCCGGGGAGGACTCGCCTCGAATGTCGGAATGTCACCTATTCTTATGACATATGGGTTATGAATCGTTAAGCACGGTGGTCGTGCTTGCGATCGTTGTCATCCTGATGCTCATTTGGTTGCCCAGACGGACGATTAAAGGCATGAAGAGGGTGATCGAACATCGCGAGGACCGCTTTTCACCGTCGTTGCATCTGGTGGATGCCGACAGCGGAACGCGATTTTCCGATGAGACCGTCGCGGCAGCGAAAGGGGTACTGATGCAGTCCACAGAGGCGCACAAAGGCGCAACATCCGAAGAACGGATCGCGGAAATTCGCGCCCTTCGTCACGCCGCGGTCCGCAGGAGGCGCGCCATCGCCGTCTCATTGCTGACAATCACGGTCGTTGTGCTGGTCTGTGCGTTCGCACTGCACTTCAGCCCGCTGTTCGCGCTCATTCCGGCCGCGTTGCTGGCCGCGGTGCTCGCGTTGGGTGTGCGTGCGTCCAAGCAGGCCGTGGCGTGGGAGCGGAAGGTCGCCAGATACCATGCCAAGGTGAAGAAGCGTGCCGCCGCCGAACGCAAACGTGCGCAGGCGGAGCAGGCGGAACGTGCCAGACTGCGCGCGCAGGAGCTGGCCGAGGCCCGCAAGGTCGCCGACGAGCAGTTGAAGACCGATGTCGTTCCCGAGGGGGAGATTCGCCAGGCGATCGCCCGCGGCAAGGCCGATCGGGACGCCGCGGTGAAACGGCGCAAGGAAGAGATGTCTTCCAAGGAAGAGACGCAGACTGCCGAGAAGGCCGTCGACCAGACAACCGAACGTGCGGATGCCGCGCCCGCTGACGTCAAGGAAGTGGGACTGTCCATCCACGATGAGCGAGGCAATATGGCCGAAGAAGCCAAAACCGTTGCCGTCAAGTCCACGCAGGACTTGATTTCCTTCTCGTTGGGTGCGCCTCGCGACGGTGCCGACGTTGAGGTGGATGCTCCGGAAAGCATGGAGATCAAATCCACCAAACAAGTGGCCAAGGCCGTGCCCGTCGAAACGCCTTCCGACGAAGCTGAGCCGTTGATTCCGCCAAGCGACGCAATGGGCAGCATGGATGCCGATGAGGCCGCCGCCCGCGTGGATGAGGGCGTGCACCTCAGAGAGGTCGACGTTCCGGGATTCCACGATGCCGAAGTACGTGCCGATGTGGAGGCTCCGGATGTGACTTCGGACTCTCTGGGCACCGGCCTGGAGGCCATTCTGGCCCGTCGTAGCGCCTGACGAAACGCTTGAACCGTTTTTTACAAAGCCTGGAACCGCATGGTTTCAGGCTTTTTTGATAATTTCTCTCAGAGCGTTAGCACTCGAGTTGGCAGAGTGCTAATAATCGCGCTAGGATAAGTCACAGCGCGAAAGGACGACGCCGTAAGTGATCGTCAGCCTCTTGCTAGCGGGTCCCGGCGCGGTAAGTATCGATTTCTCTTTAGAAAGAGGAGGTCCACAGTGTCGATCTCACTCACACCGTTGGAAGACAAGATCATCGTCAAGCAGGCGGAAGCCGAGACCCAGACCGCTTCCGGTCTGTTCATTCCGGACAATGCCAAGGAGAAGCCGCAGCAGGGTGAAGTCCTGGCCGTTGGCCCGGGCCGTCGTGACGACAAGGGCGAGCGCATCCCCATGGACGTCAAGGTCGGCGACAAGGTGCTGTACTCCAAGTACGGCGGCACCGAGGTGCACTACCAGGGCGAGGATTACCTTATCGTCTCCGCTCGTGACATTCTGGCCATCCTCGGCTGAGACTAGCGCGTAGCTGTCGAAACCCCGTTTCCCGTATATTGCGATTCGCAAGGCTCGGGAGGCGGGGTTTCTGCGTTGTTCGGCGCCGATTTGCGCAAAACGTTGGAATTTCAACGATTTGGGCCGTTTTTGGCTGTCGCGACACGCCGTATTTGCATAAGTCGGCCGGTCTGTGGCATACTAAACGGGTTGCCGGTTGGGGTTCAACCAAACAGGCAGCACGGCGGATTTCCCAAGCGGTCAAAGGGAACTGACTGTAAATCAGTCGCCTCGTGCTTCAGTGGTTCGAATCCACTATCCGCCACGCCTCGATAGCTCAGTGGTAGAGCACTTCCTTGGTAAGGAAGAGGTCGTGAGTCCGATTCTCACTCGAGGCTCTCATGGCGGGATAGCTCAGCTGGCTAGAGCGTACGACTCATAATCGTAAGGTCAAGAGTTCGAGTCTCTTTCTCGCTACAAAGGCCGACGGAATGTCGGTATAGCAACGAACCACAAGAGGTGAACTAAATGGCAAGCAAGAGCGCCGACATTCGTCCGGGCATCACGCTGGCATGCACCGAGTGCAAGGAGCGTAACTACATCACGACGAAGAACCGCCGTAACACGCCGGATCGTCTTGAGCTCAAGAAGTTCTGCTCCCGCTGCGGCAAGCAGACCGTGCATCGCGAGACCCGCTGAGCGGAATCAAGCTTTCGAAACCCGACCAATTTGGTCGGGTTTTTTGTTACTCTGGAGCGTTATGACAAGTTTTGCAGATCTCACCACCATCGGTGTGGGCGGTCCTATCGCCACTTTCCTGGAACCGACCACGCGCGTCGGCGTCATCGAGGCCGTTGAGGAAGCCGATTCCCAAGGACTGCCATTGTGCGTGATCGGCGGCGGATCCAACATGCTCGTATCCGACATGCCGTTCGAAGGCGTGGTGGTCCGCGATGCGAGACGTTCCATCAGCGTGTTGGATGAGGCGGTTCCGGTCGAGGATGATGGGCGTGTCGTCCACGTGAACGCCGAAGCCGGCTGCAACTGGGATGATTTCGTCGATTACTGCGTCCGACTTGGACTGGAAGGCGTCGAAGGCTTGTCCGGCATTCCTGGCACCGTCGGCGCGTCGGTCGTGCAGAACATCGGCGCGTACGGTCAGGAGGTCGCCACCAGCGTCGACAGCGTCGAGGTTTGGGATCGCAAGGAACGTGCGGTAAAGGCGTTGCGCAACGATCAGCTCGCCTTCGGCTACCGCATGAGCGCGCTGAAAGCCAGCATGTACAGCGCTCCGGCGACTCCGGCCGCGGAATTTTTCCCGACGCCGCGATACGTGGTGCTGTCCGTCACGTTCGCGTTGCGGCACAGCGATACGGGCGTGGTCGGTTACGGTCAGCTCGCCAAGGCGTTGGACGTCGCCGTGGGCGATCGCATGAACACCGCGGACATCCGCAACGCGGTGCTGAAGGTGCGTGCGGCTAAAGGCATGCTGGAAGACGCGCATCGCTATGCGTCGCCGGCCATGCAGGGCACCAAGAAGACGAATCTGGTCGATGTCGCTCTTGAATCGCAATCCAAGCAGAACGGCGATGACGGTCCGGACTTCAACCGCCATAGCTGCGGCAGCTTCTTCATGAACCCGATTCTCACGCCACAGCAGGCCGAGACGCTTCCCGAAGACGCG